>Ga0172379_10009449_pt1 | contig 12037 bp, 11 predicted proteins | sample GrowelOW334metaG_FD_119756 | JGI IMG/M metagenome (GOLD analysis project Ga0172379, IMG submission 119756) | Groundwater microbial communities from an aquifer near a municipal landfill in Southern Ontario, Canada - Groundwater well OW334 metaG | ecosystem: Environmental > Aquatic > Deep... | reverse complement strand
GTGCGGCAAACAATATTTTTAGGCAAGAACTTATACCATTTAGTGCTGGAGCCGGAAGTGGCGTTAAAGTCATTAATTATTAAAAAAGATAAATCGGAAATATTTTTGTTGACTTTAGTTTTATCATTACCTAGCTGGGGTTACATGGCCAGCCGAATAGTATGGGATAAGTGGCAGTATGGGTTGATGATGCCCCGAACAGGGGTAGTGTTTCAAATTTGCGCGACTTTACAGGCCTTAGTAGTAATATTTGTTGGTTGGGGGCTGTGGAGAGGTAGAAAATGAGCAGTGTACCCAGAGAATGGAGATATAGAAAATGGAGATATGGAGTAGGTGCAGACATTAGGTATGGAACTAGGACTGAAATTTCTGACACGAAAGTAGTTCCATGCGAAAATTTTGAGCCCAATGATATTCAAACCAGGAGAGTTGAAAAAACAGGGATGGGTTTTGGAGAATTGGTAAGCATGGGCATGAGACCAAAAGCGGAAAAGGTTTAAGTGAGATAATTAAGAATGAACAAGTTTTTACCATGGGCAATAGTTATTGGGGTGGTGTCTTTTTTTCTACAATACGCTACAGACGCACAGTTTCAAAGCCTAGTATCTGGACTTTTACCAACCCCTTCACCAACAGTTCAACCCTCACCGACTCCAACTCTATCTCCCCAAGTCTTAGGAACAAGGGAAACGGTTAAAACTACAGTTACAAGAATAATTGACGGTGACACAGTGATACTTGAGGGAGGATTGAGAATACGTTACATTGGTGTAGACACCGCGGAAATGGGGTCAGGGAAAAAAGTAGACGAGTGCTTTGCCTCAGAAGCAAAGGCCAAAAATGAAGAACTGGTACTAAACAAAGAGGTGGAGTTGGAAAAAGACGTATCGGAGACTGACAGATTTGGGCGACTTTTAAGATATGTATGGATTGACGGAAAAATGATTAATGAAGAATTGGTGGCAAGCGGCTACGCCCGGGTAGCAACCTTCCCACCGGACGTGAAGTATAAAGATCGGTTTGTGGCCGCAGAAAAACTGGCACGGGAGAAAGGATTGGGACTGTGGGGTAAATGCGGGGTAAAATAAAGAGTGAATATATTACATTGGAACATTGAAGCGGGAGGATATGCGTCTTATGCAAGTACGGATAAGTACCCAAAGAAAATGAACAAGATAGTAGAGGCGATTGGGGCAATCGGAGCTGATTTTGTCAGCCTGGTGGACGTATACCGGTGGGGGAACGTATATACAGTTGAAGAATTAAAAAAAATGTTTGGTTATAGCCAAGTTTTTTTGACTGAACTTGAAGATAAGAATTTACCATTTTGTAGGAATAAACTGGGAGTGTTGACAATGACTAATGACCACGAAGTTAAATTTGAAAAAATCAGAGCGTATGATCGAAATTTTATTAAAACTACATTAACTACTAAAAATATTGAATTGGATATTTTTTCGATTCATTTAAACCACTTAGGTGAGGAGATAAGAAAAAAGGAAGCCAGTGCATTGTTAAAATACAACAGGAGTAGGCCGACAATTATTGTGGGAGATTTTAATACCATTGATGAGGCGGACCTTGAAACCACAAAAAGAATCACGGACAACCCAATAATTAAACTGGGGACAATGATTAAAAAATCCCGGCCAATAATTAAGGGGATGTACCCGGCTACAGTCACAAAAATTTTTAAACAAGCAGGTCTGACCGACTGGGGGGAAGGCAAGGGCAATACTTACCCATCCTTCAAAGTACCGCTAATACTAAATGGACCAGCCGCCAGGCTCGATTACGCTTTTGGAAGTAAAGATATTAAGTTGATTAAATTTGAAGTGTTGAAACATAAAAAGTATGACCAATTATCGGACCATTATCCGATTTTGGTAGAAATTGAAGTTTAGTGAATTCAACTCCACTTGATTCGATTTTAAAGAATGAGAGGTAAAATTCAAACATGAAAATTGATGAAAAAGTTTGGTTTGAGCTGATTTATAACAAAAGGGTGTTTTGTGTTTTATCGGAACCTGAAAACAACCTAAAAAAGATGGTAATTATGAGCCATGGATTTCGTGGTTCGAGCATTGGTCCGTCCCGAACATTCGTAGATTTTAGTAAATTACTAAATGAATTAGGGTACTCAGTTCTCAGATTTGATCAGCCAAATTGTGGTAACTCGGAAGGTGATTTTATAAATTCATCATTTAAAGAATGGGTGGAAACTATTGAGTATTTTGGAAAGAAGTATCTTGAAGCAGGTTACGAGGTGACACTTATGGGTCAAAGCATGGGAGCAACGGCAACAATGATTGCTACAAACCAACAAGGGATAAAAGAAAAAATTAAAAAAATAATTTTGTGGGTGCCTGACCCAAAAAGTGATTTCAATAACCCGGAAGAAATCTCAGAGGAGGGCGGACAGGTATATAAAAACAGTTTTTGGCAAGAAGCCAGGGAGATGGACTTTAATAAATGTTTGGATGAGTACGATGGCAAAATACACTTGGTCTATGGAGAAACCGATAAGTATATTAGTAAGGAACTAAGGGACCAGACTTTGGAAAAAGTATTTAAAAAAGGAGGAAAGGCTATGGTACTACCAGGTCAAGACCACAGCTCATGGGAGTTTGTACAATCCCAAATTGTGTACCAGGAAGAATTGAGTTTTCTTAAGGAATAGTGTTAAAGAGGCGGATATAGTTGGATGGAAGAAAGACTGAAATGTGACTTTTACCTGCTCTGGAGTGGGTTAAGAAATCAGAAGAATCGGATTAGCGACTAATAGGCAAAACTGCCTGATTGCCAGTTAGACCGGTAATGATTGTTTCGCCGGAAGTAATTTCAATTGTCACTCCACGAGAAATCTGGGCCAACCTTAAAACATCTTCATCTGAATACTGACGACAATCACTCAAATCTCTTCTTGGATTTAAACTAAGTTCTGCTTCATGCCGAAAAAGAGTTGTTTTTGATCCAATACCCAACAAAGTCATAATTTCTGCCGGTGATAAGGAAAAAGAAGCTCCTCCTACACTTTCCTTTGTGTGCCTGATACCATCAGCGGTAATTATTGTTTTTATTGGAGACATAAACTTATTATATCACTATGTATCAATGTTATTCTCGAATTAACCAGAGAATTTAGAAAATTTACAGATTACGACAGATTATAATTATATTATGTTTACAAGACTGAATACAATTTTGTTGCCTGACAAGAATTTTACAAATAAGATTCTAAAAACTGCGCTAAGTATTACTAAGGGGAAGGAAACTGAGTTTGTGGTAGACAATAAAAACTACTTTGTTCATTTAACCATTTATTCTCCTGAATATCCGACAAAAAATATTGAAAAAGTAATTGAAGAGGTAAAGAATTATTCTAAAAATATTCACCCGTACACTCTATCAATTAAGCAATTTATTGAAGGCGAAGGTTTTGTGATGATTGATTTTGATGAATCGATAAAAATGAAAAGTGTTCATAAACAATTTATTCAATCACTAAGTCCTTTAAGAGAAGGAAGAATAAGAGATAAATATAAGGCTGAAATTGAAGCGGGAAAATATCCTCCAAAACAGATTCGATTAATTAACCAATATGGTTATCATAATGTGGAGAAGTATTACGAACCCCATTTATCAATATGTAAATTCTCTAAACGGGAATTGGCACTTGGGGAAGTAAATAAGCTAAACTCAGACTTTAAATGTGAAGAAATTGTAATCCAGTCTTTGGCTGTAGCGGAAATGGGACCAAACGGGACATGTACCAAGATATTGAAGTGTTTTGACTTGAAATAGATTTACTTCAGATATTTCCTTAGTTACTTACTGAGTCACGAGTGGGAGTTGTCCGCCTAGGCGGATTGCAGACTATTACTAATTGTATAAGAGTCGCGAGTGGGAGTTGAACCCACCTGAAAGGTTTTGCAGACCTCTGCCTAACCGCTTGGCTATCGCGACAGATTTTGCGTGATTTGAGAAACCGCTTGGTCCTCCAAGGCGGATTAACACTATCACGACGTGACCCTATTTTACCAAAGATGCCTGGGCAGCGGCCACAATAGCTATTGGGACTCTAAAAGGAGAGCAAGAAACATAATTAAGTCCAATGTCGTGACAGAATTTAATGGTATCCGGGTCCCCTCCTTGCTCGCCACAAATTCCCACATGTAGCTCGGGTTTAGCCCTACGACCCAACTCCACTGACAACTTCATTAAGGCACCGACTCCATTTATGTCTAAACTCTGAAAAGGATCGATGGGTAAAATCTTTTGAGTTACATAATCTTTGAGAAACTTGCCTGCGTCATCCCGAGAAAATCCAAAAGTCATTTGGGTTAAATCGTTGGTGCCAAACGAAAAGAAGTCAGCCTCAGTGGCAATTGCGTCGGCAGTAACAGCGGCTCGGGGGATTTCAATCATGGTGCCAATTTCGTAATTCATGGTGACCGCGAATTCCTTAATGGTGGCTTCAATTACCGGAACTAAACGCTCTTTGAGCCAGGTCAGTTCGGCTACATCGCCAACAAGCGGGATCATGATTTCAGGGGTAACGGAACTACCTGATTTTATGACTTCGCAAGCAGCGGCGGTAATAGCCCGAACTTGCATTTGATAAATTTCAGGGAAAGTAACGCCAAGGCGGCAACCACGGTGACCCATCATGGGGTTAAATTCATGAAGGGAAGCCACTTTTTCGGATAATTTTTCAGGAGTAACCTGAAGTTCAACAGCAAGAGCTTCAATATCTGAGGCGGCTGTTGGCAGAAATTCGTGAAGAGGCGGATCGAGTAGGCGGATTTTAACCGGAAGACCGGCCATAATTTCAAATAACTGTTTAAAGTCATTTTTCTGCATTGGGAATATTTTATCGAGCGCCGCTTGCCTACCAACAAGACTGTCTGACAGAATCATTTGGCGGACGGCAAAAATACGGTCAGCTTCAAAAAACATGTGCTCGGTTCGGCACAGACCAATGCCTTGAGCGCCAAAATCACGGGCGGTTTGAGCGTCGCGGGGAGTATCAGCGTTGGCCCGGACACCAAGAGTTTTTAACTCTTTGGCCCATGACAAAATAGTGCCAAAATCGCCCCCGAGAGACGCGGGTAATGTGGGAATTTCACCTAAAAATACTTCTCCGGTGGACCCGTCCAGTGTTATTACCTCCCCTTCCTGGTAAATGACATCATTAACTTTCAAAACTTTGGCGGTAGCCGATACAATAATATCCTCAGCTCCAGAGACACAGCTTTTTCCCATGCCGCGCGCTACAACGGCTGCGTGCGAGGTCATGCCTCCACGAGCGGTAAGTATACCTTGAGCGGCATTCATACCGGCAATGTCCTCAGGACTGGTTTCCTGACGGACAAGAATAACTTTCTTGCCGGTTTCAGCTGCCTCAACGGCTGCCTCGGGGGTAAAAACAATAGAACCGGTAGCCGCACCCGGGGACGCAGGAAGGCCACGGGCTAATAGTTTAAAGCCAGCTTTGGCATTAGGGTCAAGGGTGGGATGAAGTAAACCATCAAGCTTACCGGCATCGAGGCGGGTAATGGCCTCAGATTTGTTTATTTTCCCCTCTGAGACTAAGTCAATGGCAATCTTTACCATGGCTGGAGCAGTGCGCTTGCCCCCTCGGGTTTGGAGAATATAGAGGACACCATTTTCAATGGTAAATTCAACGTCTTGCATGTCGCGGTAATGATCTTCTAGTTTTTGAAAGATTGAAAGTAATTCAGTATAGATTCTTTCATTGTCCTCTTTGAGGGATGCCAGGGGCTTGGGAGTACGAATACCGGCAACAACATCTTCTCCCTGGGCATTCATTAAGTATTCACCGTAAGGGGCTGACTCACCGGTACTGGGATTACGAGTAAAAGCAACACCCGTTCCTGAATCGGCGCCTAAATTACCAAAAACCATGGATTGGACATTGACTGCGGTGCCAAAAATTTTGGCTTCATCAATTTTATTTAAGAGACGGTAGGTGATGGCGCGCTGATTGTTCCAGGATTTAAAAACAGCGGTGATGGCCCCCCAGAGTTGATCGGTAGGATTGGTGGGAAACTCACGGTTCTTTTCAATTTTGAAAAGTTCAAGGTAACTTTCAATCACCTCCTTCCAGTGAGTAGCATCAAGATCGGTATCGGCGCGCAGTCCATGGCGGGATTTGACCTCGTTCAGACGGTGCTCAAACATTTCATGGTCAATACCCTCGACGACATTACTGTACATTTGAATGAAACGACGGTAAGAATCAGCGGCAAAACGGGGATTATCGGTAGACTTAGCCAAACCCTCAACAACCTCGGGGTTTAGACCCAAATTTAAAATTGTATCCATCATTCCAGGCATAGAAGCGGCGGCACCGGAGCGCACCGAGACTAGAAGCGGGTTTTGAGGGTCTCCAAACTTTTTGCCGGTAATGGTTTCAAGCTGATTGATGGCGCTGGTTACTTCGCCTTTTAAGGACTCAGGAAGTGTGAGGTTGTTTTCATAATAGGAACGGCAAACTTCGGTAGTTAAGGTAAAACCAGGAGGAACAGGAAGGCCGAGATTGGACATTTCGGCAAGATTAGCACCTTTACCACCTAGTAAAAATTTCTGAGTGGCGTCCCCCTCAGTTAAGTCTTTGGAGAAAAAGTATACATATTTCATGGACCTAGGTTAAAGCCCTAGGGCCACAAAATCAATTACTTAAATAACAGGCCACCCCATTCAACTAAGGTGAAACCGGTGCGCTTTGGAGCTGACAAAGTTTGGGGCTTAAGAGTTAAAGGCGCGTCTAAACCTTCAAATTCCAAAAATAGTCTAATGGTAGTGTCAGGGCGGGGTGAAATTGTCAGAGGTGCCAGACGATTCATGTCAGCAGTTCCCAGCCAGGTTAGGCGGACAAAGGGGGTGGAGGGCAGACGGGGCTGCCAAAAGTCCATGAAGTCAGCTGATTCTTTGGTGTTTAAGCCCAGTTGACGAAGATGATAATTAACAGTAGCAACTAAATCCTTTTGGGTGACGATAAATCCTTGATCCCGATAGTCCGGATACAACCCGTTACCCTGCCCTTCCCAGAATAGGTAAGGATAAGATTTACCCTGATAGTTTAGTGAACCATTGGGGTGAGCCAAGACCTGCCAACCAGTGGCGGGATAAACCGGGTCACTTTGGGACATTTTGGCGCCAACAACAACTGAAACTTGAGTGGACTTGGGAGGATAAAGATAAATTACCGGCTTGCCACATTCGGCCATGGGTTGATAATTGGCACTGATGAATAGCAAATAGTTACCCATTTTGTCTTTCCAAATAAAATGATTACGTTTTTGGACAAAATCATTAATGCTTAGGAAACCAGGTTCAGACTCCCGACCGATTTTGTAGTTGTCGTAAAGTTGTTTAACAAGCGGGTGGGTTGGGTCGGTAACCTGAAAAACTTCGTATTGCGGTTGGCTATCGTCGAACATATACCCGGCATGAACTTTTTGGGAGATAAATTCGGGCGAAAGCGAATAATTGTCATTTATACTCCCGGTTCCACAACCAATAACTAATCGGGTATTGAAACTTACGGAATTAACCGAACCGTCTGACCAGGTAATATTGGGTTTTTGGTCGTCATTAATTCCGGGAACAGTAGGGATATATTTATAGAGAGTGTTGTCTTTGAGACGAAAATAATAACTTAAACCAAAAATACCCGAAGGCTTTCCATATACCTGATTTTTAGTGTAATAGAGAGAACCTGTAGGAAATTCCTGGACAAGTTGAGGTGAAGTTAATGACTCAAATTTGTCAATTGTGAAATAGGACTTTTTAAAATCACCGTTAAGATTATCTACAGTAAATAACCGTTCGGGAGGGGTAAGTTCCGGGATTTGGTAGGTCCAGGTAGATATTTTAGTGCTATCAAGCAAATTATCATAATTGTTTTGAGAATCAGGAGAGGAGACTAAATAGTTTCGGGAACCGTCAACAACTACCCGAAGAATGGTGTCATATTCCCCCATTCCCTGAGTAGGAACGTAGGCTAAAACTAATTTCTGACCTTGAGGCAAAGTGGCAACTTGAAAATACTTGGTCTTGGAGGGTGTGTATTCATAAACAGTATCTTGGTTTTGGACCCTAAAAATATTCAAGGCAGAATGAGCTATTGGTGGAGAGATCCAACTAATGGATTCAGAAACAGGAGTGATGGGACTAGGAACAAGAGAAGGGACCGGAATAGTTGGAGTAACAACAGAAATAGAGGGTGAGGGAGAAATAGTGGGAACGGGTAAACCCTGAGACTGACGGTAGAAGTTATAAGCGAGCGCCGAGGAAGCTACAAATAAAATTAAAAGCAGGGCAACAATTAACCAAAGAGGATTAACGGGTGAGGGAGGTGTAGATAACGATTCAGAATTATTTTCGAGAGTTGGGAGTGGGGCGCGTGTCATGAAAAAGTGTACCACCAAAATAGTCTGTGGTGACAGAATCCGGGAGCTTTAAGGAAGAAAAATACTTGGACAAGGCTTGGGTTTTTGAGTCTCCTGTTAGTAGAAAATATTGGCCTTTAACTTGCTTGAAGGGTAAATATACCAAACGGGTACCAGTGTTGTCTTGAGCACCAGCGACAATCATATTGGCGGGAATCGAAAAAGGTAAATTAACTGAGGGGTTAAAAGCATCTACCCCATAAAAGAAACGATCTCCCAAACTGGTTTGATTGTTAATGCGCTCCAGTGTTGGTGTGAAGGTAAAAGTGAACGGGCGAGACGGGCGGTAAGAGCCACTTGTTGATGGGGAGTAGAATCCCATAACGTGGGAGGTAGACTCAGTGTCGCGCAAGGCGGCCAACTTAGTTGAGTTGGTGTGGGCTAATAGATGGAAACTGGAAGAGGATTTGAGGGCTGAAAATTTCATTAATACATAAAGTGACTGCTGACTGTCGACTTCTAAAGCAGTAACGTCACTGAGTTTTTTGGTGGAAAGAGCGTAGAGGGTTTTTTGGTCGTGAACGTCAGCTAAAGCCCAGGGCAAGTAATGGGAAAAATCAACTGAGGCCAATAAAAGACAATCTTTTTGACAAACTTGGGAAATTGATGAAGTCAGCTGGTCAAGAGACGAGAGAGGTACCTGTTGGCCAAGAAGTATGGGAAAAAGTGAGGCTTGGGGAAAGGTGGCCTTAATGTCTCCTAAAAGATTGAAAATGGTGTGATCATTTTTAACCACACCGTTTTGAAGAGACAGGAGTGGACTGAGGCGAGGTAGGAGCGCTGAGGCGAAGTTAATTTGACCCTTATTAAGTGTCCAATTTTGGTTGGAATAAGAACGCTGACGCTGATTTACAGAAAAATGGTCAGGACCAATTAGAATAATCGTATTGGTTTTGGGACGGAGACGGGCAATAGTTTTGAGTGATTCAAGCCGAGTAGAGGCGACAATATCGTGGTGGGGAACAACGGCGGCAACGGGAACGGTTGAGGTAGGCGAAGAAAAGGGTAGGGCAAAAAGTGAGAGTAAGAAAGAAAACATAAACTAAAGTTATAATAAACCATGGACGAAATACTTGATTTAGTTAACGAAAACGACGAAGTGATTGGCCAAGTTTCCCGAAACGTAGCGAATTCTAACCCAAACATATATCACCGGGAAATTGGAATTATTGTTCATGATGAACACAAAAAAGTGCTGTTGCAGAAACGGAGTATGACTAAAAAAGTATTGCCGGGCTACTGGATTATCAGCGTAGCCGGTCATATTGGTAAAGGTATGGACCCGGAAACAGTGGCCCACAGGGAATTAGTTGAAGAATTGGGATTTGACACAAAGCTTGAGTTTGCCGGAAAAGGGTTAACGGTATTGCCAAACGAAAAAAACTTTACCTACTGCTATTACGCCAAATATGAGAATCAGAAAATTACACCCCAAGCAAGCGAAATTAGTGAATACAGATTTTTTTCACCAGAGGATGTGGAGAAACTTATTGGCTCGGGAGAAAAATTTGAACAGGGGTCAATTGACTGGGTAAAAAGTTTTTGGAAGGAAAAACATTAAACCCCGCCAAAGCGGGGTTTAAAAGACAAATGAGATTCTTCTCCCGAAAGCTTTCGGGATGAGAATGACAAGATTATCCACCACAGGCGGATGATTTCATCACATCATGTCGTCCATACCGCCCATGCCACCCATACCGCCAGGAGGCATGCCTGGACCTTTGGCTTTTTCGGGCATGTCAGTAATTAGCACATCAGTGGTGAGAATCATGGTACCCACTGAAACAGCGTTGATTAGGGCTGATTTGGTTACTTTGGCAGGATCAAGAATGCCAAACTTAATCATGGAACCAAACTCGCCGGTAGCGGCATTGTAGCCATAATCGGACTTAGGATCGGCCTTCATGGCATCGCGGATTTTATTGAGAATATAACCACCGTCTTCGCCGGAATTTTCAGCTAATCTTCGGATAGGCTGCTCAAGGGCAAACTTGAGAATGTTTATTCCCACCTGTTCCTCATCACTGTCTCCTTTGATGTGGTCCAACACTGATGCAGCCTTTAAGAGGGCTATTCCACCACCGGGTAAAATCCCCTCCTCAACGGCGGCTTTTGTAGCATCAATGGCGTCTTTGACCCGCTCGAGGCGCTCTTTCATTTCTACTTCAGTGGCTCCACCGACTTCCAAAACAATGGCTCCACCAATTAGTTTGGCAATGCGTTCCTGGAAGTTTTTATTATCATATTCAGAGGTTGTCTTGTCCATTTGAGCTCGGAGTTGAGCCACACGGGCTTTAACATCTTCTTTTGAGCCAGCACCACCCAATATTCTAGTTTTGTCTTTGTCGGCGGTAACTGAATCAGCACGGCCACAGAATTCGGTTGGTTCGGCGGTGTCAAACTTGGCACCAACTTCATCAGATATTACCTTGCCACCGGTTAAAACAGCAATGTCTTCTAACATTGCTTTGCGACGGTCTCCAAAACCTGGAGCCTTAACCGCGAGAGCGTTAAAGGTTCCCCGGAGTTTGTTGAGAACTAGAGTAGTTAAAGCTTCACCGTCTACATCTTCGGCTATAATTACGAAGTTTTTGGTAAGTTTTACCAGTTTTTCCAAGAAAGGCAGAATGTCTTGAATGGAGCTGATTTTTTTGTCAGTAATAATGATATATGGATTGTCGATGACGGACTCCATGGCTTCGGTATTAGTGGCAAAATAAGGCGAAAGAAAACCTTGGTCAAATTCCATACCGGAAGTTTCTTTGGTTTCAATGACTAGCCCTTTGCCCTCTTCGGCGGTAATCAACCCGTCCCGTCCCACTTTAACCACAGCTTCGGCAATTTTTTTACCAATAACTGAGTCCCCAGCGGATATGGTGGCAACATTTTCAATTTCGTCATTATCTTTAATATCAATGCTTTTTTTCATGGCATCGAGTTCGGCTAAAATGGCAGCCAAACCTTTTTCTAAACCCTTGCGGATGATCATGGGATTAGAACCGGCGGTGACATTTTGTAAACCTTTGTTGGCTATGGCTTGAGCAAGAAGAGTGGCAGTAGTAGTACCGTCGCCGGCAATGTCGTTGGTTTTGGCGGCAGCTTCTTTAAGAAGTTGGGCACCCATGTTGGCAAACGGGTCTTTGAGCTCGATTTCCTTGGCGACAGTAACACCGTCGTGGATAACATTGGGGGCACCCCATTTTTTATCAATAGCGACGTTGCGGCCTTTGGGACCAAGAGTAGTAACAACGGCATTGGCTAAAATATTAATGCCCTGAAGTAGGGACTGACGGGCATCTGAGCTGAATTTAATTTGTTTGGCCATAGTTAGTTTATTATTCCGTCAGTTGACGGATTTCATTTATTGTTAATTTATAAAGGTATTCAATTATTTAATAACTGCCATAATATCTTCGAATTTCAGAAGTAGCAGGTCTTCTTGGTCCTCTTTATACTCTTTGCCACCCCATTCGCGGTAAATGACAGTGTCACCCGTAGCGCAGGGTGAAGTTTTTTTGGTGCCGTAATCGGAAATATACTCAGAACCAACACTAATAACT
>Ga0172379_10009448_pt1 | contig 12037 bp, 9 predicted proteins | sample GrowelOW334metaG_FD_119756 | JGI IMG/M metagenome (GOLD analysis project Ga0172379, IMG submission 119756) | Groundwater microbial communities from an aquifer near a municipal landfill in Southern Ontario, Canada - Groundwater well OW334 metaG | ecosystem: Environmental > Aquatic > Deep... | reverse complement strand
TACCGCGAGCTGACCGTCTCCGCCCTCGCCTTGGAGTTGCACAGGCGCAAGCACGGGCGTCACCCGGACTCGCTCGACCGGCTGGTTCCGGAGTTCCTGCCCGCCGTGCCGGTGGATTGGATGGATGGCAAGCCACTGCGCTACCGGCTCAATCCTGACGGCTCGTTCACCCTCTGGTCCGTCGGCGAGAACCTCATCGATGACGGTGGCGATGCCTCGGGTGCGCCTGTGAACATGAGACGGAACGACTTTTGGGAGGGCTGCGACGCCGTGTGGCCGCGCCAGCCACCGTGAACGGCGCGGTTGTGGTGGAGGACGACAAGCACCTCGGCACGCGGCCCGGGAAGGTGATTCGGATGAATCAGCAGTAGGTCAGTGCTGGGCTTTGCCGGTGTGCTGCGCGCGCCGTCACTTCCCGGCGGGCTCGACCAGCAACTCCTGCACCCCCGGGCCGGAAATCTTGTTGCCCGAAACGGTCGTTCCCTCGGACTTGCCGCGGACTCGAAACGCCGCCTGAACCGCATCCTGAACTGTGTTGTCGCTCGCGGTCACGCTGGCACCGTCGCCGAACAGCGCGTGCCGCCAGCCGCTCACGGTGTTGCCGGTCATCTCCACCTTCGCACCGGGCAGCGCCCAGACGCCGAAGTTTGGCGAGCCGCCTTTGCGCACGGCGGTGCCGGCGATGCGATTGTTCAACATGCGAAGCGTGCCCGCGCAACGCACCGCCGCCACGCCGCCGCCGCGCAGCGTGTTGTTCGTGAACACCGCCGTCGCGCCCTCCGCGACCATCACCAGCGGCGGCATGTCGTTGGTTCGTGAAATTTCATTGCCGCTCAACGTCACCGTCCAGCCCGCGTTGATGCCGACGGCCACCGTGCCGTTCTGAATGAGCCGGTTGCCGGTCAACACGACGGAATTAGCTCCGCCACCCGACAAGCCCACGCCCGCCGTCTTGTTCAGGTGGCAATAGTTGCTGCTGACCTGTGTCTCCCGCCCCGTCATCAGCCCGATGCCCGACTCGCCGTTCTTGAAACACTCGTTGTTCAGGATGGCGGGTCGCGCGTGGTCACGCGCGCCGATGCCCGCGAGCAAGTTGTCGAAGCAGCGGTTGAAACGCAGCACCGGCTCGGCCTCCTCATCCACGCCAATGCCCGCCATGCCGTTGGCGCGGCAGTCATTGCGTTCGACGAGCGGCCGCGTGTTCGCCCCCGTGCGGATGCCGATGCCCGCGCGGCGGTTGTCGTAGCAGAGGTTGGAACGCACCGTCGGGCACGCACCCTCGCTGATGCCAATGCCGGCGCGGATGTTGCCAAAGCAGCGGTTCAACTCGACGAGCGGGCTGGCGTTCTCGTGCCCGATGCCCGCGTAGAAATTCTCGAAGCAGGTGTTGCCGCGAATGGTCGCCGTCGAGCCGCGCATCGAGCCGATGCCGCCGGCCATGTTGCGGAAGCACACGTTGCTCACGACGAGCGGCGAGCACGCGCGCCCGTCCATGCCCGTGATGGCGATGCCCGTGTAGCCGACGTGGTGGACGATGTTCCCGCGCACCTCGCAGCTCACGCCTTGGATGCTCACCCCCGCGACGCCGGGCGCGCCGATGTGCTCGTGCGCCTGTTCGTTGCCGCGCGTGGCGAAGTGTTTCCGCCACTCGGCGTCGTCGTGACGCCCGACGCCCGTGACGGTGAAGCCATCCAGCACTGCGCCCTCGGCCATCGCGACGCCTGCGTTCTCCTCCGCTTTGCCGCCGCCATCAATGACCGTTGCCTCCGCACGGGCGAGGCCGAGCTTGCCCGGCGCATCATCGCCCGCGCTGCGCAACGTGACGCGCTCCTTCAGCCGCACCCGTTCGCGATAAGTCCCCGCCTGCACGAGCACCACATCACCGGGCTTCGCCGCATCCACGCCGGCCTGGATGGTGGGAAAGGCCGCCGGCACGCGCAGTTCGGCGGCTGTCAGCGTTACGTTGGCGATTAGCAACGCGCAAAACACCTTCGCCAGACAGGTGAAGATGTTTCGCGGCGCCTCACAGTGAGAGGAGTCGAAGTGGTGCATCTGGCAGTCCGACTCACCGCGACCGCACTCGCTTCAGCCCGAAGTCGAGCCGCATAGCGTAATGTAACCGATGAACCAACCGCACACTTGCTTGAATTCCCGTAGTGGCATGCCGTGCAGTCGATGCGAGGGCCTATCCGAAGCATCTGTTACGCTGCACTAAGGCGGCTCGACTTCGGAGTTCGTGTTGAAATGGAAGGACAGGCGGGACGCGCTGTCCTACTCCGCTTCCGATTCGCGCGCGTGTGCGCGCGCACCGCGCCGCAGCCACCCGAAGGCGTCAGGCGGCTTTGGTTGGAAAGGGTCGAGCAGGTGCAGTGAGTCGGTGCCTTCCGCGTCAATCACTTCCCAGTCCACGTAGAATCGGAATGTCTCTTTCTCCAGCGTGTGCATGAGGCTGGAGCGCGCGGCGGCGCGGGTGTCGGCGGGCGGGGTGAGCAGGGCGGCGTGCTGTTCCTCCGGCGAAATGATCCACGGTTCCGGCGTGCGCGCGAGCGGCCAGGCGAGGTTGCGTGCGGGGTCAACGGCGTGGAACTCCAAGTCCTGAGCGCGCAGCCACGGGTCGGTCCACGGGAGGTTTTCCGCCGCGAGGAACTGCGTGTAGAGCCAGCGCTTCGTCACCCAGTCCACGGTGCCGACGAGGTTCTCGACGTTCGTTTCCAGGTCGGTCAGCACGCCGTTCCAGATGGCAAGCAGCGCGTCCGTCTCCGCGTCGCGTCCTCGAAATTCCTTCTCAGCGGCGACGTAAAACCAGCGCAGCACCGCAAGTGCCGGGGCTTGACGCCCGTCCGCGAGCGGCACCAGCCACGGGCCGTCGGGCTGGTGCGAGAGCGTGCGGAAGGCATATACGGCGTCGGCCAGAGCGACCTGCGGCAGCTTGTCGATCTCCAGCAAATCCAGCACGAGCGACGCGGTGCCGCACTTGAGCGCGAGCGTGGCGGGCAGCACGCTGGTGTCGCCGTGCAGCAGGTGCAGGCGGCGGAAGCGTTGCGGATCGGCGAGCGGTTCGTCGCGCGTGTTGATGATGGCGCGGTTGAACTGCACCCACTCGAAGAGGTCGTTGTTGATGTAGTCCGCGCGCTGGCTGATTTGGAAATCGCTCTCGTCGGTGAGCTTGATGATGTCGCCGCGCGATTCCGCGCCCTGTGACGCCCGCACGCGGCCCGCGCCGGTGTAGAGAACGCGAAGCGTGAGGAAGGCGAGGAGCGACTGGACGTTTCCCTCGTTGAACGGCGCGCCCCGGCGGACGAGGTAGTTCTCGTGGCAGCCGAAGGTCGCGCCCGAGTAGTAGTCCACGTTGTTCCGCACGAAGCCGACGCGCTCGCTGAGGCCGAGGTCGTGCGTGGCGGCGGTGAGCATGGCATCGCCGGCGCGGTCGAAGCGGAGCAGGTCGCGAAGGGAAAGGCACTCGGGCGTGCAGATTTCGAGATGGCCCATGTCCACGTAGCAGCGGCCGCCGTTGAAGAGGAAGCCGCCGTTGCCCGCCGGCTCGTCCCAATCGCGCTGGTGCATGTCCGCGAGGCCGAAGCGGTTCTTCTCGAACATCCAGTTGCGCACGCGCGCGACGGCGGCGGGCGGCCCGGCGGGGTCGCTGCTCAGGCACCCGTATTCCGTTTCAAGGCCGACGATGCGGTTCATGGCGGCGGAGGAATTGAGTTCTCCCTCTCCCTTTGCGGAGCAAGGGGAGAGGGCCGGGGTGAGGGGTTGCGTGCGGCGGCGTTGGTGGCGTGCGATGAAAGAAACACGGCGAAGCCGTGCCAGCCATTAGCCGGGGGTTGAGCGCCAGCGATACCCCCGGAGAAGGGGGAATAGGGCGACGCACCCCGGAGGGGTGCCAGCGACCGTCGCGTGGAATCAGCGCCGCGTCTGGCACCTCTCCGGGGTGCGGCCGTTTCGTTCGCAGTCACCGGGGGTGTCGTCGCTGCGCTCCTCAACCCCCGGCTAATGGCTGGCAGCCCTCCGGGCTGCGGCAACCAGTCCGTGCTCAAGCAGGCGCATTCCGTTTCCAGGCCGACAATGCGGTTCATAATCAAAGGCCCTGGACCTCATCTGGTGACAGGTCTGAGGAGGTTCCGTTTTCGATCAATGTTATGATAAGGTTCTCGCCTTCATACGGCGGATAAGAGGCTCCCAGTTCTTTGTTGAGTCTGCTGCCAACAGTGACCAAAGAACGGCTCCAACCTTTACGTGCAGCTCTCCAAATCCACATGTGCAAGCTTCCTGCTATGCACACAAACTCACGAAATTCACGATGCTTCCAACGTAATGACCGGTTAAATGATGTCGGAACTGTCCAGTGTTCTAGCGGGATGCCATCTCTGTCGAGGAGTGTTCGGATAGACTTAAGCAACTGTTCATCGCTCTCTCCACGCTCTCTCTCAATGAAAGTCATTACGAGGCAAAATCGTTGAACGGTTGGACAGGTTCAAATCTTGCGTTGCGAGCCGAGTGCCGCGCCAGCCACCCCGCCTCCACCGTCTTCCCGCTCACCGCCTTCTTCCACCCCTCGCGCCGCTCCGCCTCCGCTGGCAGCTTGTCCGTGAACGACTTGTTCTCCGTCAGCACCCACCAGGCTTGCAGCAGCAGGTCGGCGACGGCGGCGCGGTCGGCCTGGCCGGCGAGGGCGGCGGTGAGCCAGACCTTCGCGGCGGCTTCGGCTTCCGGCGTGTTCGCGGCGACGGCGAGGCCGCCGGTCTGGAGTTGAAACGCGCCGTCGAAGTGCAGGTTCGCGAGGAGGTCCTGGCCCGGGTCGTTGCCCAGCTCGACGATGAGCAGCTCGACGAGCGTCGGCGCGGTGAAGAGTTGCTCGAAGTTCTGCTTGAGCTGCGGGCTGAGGCCGAAGCTCACGAGGCGGCGCAGGCTCACGTCCTCCGGCGCGCGGGTGAAGGCTTCGAGATGCGCTGCGTCAATCGCGGCCTGCCGGACCTTCTCGATGTCCGCCGGGTGGCCGAGGCCCGCGAGCGCGAGGCGGTCGTGCAGTTCGAAGACCTTCGAGCGGCCCGCGCCCACGCCCAGCAGCAGGATGCCATCGGGCAGGCTGGCGGCGAAGACGGGCGAGCCGCCCCGGAGCTGTTCGCGGACGTATTCGCGGCGGTTCGCGACCGCCTCCAGCCAACGATAGGGTTCCTCGGTCATGCGCGTTTGGTTTTGCCGGGACGGTAGCAGCGGGGCAGGGGAATCGCCATGAAAACCCTCTGTGGGAGACGACGTGAGGAGTCTCACTTCAAACGCGGAGCGCGGAAGCCGGAACGCGGAACAAAGTCAGAGACTCCTCACGTCGTCTCCTACGCGAGGACTTTGAACTTTGAACTTTGAACTTTGAACCCAGTCCTTAGCCTCGCGGCACATGTCGCAGATGCTCAAGTCCTCCGGCGCGATGGGCGCGGCCACGCTCGCTTCGCGCGTGCTGGGCATGGTGCGCGAGATGGCTTACGCGCGTTTCATGGGCGACGGCTGGGTGGCGGGTGCGTTCACGCTGGCCTTCACGATTCCGAACCTCTTCCGCCGCCTGCTGGGCGAGGGTGCGCTCACCGCGGCGTTCATCCCCATCTTCAAGGAGAAGGAACGCAACGCGGCTCCCGACGAGATGTGGCGCGCGGCCAATGCGGTGATGTCGGCGGTGCTCGTCTTCTCCGCCGTGGTCATCGCGCTGGTGCTCGCCGGCCTGTCCGTCGCGCTGGCGGCGGCGCAGTTCGACGCCAAGACGCGGCTGATGCTGGAGCTGCTGCGCGTGATGTTTCCCTACATGGTGCTGGTCTGCCTCGCGGCGGTGTTCATGGGCGTGCTCAACGCACGCGGGCACTTCTTCATCCCGGCGCTGGGCGCGGCGCTGCTCAACGTGGTGATGATCGCCAGCGTGTTCCTCGCCGCGCCGAAGTTTGGCGCAAAGCTGGACGACCAAATCTTCGCGCTCGCGTTCGGCGTGCTGGTGGCGGGCGTGGCGCAGGCGGCGTTTCAACTGCCGTCGCTCAAGCGCGAGGGCTGGCGGCTCGCGTGGGTGACGCCGTGGGGCAACGACACCGTGCGCGCGGTCGTGACGAAGATGGGGCCGGCCATCATCGGCGTGGCGGCGTTCCAGCTCAACGTGACGCTCGTGCAGCTCGTGTCGTTCTGGGTGGACCCGGTCATCGTCGCATCGTTCAGCTACGCGGTGCGGCTGATGGAGCTGCCGCAAGGCGTCTTCGGCATTTCGCTCGCGACGTATCTGCTCACGAGCCTCTCCGGGCTGGCGGCGGAAAAGAAACTGCCCGAATTCCGCGCGACGCTGGGGCAGGGGCTGTCGTATCTCGTCGTCATCAACAGCCTCGCCGCCGTGCTCCTCTTGTTTCTTGCGGAACCCATCGTGCGGCTGCTGTTCGAGCGCGGGGCGTTCGGCCCGGAGTCCACGCAGCGCGCGGCGCTCGCGTTGCAATGCCTCGCGCCGGGACTCGTGGCGTTCTCGATGGTGAACATCCTCGCGCGCGCCTTCTACGCACTGGGCGACACGCACACGCCGATGAAGGTCAGCGTCTTCTGCCTCGGCGTGAACCTGCTGCTCTCGGTGCTGTTCATCAGCGATCTGCGCCAGGCGGGTCTCGGCCTGGCGAACACAATCACCTCCTGCCTGAACGTCTGGCTGCTGCTGCGTGCGTTGCGCAAGAAGCTCGGCGTGCTGGAGTTGGCGGAGGTGACGCGAAGTCTCAAGCCGGTCCTCGCGGCGTCCATCGTGGTGAGCTTCCTGGCCTGGCCCGGCTATAACGCGTGGGACACGCAGTTCGGTCACGCCACGCTGACTGCGCGGCTGGGAGCGGTCTTCGTGCCCGCCGTCATCACCAGCCTGCTCTATTGGGCCGTGCTGTGGGCGGACAAGCTGCCGGCGGCGGTGGAAGTGAGCGCATTGATTCAAAAGAAGCTGCGGCGCCCGCGTGAGTGAATCGTTTGCGATGCTTGCTTGGTGTCCACGCTTCAGCGTGTCCGCCCGCCGGGCACGCTGAAGCGTGGACACCGAACAAGTCGCTCGCGCGGTTGCCTTGCCGTCCGGCTTCGGTTAAACCCCTTCGCACGTGAAGAAACTCGCGGACAACATCCGGCGCGTCGGGCTGGTGGCCAATGTGGAGAAAAGCTCCTGTGCAGCAGTGGTGCGCGAGGCCGCCCGGCTTGTTCGTGCCAGCGGACGCGAGCCGGTCGCCGATGCGGCCACCGCGCGCCTCGCGAATCTCAGGACCGCCACCGCCGCCGATGCCGCCGCCGTGGCGCGGGAGACGGACCTGCTGCTCGTCTTCGGCGGTGATGGCACGATGCTCCGCGCCGCGCGCGACACGGCGGAGGCGGGCACGCCGTTGCTGGGGGTGAACCTCGGCGGCCTGGGTTTCCTCACCGCGATTTCCGCCGGCCAGTTTGCAAAGGAGCTGCGGGCCGTCTGGCTGGGCAAGTTCACCATCGAGACCCGTCCGCTCATCGAAGTGAGCGGCGCGCTGCGTGGAAAGCTGCTGTCTTATCCGGCGCTCAACGACTTCGTGGTGAGCCGTGGCTCGGGCTCGCGGCTCATCGATCTGGAGGTCACCGTGGATGGCGAGGAACTGACGCGCTATCGCTGCGACGGCCTCATCGTCAGTTCACCGACCGGTTCGACGGCCTATTCGCTGGCGGCGGGCGGGGCGATCGTGAGCCCGAGCGCGGAGGTCTTTACAATCACCCCGATCTGCCCGCACACGCTTTCGAACCGGTCCGTCGTCGTAAGTCTGAACTCCGCCATCGGCATCCGCAGCTTGAGCGGGCGCATTGAGACACTGCTCTCCGCCGACGGCGAGGTGGTCACGCCACTGGGGGCGGAGGAGACGGTGCTGATCCGGCGCAGCGCGCGTTCGGTGCGGCTGCTGCATCTCGGGGGCAATTCCTTTTTCAAGACGCTCCGGCAGAAATTGAACTGGAGCGGGTCCAACGTGTGAAAAGAGTTTTCAGTTTCCGGTTTTCAGTATTCAGTCTGGCGCGGTCCGCGCGATCAGCAGCATTCACTCGCTGCTTGTTGGTGGCTGACCGCTGAAACTCAACACATGGTCCGACTCAAAGACATCGCCTATCGCGCCGGGTGTTCGGTGATGACTGTTTCCAAGGCTCTTCGCGATGCGAAGGACATATCCGTCGCCACAAAGGCGCGCATCCAGCAGCTTGCCGAGGAGATGGGATACGTCCCGGATGCCGCCGCCGCCGGTCTGCGCACGCGCAGCACGCGCCTGCTGGGCCTGGTCATCTCCACCCTCACGAACCCCATTTTCGCGCGCATGGTCATGGCGATCGAGGAGTGGGCCTACCAGCACGGCTACGCGGTGCTGCTGATGCATTCGCACAACGACCCGCAGCGCGAGGAGCAGTGCATCCGCCGGCTGCTGTCACGCCGGGTGGACGGACTGTTCATCTCGCCCGCGCCGCGCATGGAGACCAGCTCGGTGTTTTACGACGAGCTGCAACGCAGCGGCCAGCCGGTGGTCATCCTGGGTTCCCGCGGGAAATTTTGCGCCGGCTTCCCGTGCGTGGAGAGCGATGACGTGACCGCCTCGGCGAACGTCACGCGTCACCTGCTGGAACTCGGCCACCGGCGCATCGCGTTCTTCGCCGGGCCGCAGATGGCCCCGTGGGCGCAGGACCGTCTGGCCGGCTACAAGAAGGCGCTCCGCGAAGCGCGCGTGGACGTCGAAGACCGGCTGATTTTTCAGGCCGGCGCGACGATTGAGGAAGGCGAGAAGACGGCGGTGCAGTTTCTCAGCGAGGGCACAGAGGCGACGGCCATACAGGCTGTGAACGACCTCGTTGCCATCGGTGCAGGATCTCTTCTCCTCCAGCAGGGTCAGAAGATTCCCCAGGACATTTCCCTGGCAGGTTTTGGCAATGTGCTGGTGAGCGAACATTTCCGGGTGCCGCTCACCACGATCCGCCAGCCCAAGTTCCGTCTCGGCGTCGCGGCGATGGAAGTCATGCTGGCACGGCTCCGGCAGGAAAAGGCGGAATCCAAGCGGTTGTCTGCCGACCTCATCATCCGCCAGAGCACTGCGGCACCGGCGAAGAAATAGCCCCGGATATTTTCGCGGGAAAACGGACGCCTCACCAGGAGCAGCTGCGCATCGGACAGATCCAGACAGGACAAGACATGAAAATTTTGATCGTAGATGATGACCCGTTTTGCCGGCGGATGCTCAAAACCATCATCGCCTCCGAGCCTGACCAGCACCAGATCACCGAAGCTGTTGACGGCAACGAGGCCTGGTCCCTGCTCAACAACACATCGCGTTACTTCGATGTCGTTTTTCTGGATGTCTCGATGCCCCCGCCAGACGGACTGAAATTGCTCGGGCTCATCCGTGAGTCGCCGCTGCTGCGTTCGGTGCGGGTCGTCATGTGCACGGCGGCGAGTGACAAGGTGACCGTGGAAAACGTCATCCAGCTCGGCGCGCGCCACTTCGTCGTCAAGCCGGCGACCCCTCCGCTGATTCAGAACAAGCTGAAACAGCTCCAGGCCGAGATCGCGGAGGAAGCCCCGGAGTCAGCGAAGTTCAGCAGCTTCAGGCCAGCCTGAGAGGCTGTGTCGGGCGGGATCGGTTTTGTCCGCGTAAGGCGGCGTTACCCAAGCTTCTTCCACGCGGCGACGAACATTCCGCCTCCTCCGGTTTCCTGGGGCCAGAGGCTGTGCCGTGGCTGGGGGGGCTTGTGCGTCTGGAACGGATCCGAGGCCGGCAGTGGCGTGAACTCCGGGTGCGCGCTTTGGAAGGCCGCTGCAACTTCCTCCGTCTCCGCCCGTGAGAGGGTGCAGACGGAGTAAACGAGTTTGCCGCCGGGCTTCACCGAGGGCGCAACATGGTTGAGGAGCTGGGTTTGCACCGCTGCCAGTTCGCGCACGTCCTCGGGCGATGCAGTCCAGCGTGCGTGCGGGTTGCGCTGCCAGGTGCCGATGCCGGTGCATGGCGCGTCCAGAAGGACGCCGTCGAAGCGCGTCTTGGTCGGGAGCTTCGCACCACCGTCCCAGAGCGCGGCACGGTAGTTGAAGCATTTTGCGCGGGCGGTGCGGAGCTTCAATTTCTTGATCCGCCACTCGGCCCGGTCGCTGGCCCAGATCATTCCCTTGCCCTGCATCAGGGCGGAGAGATGCAGCGTCTTGCCACCTTCGCCGGCGCACGCGTCCCACCACGTCTCGCCGGGTTTGGCGGCGCAGATGAGCCCGACCGCTTGTGAGGCCACGTCCTGAATCTCAAACTCACCGGCATGAAACTCGGGACGGCGGAACATGTCCTCTTCTCCCTCGTAGGCGAGTGCGTCGGGCAGCGGGCAGGTGCGGGTGTGTCCGATCACCTGGGCCAGGGCGCGGGCACCGCCGGGCCTCACGCGGAGCCAGAGCGGCGGCTCGGCCTGGATGGTGCGCAGCCACGCGGCGGTGACGGGCACCAGGTCGTTCACCCACGGCGGCAGCGTGCGGGCGAGCAGGTCCGCGTCGCGGAAGGACCGCGGGTTCATGGCGAACTCGGCGGTCATTTCCATCGCGCTGCGGATCTGGGAATCGAGCTTGAGCGAGGCGTCAATCCAGCCGCGCCAGCGAAAGAACGCGAACACGGCCTGGCTTGTTTGCGCGGCCTCCTCGTTCGACAGCCCCCCGGCGGCTCGCAGTTGCTGGCGCAGCAAGGCGTCGGCGGGGCGCTCGCGCGAGGATTGCTCGACGATGGCAGTCGCGAGCTTCAGCCAGCGCATCGGGTCGCGCGGCGGGAGCGATGGGTCTTCGCCTTCGCGTAAGTCCTCCGGGCTGGCTCGGCGGTTGCGCGGCGGGCGGTAGCGAGGTGAAAGGCGTGATTCCGGCACGGCGTCACGTAACACGAGCGGAGTGATGCGGCAAGCGCAGTGTCGGTGGAGCGCCGGTTCCGACCCGGCGCGTTGAATAGACGCGGACTGGTTCACGCCGGGTCGGAGACCGGCGCTCCGAAGCCCGCCCAGAAACTGCTTGCGTGTTTTGTCGGGCGGGTGTTTCTCCCGGCAAAGCGTTGCCATGAAAACGACCTTGCCGCCGAATCCCTTCAAACAGGCCCTCCGCGCCGGGCGTCCGCAGATCGGCCTGTGGAGCAGCCTGTGCAGCAGCCTCACCATGGAAGTCATCGCGGGCGCGGGCTTCGACTGGCTGCTGGTGGACACCGAGCACGCGCCGAACGAGCTGCCAGCGGTCTTCAGCCACTTGCAGGCGTGCGTCGGCGGCACCGCCTCGCCCGTCGTGCGCGTGGCATGGAACGACGCGGTTCTCTTCAAGCGCTTCCTCGACATCGGCGCCCAGAATTTTCTCGTGCCCTGGGTGCAGAATGCGGACGAGGCGCGCGCTGCCGTGCGGGCGACGCGCTACCCGCCGCAGGGAATGCGCGGTGTCGCGGTCACGCACCGCGCGAACCAGTGGGGCAGGGTGACGGACTACTATCAGTGCGCAAACGAAGAGGTCTGCGTGCTGGTGCAGCTGGAAACGCGCGCGGCGCTCAGCCAGATCGAAGCCATCGGCGCGGTGGACGGCGTGGACGGGCTCTTCATCGGGCCGAGCGATCTCGCGGCGGACATGGGGCATCTCGGCAACAACCGGCATCCCGACGTGAAGGCGCTGATCGAGGCGGCACTGCCGCGCATCCTCAAGACGGGCAAGGCCGCCGGCATTCTCGCGCCGGTGGAGGAGGATGCGAAGCACTGGCTCAGGCTGGGCTTCACCTTTGTCGCTGTGGGTTCGGATCTGGGAATTCTCGCGCGCGGCAGCGAGGCGCTGGCGGCGAAGTTCAAACAGTGAGGAGATGTCTGCGGGTGCCGGGAGCGCGGCATTCATGCCGCAGAAGGATTCCCATGGACTGGGGCGTTCGAACGACACAGTGCAGACGCATCTTTCTGCGGCGTGAACGCCGCGCTCCGGGCAGGGGATGAGCCCCGTGTTCACCGGAGCCGGTAATCGGCTTGTGAAACAATGTCTCCGTCCTAGCATCCCGTCGTGCAGCCGCTCATT
>Ga0172379_10009447_pt1 | contig 12039 bp, 6 predicted proteins | sample GrowelOW334metaG_FD_119756 | JGI IMG/M metagenome (GOLD analysis project Ga0172379, IMG submission 119756) | Groundwater microbial communities from an aquifer near a municipal landfill in Southern Ontario, Canada - Groundwater well OW334 metaG | ecosystem: Environmental > Aquatic > Deep... | reverse complement strand
TCACTGGATACAATCTCAGTATACAATTCAGTGATAGACAAATCTTTCTCTTCTTTATTCCACCATGCAGGGACTTTGAAAGAGGTGAACCTGGGAATGATAAAATGGTCAAAAGGTCTTTTCTCGGCTTGCTTTTTTGCATCATCCCTGTACCTGATAGGACCACACTGCATAATTATTATCGGATGACGTCCGTCTTTTCTGGAAGGTGTCGCTGTCAATCCATAAACGTATTTTGCATTCACATTTTTTAGTATCATTTCAAAACTGAAAGCCGAAATATGATGGCACTCATCAACGATTACCATGCCATAATCTTTGACGCATTCTTTTACTTCGCCTTCCCTACTTAGGGATTGCATCACAGCAATATCGACAATCCCATTCAGTGTCTGTTTTCCACCTCCAATTTGCCCAATGATACTTCTGTTTTTCTTTCTTTTTGTGCCTTCATAAATCTCTTCGGAAAGCAAGGATTCATTTATTATCAGGAATTCAGAAATTCTATCTTTCCATTGTGATACTAAACTGATTTTATTGACCAGGATTAATGTATTCACTTTCCTTTCGGCAATCAATTTGATTGCTGTTATCGTTTTTCCGAAGGCGGTTGTTCCACAAAGGATTCCGTTGTTATGTCCCAATAATTTATCTATGGCCTGAGGTTGTTCGTCCCTCAAGGTCCCATTAAATTCAACGTCAATCTGTCTCCCTCCATTGGTCTGATCTGTCCAGCAAACTTCTACCTTAAATTCTTTGCATAATTCAGTGAGGTCCTCTTCGCACCCTCTTGGCAGGCATAAATATTGGGTTGTTTGATCAGCACATGAAATAATCCGGGGTTTGTTAAAAGTTGACATACGCATAGCCTGAGCTCTATAAAATTCAGGATTTTTGAATGCTGCCAGGCGTTTTATCTGATTCAATGCCCTTTGAGAAAAACCTTCTTTGGGGATAAACAGCATATTGGACTTTACAACTTCCACTTTCTTAGGAAAATCATCTTTTCGTAATCTGGGTTTTTCCGTTTCCCAGGGTTTTGTATCCTCTTCATCGTCTTTTTTCAGGGGACCAAGTTCATTCCCATGACATAATTTTGATATTAGTGCCTCTAGATGGTTTTCAGATAGCTTTCTGATTGAAGCTAAAAATGCCCATTGGTCATCATATGGCTTAAAATGTTCATCAATAAAAATACTGTTGTCATTTATTCTTGCAGCCTTTTGCAAGGGAAGGGCAATTAGATTACCAAAACCACCTTTCGGCATGGTATCCTGATTTGGGAAAAGCCTGTCATACGATTTAAAAGGAATATCATGTTGCCTATTCATGGCTGAAGTAAGCAAGGCGCTTCCAAATTTTCTTGCTAAATTAGCAGCTACTGGCTGCTCAAAGAAAAACCATGCATGTGCCCCATTCCCTGAACGCGAACGCTCTATCGAAATAGGAATGTCAAAGGTGGCACAAATTTCCCGGAGTGTTTTTATGTCTTTCTGCCACCCTTCATCATCAAAATCAATGGCTAAAAAATAGCAGGTTTCATTCATTAGCATTGGAAATATCCCGACAACAAGATTGTTCCGGCCACGCAAATGATCATCAACAACCTCCTCATTCAATACGAGATAATCTTTGTGTTTGCATTCAGAACATGAGGTTTTGGGCTTTCGGCAAATACCGGGTTGCCACTCGTTGGCACAAGCAGGCGAATATCCTGATTTGTCTTTCTTATTGTTTTCCCACCTTCTGGCGAAAACATCATTCCTGCCACGAAAAAGCGACATGAAGAGTTTGATCTTTTCCGTAGTATCTGACTTTTTATTTGTGGTTAAGGAGGAATTAAATAAATTGGATGATAATGGTCTCTCAAATATTTTCTCTTCTGTCTTTACTACCAGAGTATTATCATTGATGTTTTCAGCTTTTTCAACTCCAATTTGGGTATTTAAGGTTTTTAATTCTTTCCTTAGTCTATTGTTTTCAGTTAGTAATTCCTGATATTTCTCAAGTAACTCCTTATAATCCATATCATTGATTGTATGATTCTGAAACTTACAGATTGTTCTTCAAAACAGGGGTTGTATTGCAAATGTAAAACGATGATCAAATTTAGAATAATCTTGCCTGCTTTCCTATTACATGGTCAGAGTCAATATTCAGTAAATGTGCTGAATATTGCTAGAAGATCAATTGACTGTTCCCAAGTCATGACAAGATGTCCGATTTCGGTAGCCAGAAATGGATTGAACATGGTTAGATGCAGTCTGTCCGGCAACTAGAAGAGCAATGAACATCGCCAGATGAGCTCTGAGAGCCTCCGGGAATGCATTGAATAACACTGTGCGACAATTGACAGTCTCCGGAAGTGCTTTGTACATCGTCGGATGTCAATTGGAGGTACCCGGCAATGCTCTAAACCTTGTAAGTAGTCAATATCAACAGAAACCAGAGGAACTTTCTTCCCGACACCTTTCTGCACCCAAATGGACAAAGTGTGCAGCGTTATCGTGCCTCTTCCTACCAATAAGAGAGTGAATAAGAGCCTGGTAAGAACCTTGCAAGATGATATAAAGCTGAAATTTGAGAATTGGATTTGATTCTTAGATTGCGGATAGAAATTTGTACTTTTGATTGATTATCAAATAGAAATGGGCATGGACCAGATACAAAACAGAATTAAGAAATCCATTCAGGCGAAGGATTCCAAAGCTGTTGCTTATTTATTTGGTTCTAGTACCAGAGGTGATTTTCAACCAGATTCGGATTGGGATATGCTGATTCTGGTGGACTATATCCAGGTTGTCAATTAGTTAAGTAAAATTAAAACAAAACTAAATTATGCCTCAATTAGATTTAAGCGAGTACAAAATTTGGATGCAAGATCACGGCGTTACTAAACTATATAGTGGATATGCGAGGGATCTAGCAGACTTGAGAAATGGAGTTATAGGTAAGTATTTAGACCTAAAAATTAAAGAGGCAAAAACTGCATTTGATGATGAGACTGTAAGAAATCTTATCAAAACCAATAGTTTTTTTGGTATTGATTTTTTTGAACTTAATGATATACTAACATTAATTCAAAATCTTAGAAAATTTGATGGAATTTTCTTTGGAAAATCGAACCCTACTGCATTTCAAACTTATAACGGAGTTCTTCATAACCGGCCTGGATCAGCATTAAGAAAATATATCGAATATATCGAATATTTAGAAAAAATGGATGCTAAAATAATTGTAGCTGAAAATATTCCTAAAAGTGAGAGTAGAATAGCTGAAATAAAAAAACCATTTTACGAGGAACCATCTTTGAATATGATTTTTTTTGGCCCACCAGGGACTGGGAAAACTTACAATACCATCAACAAAGCTATCTCCATAATTAATCCTGATTTTGATTTAGGTAAAAAGAGAGCTGAAGTCAAAGAAGAGTTTGAGAAGTTGATGAGAGAAGGTCAAATAGTTTTTTCAACTTTTCATCAAAGTATGAGTTATGAGGATTTTATCGAAGGGATAAAGCCGGTTGAGCCAGAAAAAGAAGGAGATCCGGTTATCTATCGAATTGAATATAGCATATTTCGTAAACTATGTATTGAAGCATCTTTTGCTATCGCGCAATTACAAGAGACTAAATCTACAGAAGAAGTATTGGATTTTTCGATCATGTATGACAAGTTCGTAGAGATTGTAGAAGAAAAAATCCTGAATGGAAAGAAAGTCGAGATAGAGACGAAATCAGGTGGAACGGTATTGGTTGAATCAATCTCACAACAAGGGAATTTTATCATCAAACATCACGATGGTACCAGAACCTACACAGTTTCAAAAGCAAGACTAACAAAATTGCAATCAGTGATTAAAGACCTGAACGAAGTAAGCAATATCAACGATAAGTTCAGGGAAATAATTGGAGGAAGCAACTCATCAGCCTATTGGTCGGTATTAAATGCGATTAAAAAGGAAAAACTGATCAAGACAATTGATAAAGATACCAGAACCTATAATTTTGATGACAAAAAGGAGGTCGTTCGTTCACTGTCAGGATCTGATTATGTCAACAAAACGGGAAAACCTTTTGTCCTAATCATCGATGAAATCAATCGCGGCAATGTTTCTCAAATATTTGGCGAGCTGATCACTTTGGTAGAGGAGGACAAACGTCTTGGACGCGAGGAGGCCCTTGAGGTGATTCTGCCTTACAGCAAGGAGCGATTCGGAGTTCCTTCCAACTTATATATTATTGGTACAATGAATACAGCCGATCGCAGTGTGGAAGCTATTGATACTGCATTGCGCAGAAGGTTCAGTTTTGAGGAGATGAAACCAAACCCTGAGCTGATTGCAACAGAGGGCAAACTAAAAGAGACACATGGTGTTTTAGGAACAATCGATTTGCCTTTGCTGCTCAGTACCATCAATAGACGTATAGAGAAACTGATGGACAAGGACCATCTGATCGGTCACAGTTATTTCGTGGCAGTTAGTAATCTGAAAGAGTTGAAGAGTGCTTTTCAGAACAAGATTATACCGTTGTTGCAGGAGTATTTCTTTGGTGATTATGGTAAAATAGGATTGGTGATTGGTAATGGATTTTTTGAACCAGAGGAAGAACCCAACGAAAATATATTTGCAGATTTTGGTGATTACAATGCCTCTGAATTTGCCGAAAGGGTCATTTACAAAATCAAAAAGATTGCTGCAATGTCGGATGAAGAATTTATTCAGGCAATACAGTTATTGTTAAAAAAATAGGTGAGTATCAATCGAAAACATATCAGTGTCTTTGAGCATCAAACTATTAAACTCAACCAGGTAATAGATGGTGTAAAGTTTGATGAGTCAAAGTTTAAAGCTTTCGAAGGCTATTTTGGCGAAAAGGGGGTTCCCTATTTCTCCCTGATTAACAATGGGGTTAAGTTCAATGAGTACGTGGGTGTGATTCAGGTGGGAGATACAGTTATCGAAGTACTGCCCAAGGCTGACAATACCTTTGCCGGGAACAATGAGAAAAAGCATTGGAGGGATATTTTAATTGATATGCTTTTTGCAGTTGGGATTTTTGACATTCAAACGCCAAGCAGCAGTGCCCTTAGATTGAAGTCCAATTCCATACTCGACTTATACTTTGAACTCTTTATCAATGAGGTAGAATACGTGATGCACAATGGTCTCGTTAAAAAATACAGGCGAAAAGAGGGCAATGTGACTGCTTTAAAGGGCAGTTTACAGTTTGGAAAGCAGATTCAAAAGAATAACACTCACCAGGAGCGATTTTATGTCAGGCATATCACCTATGATACTGAACATCTTTTGCATTTGGTTTTGTACAAGACTATTCAGCTATTGAAGCAGATCAATACCAGTTCTGCCTTGCACAGTCGCATCGGAGCATTGTTACTGAATTTCCCCGAGATGCCTCAGCTGAAGGTGACTGAAACGACCTTCGACAGAATCATTTATGATCGCAAAACATTATCGTACAGAAAATCAATAGAGATTGCGCGACTGCTCTTGTTGCAATACCATCCCGATCTGAGCAAGGGAAGAAATCACGTTCTGGCCCTGATGTTTGACATGAATAAACTTTGGGAGCAATTTGTTTTTGTGAGTCTGCGGAAAAATAAACAAACAAATATTACCATAACCGCGCAAACATCCAAACATTTCTGGAAACCTGAAAATGGATACCGGTCGGCCATCAAACCGGATATACTCATTAAAGACGAAAATGGGAATTGCATGGTACTCGACACCAAATGGAAGAACCTGAACGGCTACAATCCTTCACCGGACGATTTGCGGCAGATGTATGTGTACCATGAATATTACGGGGCAAAGAAAGTCGCATTGGTATACCCGGGATCAGAATCAGTAGAAACCAAAGGAGCTTTCTTTCCTACTCCTTTCTACACACAAATGGACAAGGAGTGCAGCGTAATCATGATTTCCCTTCCTAAAAGTACCAGGGAAAACAAGAGCCTGGTAAGAACCTGGCAAGAGGATATCATGTGGAAATTTGAGGATTGGATTTGATTCTTTGATGAAACCTGTTGACATCGGCAAAAGTGATGATTATTTGGAGTTGTATGGGATGCGGTAAAAAAACGAAACCCGGAAGCTTGAATTTCTTCAGCGGCAACCGGGAATAAGATGGATCAAATGTAAGGTATTATTTTGAAACAACCAAATTTGAAGTAAAGTGAATTATACGAATTTTGAAACGATTATTACACCAGCACGTATGGGGCGTTACTTAACAGCAAGTAGCGGAAATACGCGAAAAGCGATGACCTTGTATAGAAAAAATATAAAACTTTCGCAAGAACTGTTTACAGTAATAAGTTGTTTCGAAATTGCCTTAAGAAATGCAATTGATGGTCATTACACAATTGTTTTAGGCAACGACTGGCTTAAAAACGCAGCTACTCCGGCAGGAATTTTCGGCAACAACAAATGCCGGTTAACTCAAACTAATATAAATGATGCGATTCGCAATCTGAATCAACATTATTCCCATTATAAATTAATAGCCGAATTGGGATTTGGATTTTGGCGTTATATGTTCGCCAATAATCAGTTTAATGCGGCCGGAAGTACTTTGCTTCGTATTATGCCATCCAAACCTCGAAGTACTCCATCCATTCAATACAACCACAATTTTATTATGAATCAATTGGCTGTAATTAACGAATTAAGAAACAGGATAGCTCATCATGAACCTATTTGTTTTTTATCCGGTCAACCGATAAAAGACACCATGTATGCAAGGAATCATTACCACTTAATATTGCAATTGTTTCAATGGATGGAGATCGATGCTAGTGCACTTTTGTTTGGCCTTGATCATACCGGAGTGGTCTGTGATGAAATTGATAATTTATAATCAGAATGAATTACTGGCTCATAAAATTTGCACCCTTTCGTTACTCTTGGGAAGATGTACTGCGCATTGGAAAATTCGAAATTTATTCAGTGCGTAATCCTCAAGCCCGCAATAATCTTAAAGCAATGAGAATAGGCGATGAAGTATTGTTTTATCACAGTCAGAGAGGGAATTGTGTAATGGGCAAAATGAAAATCTGGGTAATCCAGCAATTGCCATTATTGAAAATATAAAATATAAAATATGACTATGGCTAAAAAGCAAATATCTGTAAATGAAGGGTTCAATGAAATCTTGCTTTACACCACACCCAATGGCAAAGTAAGAGTTGAGATTTATTTGCAAAACGAAACGATATGGCTTACCCAGCAAAAAATTGCCGATTTGTTTGGCATAGATAGAACTGTGGTAACCAAACATATTGGCAACATTTTCAAGTCAGGCGAATTAAATGAGCAACTGGTATGTGCAAATTTTGCACGCACCACTCCACATGGTGCAATCAAAGGAAAAACACAAGAAACAATTAATAAGTTTTACAATCTTGATGCAATCATTTCTGTTGGCTACCGTGTAAACAGCAGTCAGGCAACCGCATTTCGTATTTGGGCTACCGAGCGGTTAAAAGAATACATCATCAAAGGTTTTACCATGGATGATGAACGACTCAAAAACCCAAACAATATTTTTGGCAAAGATTATTTTGAGGAGCAGCTTGCCCGCATAAGGGACATACGCAGCAGCGAACGGAGATTTTATCAGAAAATAACCGACATATACAGCCAATGCAGTGCCGACTATCGTGTAGAAGAAAAAACGACCAAAGATTTTTTTGCCACTGTTCAAAATAAATTGCATTGGGCAATTACCGGGCAAACGGCTGCTGAATTGATAATCGCAAGAGTGGACAGTACAAAAGAAAATATGGGTTTGACCACTTGGAGAAACGCACCCAAAGGAAGTATTAGAAAAACAGATTTAGGTATTGCCAAAAATTACTTGAACGAAAAGGAATTAAACGGCTTAAACCGAATTGTAACAATGTATTTGGATTATGCTGAAAATCAGTCACTTAAAGGCGTAATAATGTATATGAAGGATTGGGTTGAAAAGCTGGATGCTTTTTTGCAATTCAATGAGGAAGCTGTTTTGAAACATCAAGGCAAAGTATCTCACGAAGTTGCTTTAGCACTTGCTGAAAGTGAATTTGAGAAATTTCGTATTGCTCAGGATAAGATTATTGAATCAGATTTTGATTTAGAAATAAAAGCAATGGGCGAAACAATAAATAAAAATCCCTTGCAATTTAAGCATACAACACAAGAAATCAAGGATATAAACAAACAATAATGGCTTGATAGATGCTTGCCTGATGTATGCAACAATCAAAACTAACTCATTACTTTGGACACTGGATAAAAAAATAATCAACTATTTGGATAAAAAATATCTTTACGATTACAATAGTTCGGTAAATTTTAATATAAATATCTGAATATCAGTAAAATAAATCAAAAATAAGTGTGAAATAATTTGGTTTATATTAAAATTTACCGAACCATTGATAGTGGTGAATATTAAAATAATAAGGGTATTTACCAGATTGAAAGAAATGGTACTGACTCACAAAGATATCTTACTGAAATTGGAACAAATGGAAAGTCAGGTCTTTAAGAACAGTAAAGAGATCCAGATGATCTTCAACGCATTAAAACAGTTGCTGAATCCTCCACAATTATCAAGAAGAAAAGTTGGATTCAAAATCGGATCAGCCTAAAATTCTATTTTGTCAAAGTAATCTTTCCTACAAGAATTTGACCCGAAGTGCAACTTTGTTCACCTTCCCTACACTGGTTTTGGGAATTTCATCTGCCCGCTGAACTTTCATGGTAATGGCTTCCCGCGGTAGTACCCCGGAGTCAACACTTGCCTTAACAAGGTGGGTAATATCCCTGACATGAAAGTTTGCACCTGGTTTAGGGACAACAATCGCCAATGGGATTTCTCCCCAATTGAGATCAGGAGCTCCGATCACCGCGACTTCCGAAATACCATCGTGTTTAGCGATCACATCTTCCATTTCCAGGGAACTGAGCCACTCTCCGCCCACTTTGATCACATCTTTGGTACGGTCAATGATTCGAATGCTGCCGCCGATGTTGACACAGGCCACATCGTTGGTATGCATCCATCCTCCTTCCCACAATTTTTCGGAATGAAAGTGGTCTTTCAGGTAACCCTGGGTTAGATAGGGGGAACGGACAATGATTTCGCCTGGTGTTTTATCGTCATTGGGAACATCCCTGCCATCGGCATCCACCACACGCATTTGCGCCAAACCAATGGGACGACCGGTTCCGGAGCGAAGGTCGGCCTGCTCCTCCATGGGAAGCTCAAGTTCCTCTTCCAGAAGTTGTGACAGCGATAAGACCGGACAGGTTTCCGACATTCCGTATCCCCCAAAAACGTCGATTCCCCGTTTCAATGCCTCAATAGTCAAAGCCCTGGGAAGAGCGGCACCGCCAATGATACAGGTCCAGCGTGAGAAATCACACTGCGCGGATGCGGGATCTTTCAATAGCATATTCAGAATGTTTGGTACGCAATGGCTGAAGGTAACTTTGTGTGTTTCCAGCAGTTGCAGTAACATTGCCGGAACATATTTCCCGGGATAAACCTGCTTGATCCCCAGGAAGGTCGCGATATATGGGATTCCCCAGGCATGGACGTGAAACATTGGTGTCAGCGGCATGTAGACCGATCCTCTGTGCAAACGGCCCTGAACTTCGTTTGCTGTAAGCGCGGCCGTAGTAGAAAGCGTGTGGAGTACCAACTGCCTGTGTGAAAAGTAGACGCCCTGGGGAAGCCCGGTAGTTCCGGTGGTGTAGAAGGTGGTCGCCCGCGTGTTTTCGTCAAAATCGGGAAAATTAAATTCAGGTGAAGCATCAGCCAGCATCTTCTCATATTCGCCTTCAAACTGAAAATGATTTTTGAAAATTTCACCGCCTTCATCGATCATAATAAATTTTCTTCCCTCGGCAATGCGCCCGCGAATACCTTCCAGCAAGGGTAGAAAGTCGGTATGGCAAATAATCACATCGTCCTCAGCATGGTCGATGGCGTAGCCCATTTGTTCCGGGGAAAGCCTTACGTTGATGGTGTGAAGCACCGCCCCAATCATGGGAGCCGCGTAGTAGGCCTCCAAATATCTGTGTGAATTTCTTCCGGCTGAGATACCTGGTCTATTTTCAAACCTGATTTTCGAAGTATTTTCGGATTAATTCATTGAATTCAAACACTGAGAATGGTTTTGTAAGGTAGTCAGTACAACCGGATTCCAGTGCCTTTTCTCTTTCTCCTTTTAAACTTAATGCTGTTTGTGCAATGATAACCAGGTTTTTATTGAATTTTCTGATCCTGCGAGTAGCTTCGTATCCATTCATTTCAGGCATTTGAATGTCCATTAAGACCAGATCGACATCCGGATTCTTCATGCATACATCAACAACATCGGTTCCAGTCTTTACCTTCAGAACCTCTCTCCCAATTGATTTGATCAGTTTACTAAGCAATAGGTCAGAGATCGCATCGTCTTCTGCAATAACTATTTTCAATCCACGGATATTTAGTTTTTCCCACCTGTTTAACTCATTTGTGAAAGGAGAGGTTTTGACAATTTTCTGCTGGACAAATGGTATGGCAAAGAAGAAGGAAGATCCCTCACCCAACTCACTTTCAACCCAAATTCTGCCGCCCATTATTTCGACAAATGCTTTAGAAATAGCTAACCCAAGTCCGGCTCCTTCGTAATTTCGTGAAAGAGATTCACTAACCTGTCTGAAACGTTCAAAAATCATTTCCCGCTTGTCTTGACGAATACCAACCCCTGTATCCTTTACGAAAAACTCAAGAAATTTCCCCTTTCTTTCATAACCAAACTCTATGAAACCAGTGTTGGTAAATTTGATGGCATTCTTAACAAGATTGGTCAAAATTGCATATAGTTTTTCTCTGTCTGTTAAAACATTAGACTCAAGATCTGAAAGTCCTGTTTTATATATCAACTTTATACCTTTGCTATCCGCCTCAGGTTTGAAAAAAGTGTAAATATATCTCATATGATCGTTGATGATTGTTTCAGAGGTTACGACTTCAACATGCCCAGCCTCTACTTTCGAGATACAGATTATGTCATTGATGATGTTCAACATCCTTTTGCCACTTTCTTCAATGATTCCAATATACTCCTGCTGCTCTTCCCCCGAAAGTTTTGGCTCTTTCAGAAGTTCTACAAAGCCAAGAATGCCATTCATTGGGGTCCGGATTTCATGACTCATGTTTGCCAAAAATGCCGATTTTAGCAGTTCGCTCTCTTCAGCTTTTTCTTTGGAAAGAATCAATTCCTTCTTCTGATCTACAAAATCACTGAATAGCATGCCAATTTGTTTGAACTCACCGGAACATAGTTTTAACTCACTGACATGTAACGTATCTTCAGATTTCAGAATTTCAGTCACTAGTTTTAAAGGTTTTGTTACCCACATTCTGAAAGTGAAATTAATGACGAGCCATGTTATGATAATGGAAATCAACATGGTAAATATCATGTATAAGGAGGTGTGACGGTACAATTTCAATAAATTGGAGGAACGCGAGAAGGTGATGTGGGCAACCTCTTTTTTGGCCCAGTCATGCAGTGGAACAAAGGCAGTTGTCTGATACACGCCTTTGTCTACAATTGAATCAGGTGTAATCTTAAGCGTTGCGATTGTTCCACCCAGTCTGGATTCACTTGATGTTAAAAGAGGCGTCCAGTTTTTCGCCAAAATAAGATATCCACTGGGACGAGTAAGCAGGTGTGTAGGGTCATTGTCGGGATGTATGGAAGCAGTGGAGACATCGAATAATCCTTCAGGTTTAAGCTGAAAAAAATCGAATATTCTGACTTCTTTAATTTTGTTCAAAATCTCTTCGGTGGCAAAGGCTCGTGAGGTTACAGAAGGAACGGAAACTTCATGAATAAGATGAAAGGAAGAATCATAAACTGCAACATAATCTATCCTGAAAGATTTGAGAATGGTGGTTATATTGTTGGCATACCAGTCCGAGTCAGGCCTGCTCAATTGAGTGACAAATTCATTCCAGTAAGTATAGTC
>Ga0172379_10009445_pt1 | contig 12039 bp, 11 predicted proteins | sample GrowelOW334metaG_FD_119756 | JGI IMG/M metagenome (GOLD analysis project Ga0172379, IMG submission 119756) | Groundwater microbial communities from an aquifer near a municipal landfill in Southern Ontario, Canada - Groundwater well OW334 metaG | ecosystem: Environmental > Aquatic > Deep... | reverse complement strand
TTTGATTTCTTCTAGTCTCTGCTGTTTTTGACCAATATCTGAGAAGGTTTTTAAGGAGTTATTACAGTAGTTTAGAAAATTAGTAATCTGATTTTGAATTTCATTTTGGATGCCCTGGGCAAAGTTATTAATTTCTGTACTTAATAATATTGAATCAAAAAAATTTTTAATCCTATCTAATATTGGTTTCGCTTCTTCCAAACTATAATTACCAAGGTCTTTTCGTAGAAGTTCATTCCAATTAAGATCTTTGTATTTTTTTGTTATTTCTTGATTCAACATAGATTTTTTATATAAATTTTTAATATCTCATAGCTAGCATTATGCGAACTCATTAATATTTTAAGTAAAATAAGCTGAAAATAAGCACGTTGTAGGCTAGATACATTCTAACAAACAATCCTAAAAAGCGCTAGGTTGCTTGGTTTTTGATTTGACAGTATTTTTTTTCAGGTTTATAATGAAGTTATCTTAAAAGGATGATTGGCGCAGCTACCAACTGTGCGGCTAAAAGCCCCTAAACAGGCTAAATCCTCAAAGATAAGCCAATCAAGTGTCCCGGTTTTCCGGGGAAATTGGGTGGAACCGCCCCGAGCAAATCGGAGTCCCAAGCAGATTATTTCTGGTTGGATTTTTTGTTTAAAATATAATCAACATAGCGTATTGGGGTTGATAACCACCCCTGGCCCCTCCTTAAAAAGGAGGGGAATCAACCACCCCTAACCCCTCCTTAAAAAGGAGGGGAATCAACCACCCCTAACCCCTCCTTAAAAAGGAGGGGAATCAACCACCCCTAACCCCTCCTTAAAAAGGAGGGGAACTAATGGAGTACGCTATGAAAAAAATTTTTAATCAAAAATCGAACAAAGCCAAAAGAAAAAAATTACGAAATGAAATGACTCGGGCAGAACAGATTTTGTGGTATTATTTGCGTCGACATCAACTTAAAGGTTATAAATTTCGCAGACAGCAAGGTGTTAATAGATATATTGTTGATTTCTATTGTCCCAAAGTCAAACTGGCTATAGAAATTGATGGTGATACTCATTTTGGTCAAAAGGCGATTAAATATGATTTGGAAAGACAAGGGCGCATTGAAGAATTTGGAATTAAGTTTTTACGTTTTACCAATTTAGATGTTTATGAAAATATTGATTCTGTTTTGGCAGAAATAGCTGATAATTTACCTTGAAATTCAACCACCCCTAGCCCCTCCTTGGAAATGAGGGGAACTAACCACCCCTAACCCCTCCTTGGAAAGGAGGGGAATTAAGGGAAGGAGGAAGCCAAGTGCTCTGCAATATTCCTCCCCTTATAAAGGGGAGGTTAGGAGGGGTTAAACTAAAGATATGAAAAAAGAAATTATTTTGAAAGGCAAACTAGTCACTTTACGGCCGTTGTCCCAAAAAGACGCCGGGCGGTTTTGCCAATGGCTCAATGATTCTGAAGTTTTAATTTTTTTGGATATTTATGACAGATCCCGGACAACTTTGAAAATGGAAAAAGAATGGATCAGTAAAATGAAAAGAGAAAAAACCAGAGCCGCTTTTGCCATTGATGCCAATGACGGCACGCATATTGGCGTGGTCAGTTTGCGCGATATCGAGCCGCTGCATAAAAACGCCCAATTTGGCATTATTATCGGCGACAAAAAATATTGGGGCCAGGGCTGTGGCACGGAGGCCGGCAAGCTGATTATTGATTATGGTTTTAGGAAATTAAAACTGCATCGAATTTGGCTGGGATTTTACGCTTACAATATCCGCGCGGAAAAATCATACAAAAAACTCGGTTTTAAAAAAGAAGGTTGTTTGCGGCAGCAATTGTTTAGAAAAGGGCATTACCACGATTTGATTAACATGGGAATTTTGCGCGACGAGTGGCTGAAAAGACAAAAGCCAGGCCAATTTAAGAAGAGATGAAATAGATGTTTCAATTTAACTTCTACCCCCTCACCCCACTAAACTAATCTTTGTACCCTCTCCCACGTCGGGGAGAGGGGGAGCTATAAATATTTATTATTCATAAATTAAATTATATGAAACACGATTTGCAAACAATTCGTCATTCCGCTTCACACGTTTTAGCCCAAGCGGTTTTGGAATTTTTTCCCGAAGCTAAGCTAGCCATTGGGCCGGCAATTGATGAGGGATTTTACTATGATTTTGATTTGGGCAAAGAAACTTTCAGCCCCCAGGATTTGGTCAAAATCGAGCAAAAAATGCGCCAAATTATTAAGCAAAATCAAAAATTTGAGCGCTATGAAGTTAGCACCAAAGAAGCGATTGCTTACATTAAATCAAAAAAACAGCCCTATAAATTGGAATTGGCCAAAGATTTGGAAAAAGCCGGGGAAAAGGCTTTAACTTTTTATCGAATGTTGGGTCCTGACGGCAAACATAAATTCGTTGATTTGTGCGCCGGACCGCATTTGGATTTTACCAAACAAATCGGCGCGGTGAAATTGCTAAAAATTGCCGGGGCTTATTGGAAGGGCGATGAAAAAAATAAAATGCTGCAGCGAATTTACGGTACGGCGTTTACCAGCGAAGCCGAATTGAAAGCGTACTTGGATTTGCTTGAAGAAGCCAAAAAGCGCGATCATAAAAAATTGGGTCAGGAGCTGGGTTTATTTTCCTTTCACGAGGCAGGCCCGGGTTTTCCTTTTTTCAAGCCCAAAGGCATGATTATTTGGAATGAACTTTTGAATTATTGGCGGCAAGTCCATTTTCAAGCCGGTTATGATGAGATTAAAACCCCAATCATGCTTTCGCGCAAACTTTGGGAAGTTTCCGGCCATTGGGAAAATTATCGGGAAAATATGTATGAAACAAAAATCGATGAGATGGAATATGCGATTAAACCGATGAATTGTCCGGGCGGGATGCTAATGTACAAAGAAGATTTGTATTCTTATCGCGACTTGCCTTTGCGCTGGGGTGAAATCGGCTTGGTTCATCGCCATGAGCTTTCCGGTGTTTTGTCGGGTTTATTTCGGGTCAGAACTTTCCATCAGGACGATGCTCATATTTATATGCGGCCCGATCAAATCAAAGATGAAATTTTGGGTGTGCTAAAATTGGTAGAAAAAATTTATTCGGTTTTTGGCTTGTCTTATCATTTGGAGCTGTCCACCCGGCCGGCAAAATCAATCGGTTCGGATCAAGCCTGGCAAACCGCCACGGACGGTTTAAAAGCGGCTTTGGACGGTGCGGGCAAAGAATACAAAATTAACGAGGGTGACGGCGCGTTTTACGGCCCTAAAATCGATATTCACATCAAAGACGCCATCGGCCGAACCTGGCAGTGTGGCACTATTCAATTGGATATGAATTTGCCTGAGCGGTTTGATTTAACTTATATTGACAGTGACGGTTCGCACAAAAGACCGGTAATGATTCATCGGGTTATTTACGGATCAGTTGAAAGATTTTTTGGCATTTTAATCGAGCATTACGCCGGGGTTTTTCCATTATGGCTGGCGCCGGTTCAAGTTCAAATTGCGCCGGTGGCATCAACTTTTATTGCTGACGCTGAAAAACTGGCTGAATCTTTGAAAGATTTGGGTATCAGAGTTTTTGTCGATGATTCCAATGAAACCGTTGGCTATAAAATCAGAAAAAGCGAAAAAGCCAAAGTGCCGTATACTTTGGTGATTGGCGAAAAAGAAGCCCAAAGCAATGATTTAAGTGTTCGGCTTCACGGTCAAAAAGAAACTCAAACCATGACTCGCGATGAATTTGCCGAAAAATTAGTCAAAGAAATCAAAGATAAAAAATAGGTTTACTCAAAAAACCCTCTGGGCGCTTGGCCTGGAGGGTTTTTTAAATATGCGCTATAATTAGACTAGATTTAATCTTTAAATTTATGAAAAAAATCGTCATTTTTTTAGTTTTAATCAGCTTGGTTTTACCCGGTTTGGTTTTGGCTCAGACCAATGATAATGCTAATTACGAAAAATCAACGCTCAATGACCAAATATCGGCTGATAACTTGGGTACTGGCGAGCCTTGGCTTTTGCCAAACAGCAATTGGTATTGGCTAAAAACTTGGGTTTGGAAAATAAAAATATTTTTAACCAATGATCCGGTGGCTAAAGCCAAAGAACAGCTTGACTATGCCAATCAAAAGCTTTTGGAAATTCAAAAATTGGTGGTCAAAGGCATCATTACTCAAAAGGAACTTGACCAAAATTTGGCTGATTACAATCAACAAATTCAAAATTTAAAAAACCAAATGGAAAAAGTGAAAGATCAGCCCGAAGTGATTAATCAATTTGTTGATAAATTTACGGCTCAGGAATTTATCCGTCAGCAGTTGATGGTAAAAATCGAACTTAAACTCGACAGTGAAGCCAACCGTAAATTGATCAGTCAGGCCAAAGATCAGTCCTTGGTTTGGCTTGGCCAGTTGTTGGCTTTGATTGATCGGGAAAAAGTGAATGAAATAGTCAGCAATATTTTATCAGGTAAACAGCCTTTGGATTTAAGTAATTATTATAATTTGGACACTTTGGATCGAATGCAGGATAAATTGCCAGCCGACTTAAAGCCGATTATTATTCGAATCAGAGAAAAATTGGCAGAAGATATCGGCCAGGATTTAACCGAAATGACTGAACAAGAGCGAGCCGCCAAAATTAAACAAATTTTGGAAAATTATAAAACTTCAGCCGGCACCAGCACCGAAGACTTAATCAATCAGGTCAAAGACAACGCGGTTAATTTAAACGAATTTCAAAAAGAATTGCAGCAGAAATTAAAACTCATTATTATGCCGCCGACAAATTTTAAAAAAACAACGACTACACCCGAGACCGAATGTGTTTGTACGCTTGAATATAATCCGGTTTGCGGCGATGATAATAAAACTTACGGCAATTCTTGCCAAGCAAAATGCGCCAATGTCGGTATAAAAAGCCTGGGTGAATGTCAGACACCAAGCGCCGGGATTTAGCCGTCAGCTGAGCCGATTACTCCTTAAGCTTTTATCTTTTTAAATAATTTTAATAAAAAAAGAAGCTCCAGTATCAAGGTGATATTGGAGCTTTTGGATTTATCCCTCCTGGATTTTCTGTTTGACCACGTTTCGGAACGCCTCGAAGCTGCTATGGTTATGGTCGGTTAGCCAGTTGCTCAGATCGGCAATGATTTCAGGCATGGCCGTGCTTGGGTGAGCAAAGTTGGCTGTACCAACTGCTACTGCCGAGGCTCCGGCCCAGAGAAATTCAAGGGCATCTTTCAAAGACGTTATGCCACCCATACCAATAACTGGGATGGTGATTTCTCGGTTATGGCAGACTTGCCAGACACAGCGCAGGGCAACTGGCATCAAGGCTGGTCCGGAAAGACCACCGGTGATATTAGCAAGCACCGGGTTTCCCGTTTCTGGGTCTAGGTGCAGGCCCAGAAGCGTATTGGTCAGTGATAGGATGTCGGCGCCACCTGCTTGAGCGGCCAAAGCGATCTGAACGATATTGGTCACGTTCGGTGTTAACTTCACAATCAGCGGTAGTTGAGTCTTAGGCCTGATAGCTGACACCAATTCCAGCGTTGCATCTTGGTCTTGACCAAAAGACATGCCGCGCTTGACGTTCGGGCACGAAATGTTAACCTCAATCAAATCAATGCCGGTGTCGTCTAGCAGTTCAGTGAGTCTGGTGTATTCATCAACCGTGGTGCCCGAGATGTTGACGATGACCCGTCGTCCCATTTTGAGTAAGTGTGGCAGGTGTTCTTTTTGGAAAGCCTCGATTCCAACACCAGCCAAACCAATGGCATTGAGTATGCCGTATCGATTGGTATCAAACAGTCGCGGCGGTTTATTGCCTGCAACCGGCTCGAGTTTAACCGTTTTGCTGACGTATGCGCCGGGCTTGGGGTCGATCAAGACCTCGTTGGCTGATAGATCCCAGGTGCCGGAAGCATTCATCACCGGGTTGGCAAATTTGATTCCGGCCAGTATCGTACTTAGATCAGGTGAGCTCATCCCAGTCAACCTCCTCTGCCGGGAAAACCGGTCCATCTTGGCAGATGTATTTTGGCATCTGGCCGCGGATTGGTACGACGCAGGATTTGCAAGCACCCAGGCCGCCGCAGCCCATAACCTGTTCAATATAGGCAAGACAACTAATGCCAGCGTCTTTAGCGACCTTTGCTACGGCTTGCATCATCCGCACTGGACCGCAGGTGATGATTTGCATTTGACCGGGATTCGGTAGGTGATTGTCACCAGCCAGAATCTCTTGAAGCAATTCAACTGCGGTTTTGTGATCCTCGGCATCAGTGGCAAATTTGAAGACCGAACCGAGTCGCTCAAAGTCTTTTTGGCCAAAGATTTGCTTTTTGGTTTTTGTCCCAGCCACGATGATAGTTCTGGCTTTGGTAGTACTGGCGATTTGTTCGGCTGGCAGGTGCAACGAGGCTAAACCACAGCCACCGGCAACAAGCAGGAAACATTCAACTGACGGATTGACGGATAGCGGTTTGCCGATTGGTCCCAGTACTTCGACTGGCTGTTTTATTTGCCAATTGGCGCAAGCTTTGGTGTTTGGTCCGACAATTTGAATTATTAGTCGGATATTTGTATCATCGCAAGAGTAAACCGTGAACGGCCGACGGCAGGTGCTGCCAGTCGCTCCCGGCTCGAGGGTAACAAATTGTCCGGGCAAGACCAAGCCGGCAATTTGTGGACAGTTTAAATCGGCTTGAACGATGCCTTGAGCAATCGTTTTCACTTCTACGACTGTCGCTTGTTCAACTACTTTTTTCACAATGAACTTCCTCCTTTCCCTGTAGGAAGGCTTTAGTCTGGGTTGGTAAAGGGCAACTGAAAAACTCTCTTTGTCCTTCAAATATTATCAGTGATAATCAGGTTCGTCAATATAATAAAATATGGCCATTATTACCCTTAAAAGTAATTTTGGAGCGTATTGTTTAAGATAATTGGTCAAATTTAATTAAGTTTGGGCTGGTAAGCTTGGGGAATATTGAAAAAAAATATTTATTCTGTTATAATTTCTAAGTTATGAATTACAAAATTATTGCTTTTGGCTGCCAATTTAATACCGCTGACGCCGAAAAAGTGGCGGCGGTTTTGGAAAAATTAAACTTGCAAAAAATCGAAAACGAATTCGAGGCGGATTTGATTGTGGTTTTGGCTTGCTCGGTCAGGCAAACCGGAATTGATCGAATTTACGGTTTGAATAAAAAATTCAAGCAAATCAAAAAAACCAAACCGCTAATAACAATTTTATCCGGCTGTGTTTTGGAATCAGACAAGCCAAAAATGGCAAAGTTTTTTGATTTGATTATCGATATTAAAGAATTGCCGAATTTGCCAAAAACTCTAGCCGGGTTGAATCAAAAGTTTATTTTGCCGGCTGTTTTTCAAACGACCAACTATTTTGATATTCACCCAAGCTACAATTCAAAATTTGTCGCTTACGTGCCAATTATGGTTGGTTGCAATAATTTTTGCTCTTATTGCGTCGTGCCTTATACCCGTGGCCGGGAAGTTTCCCAAAAATCAAAAGCGATAATCAAACAATGCAAAGAGTTGGTGGCTGGCGGCTACAAAGAAATAATTTTACTTGGCCAAAATGTTAACAGCTACCATGACGGTAAAATTAATTTCCCCAAACTTTTAAAAACCATTGACGAAATTCCCGGGAATTTTTGGCTTTCTTTTGCCACCAGCCATCCCAAAGATATGTCTGATGATTTGATTAAAGTCATGGCCAAAGGCAAACACATTATTCCTTATTTACATTTACCGGTTCAATCCGGCGACAATGAAATTTTACGTCAAATGAACCGCCGCTACACGGTTTTGCATTATCAAAATTTGATTAAAAAAGTCAGGCAAGCAATCCCCGGCATTATGATTTCAACTGATGTGATTGTCGGTTTTCCGGGCGAAACCAAAAAACAATTTGCCAATACGCTTTTGCTTTTTAAAAAAGTAAAATTTGATATGGCTTATCTGGCGCAATATTCGCCGCGAGTGGGAACCGTGGCTGGCAAAATGGCTGACAATGTTACTTTGTCAGAAAAGAAAAGACGCGAAGAAGCAGTCAATGAAGTTTTAAAAAAGACGGCCTTGGCGCATAATAAAAAATTAGTCGGAAAAACCTTGCCGGTTTTGGTGGATAGCCAAAAAGACGGTTTTGGTTTTGGCCGAACTATCAATTTTAAAAATATTAAGTTTGCTTCAACCGTTGACCGAACCGGTGAATTGATTTTGATTAAAATTATTGATGCTTATGCTTGGGGATTAGTCGGCCAATTGCCAAAAGTGGTGGTGGTTTTGGGGCCGACTTCTTCGGGTAAAACCAAATTTGCGGTGAATTTGGCCAAAAAATTTAAAGGTGAAATAATTTCAGCCGACAGCCGCCAAGTTTATCAGGGCATGGATATCGGTACGGGCAAAGATTTGGCTGAATACGGTAAAGTGCCTTATCATTTGATTGACGTGGTATCGCCCAAAAAACAATTTACTTTGGCTGATTGGCAAAAACTGGCTAATGAAAAAATAGCTGAAATTTTGGCTAAACAAAAATTGCCGATTGTTTGTGGCGGTACCGGACTTTATCTGACCGCTTTGGTCAAAGGTTATCAGTTTTTAGAAATCCAAAATAATAAGTCAGATATCAGGATGCAGTTAAATAAACTAAGTCTGAAGCAGGCTTTGGCCAAACTTAAAAAAATCGATTTGGCTACGTATAATGTAATTGATAAAAATAATCCGCGCCGGGTTTTTCGCGCTTTGGAAATATATTACCAAACCGGCAAGCCAAAATCCGACCGGCCAGAAAATAAAATTTTACCATTTGATTTTTTAAGCATTGGTTTGACGGCGCCCAAAGCGGTTTTGCGGGAGCGAATTACCAAACGCCTTAAACATCGGTTGGAAAAAGAGGGGATGATTAGCGAGATTAAACGACTGCATCGCCAAGGGGTCAGTTGGCAGCGATTGCAAGAATTTGGGCTTGAATACCGCTTTGTTTCGCGCTATCTTTTGAAAAAAATCAGCTACCAACAAATGTTTGACCAGCTTAATCGGGCAATTTCTGATTTTGCCAAGCGCCAAATGACTTGGTTTAAACGAGATAAAGATATCAATTGGTTTGATCAGCCAAAAAAAGCGGAAATGAAAGTAAAGAAATTTTTACAAAACTAAAATAATCAAAAAACAGAGAGGTAAAAACAGTCTCTGTTTTTTGACTGAGATTTTATAATTCCATAATGCTGGCAGCATTAAGAATTTCATTTGCAATTCTGGTTAAATCGTCTCTACTTTTAGCTTCCGGTATTCCTTCCTGGCTAGCCTGGATAAATCCTTTGGCCGCTTCTTTGTAAGGAGAATAATCTTTTCCTTTTGGTAGTTCATAAACGTTTGGATTGGCAGCAACACTATCAAGGATTGCTAAACTTTCATTTAATTTTTTTAAATCAATTTCTGGTTTCTCGACTCTTCGTCTAGCGGCTTCTTCTTTCATAAATCCATGTTCTACTCCAGGGATGACCATATTATTTCAGTTTATGAATTAAAATATTTTTAAGTTGCTCGGGATCGGCTTGGCCTTTGGTTTGCCGCATCATTTGGCCGATGAAGAACTGGATTAAAGTTTCTTTGCCATTTTTATATTGTTCAACTTGACTCGGATTTTGAGCAATAATGCTGTCAGCAATTTTTTCAATATCTTTATTTTCAACGCCTTTGCCTAAATCCTGTTCATCCATGATAGCCGAAGGATCTTTGCCGGTAGTATGCATAATTTCCAATAATTTTTGGGCAATTGATGAATTGATTTTATTTTCGTAAATAATTGTGATAAACTCGGCAAAATTTTCCGGCGTGACATTAAGTTTTTTTCCGTCTTTGTAAGTCAAAGCCATTAATTTATTTACCAACCAGTTGTGAGCCAGTTTGGCGAGTTTAGCTTTGCTTTTTTGCCAAATTTCTTCACTGGTGCCTTCAACTTCACCCAGAGAAATCAACCAAGCGCGCAATTCGGAAATTGTTTGTTCAAAAAAGTCAGCCAAGTTTTTGTCGTCAGTGACAATTTTGGCGTTTTCAGCGGATAAATCAAATTCTTCAATATACCTTTGGCGTTTAGCCTGGGGTAATTCAATCAAACTTTCTTTGATTGCCACCACGTCAATAGCATTTGGCGTACCGGGTTCGAAATTCAATGGCGGCAAATCGGGCTCGGGAAAATAACGGTAGTCGGAAGCTTCTTCTTTGAAACGCTGTTCTTCGGTAATGCCTTTGTTTTCATCCCAGCCGCGAGTGGACTGCTGGTTTGGCGGCGTACCCTCTTGCCAAAGTTTGGTCTGGCGTTGGATTTCATATTCCAAGGCGCGTTCAATGGCTTTGAATGAATTTAAATTTTTAATTTCGGTTTTGGGATGCAATTTTTTAATATCAATTTTATCAGGTGCTTGATCGGTCAAAGAAACATTGGCATCGCAGCGCAAATGGCCTTTTTCCATGTCCGCATCCGACACGCCCAAATAGCGCATGATTAATCTCAGCTCCTGGGCAAAAGCTTTTGCTTCCTGAGGGCTGCGCATATCTGGCTCAGTGACAATTTCCATCAAAGGCGTGCTAGAACGATTATAATCAACTAAAGTATTTTTGCCGTCGGGCGAATGGAAATTTTTGGCGGCGTCTTCTTCTAAATGCAGGCGGGTAATGCCAATTTCGCGTTTGCCGTCTTTGGTATCAATCATTAGTTTACCGCCCAAACCAATCGGTTGATCCAGCTGCGAGATCTGATAATTTTTTGGCAGGTCAGGATAAAAATAACTTTTTCGATCGAATTTTGAAATTTTAGGTATTTCACAGCCAATGGCTAAAGCCGCCATCACTGACCATTCAACTGCTTGGCGATTGGTCACCGGCAACATCCCGGGATGACCCATGCAGATTGGACAAACCGTGGTATTAGCCGGTTGATTTTCACCGGAATTATCGCAACTGCAAAACATTTTTGATTTGGTTTTTAGCTGGACGTGAATTTCGAGTCCAATTACTGTCGTTAATTTCATAGAAAAATTGATTAAAATTACTGTTTCAGCTTATCACAAATTATAAAAAAAATAAAGGGGATTTGGCCCTAAAAAAAACCACACGGTGTGATCTGTGTGGTTAATCAACTCGACGAATGCCAAAATCCTGTAGCAGTTGCAGCGCCAGCTTTTCGGGCAGAAAAGCGACGATTAAGCTGCCGCAAAAGCGGCGAAACCAGGTTTCTTTGTCCGGATTGAGCGGTTTGACCTTGTGGCCGCCAACCTTATTTCCGCCATATTTCTTGAAGAACCAGCTCAGCATTGGAAGTCCCTCCGTAGCCATGGTTATGGTTTCGTTTGGTTGATTATTTAATCTACCAAATTCAGCCCTGATTGTCAAGATTATTATTAACTATTTTCCAGATGTTTTCTGCTATATTGTCTATTGATTGATTAGCATCAATGGTTTGCCAGTTATATTTTTTAGCCAAATCAGAATGGACTTGGCGATTTTTTATCATTAATTCGTCATTTTGTTCATGTAAATGGTTGGCCTCTCTGGCATCTAAAAACCGGGCGCCGTCAAACAAGATTACTATATCCTCTTTGGTTAAATCTTGATTTTGTTTTTCAAGAATAGCCAAGTCAGCCCCTTTGGTTACGCCCCAGGCCAGACCAGTGCCAATATAGTCTTCGGCAACCACATTAATTCCTTTGTCTAACATAGCTTGAAGCTGCGGCTGAAAGTCTCTGCGATTTTGGGCGTAAATTTCCTGTAGCTCAAGTTCGCTTAAAGTTTGACCCTTCCCGCTTCGTAGAATTTCATTAATCTGTGGTCCGGTTGGTTCACAATCGTAAATCGGATATTTTAAATACTCAGCCTTATAGCCTTGATCATTCAACTTATTGACTAACAATTTAGCCTGGGTAGTTTTACCCAGGTTATTGCTGCCGTAAAGCACAATGAATTTACCTTTCTGACTCATATTATTTTAAAATTTTATATCTTAATTGCACAGCGTTG
>Ga0172379_10009444_pt1 | contig 12039 bp, 17 predicted proteins | sample GrowelOW334metaG_FD_119756 | JGI IMG/M metagenome (GOLD analysis project Ga0172379, IMG submission 119756) | Groundwater microbial communities from an aquifer near a municipal landfill in Southern Ontario, Canada - Groundwater well OW334 metaG | ecosystem: Environmental > Aquatic > Deep... | reverse complement strand
TGGACCGATGCGTTAAGCCACTTGGTCAAGGTTGTAGAAGATAAAGGGATCATAGCCACTTTTAATGGAGTTGTTGAGAATAATGTATATCGAAAGATTTTGGTGGAAGAATGCAGGGGATTTGTTTTAGTAGATGAGATAGCTCCATTCATGTTTGTCAACAATGCAGATTTCAAATCTGCTCAAATGTTCACCATTGCCCACGAATTGGCCCATATATGGACAGGTCATAGTGCCGGATTTGATTTCCGGAAACTTCAACCCGCAGACAACCCGAATGAAAAGCTTTGTGATCAGGTTGCAGCAGAATTTCTGGTTCCTGAAACGGCTTTTAATGAGGCATGGAGAAGAAACCCAAACACAAGTATTCTGGCACGGCACTTTAAGGTCAGCGAGATAGTAATTGCCAGGCGAGCCTTAGACACCGGCAAATGGACAATGAAAGTGTTTCTGGATTTCTATGATGCATACAAGCGTAAAGAATTCGGGAAAAAGGAACATCAACCTTCCGGAGGTGACTTCTTCGCCACAGCAAAGAAGCGCCTGAGCGTTACATTTGCCGTCCACATTAACCAGGCGGTTAAGACAGGTCAACTACTCTATCGCGACGCTTGCAAGTTGACCAGCATGAAGGGCGATACTTACCTTGATTTTTTTGCTAAACACATATAGATATGGCAGTATATCTAGTGGATAGCAATTTCTTTATCGATGCTCATCGGAGAACCTACCCACTTGATATTGCCACCGGATTTTGGAATAAAGTATTACAGCTTGCTAATGCTGGGACTATCATTAGTATTGACAAAGTAAAGAACGAGCTGTATGATAAGAATGACGAATTGGAGGCCTGGTGCAGAGCAAATTTACCACAGGACTTTTTCAGGAATTCAGATGAGGTCATGTCAGAATACGGGCTTGTCACCGCTTGGACAATGTCAATGCACAATCACTATTTACCCTATGCGTTGAATGAATTTCTCGATGCGGATGAAGCAGATGCTTTTCTCATTGCATTTGCCCTGGCAGATCCCACTAACAGAATTCTGATAACGCAGGAAGTAAGCGAACCTCAAAGGAAAAATAAAATCAAAATGCCAGATTGCTGCGACGCAATCGGAGTAACTTACAGGAACACCATTGAGATGTTCAGACTGTTAGGCGAAACATTCTAGTAGTTGTTAACCCTCTTCATATTGGCAAGTCCTTATTAAGCTAACCGGACTAGCACCCAGGCCAACCGCCACTCTTCCTCTGTCCTTTTCTGCACATTCCGTATCCCCTACTTTCGTCAGAAATCAATTATAGAGGTATGACGCAAGCAGAAATCGAGATGGTTAACTCCTGGCTCAATTCCGATCGAGATTACGAAGCCGGTGTGCAACTTTTCAGCAAACTTTCGAACAACGCGGTACTGAAACGGCTTTTTCCGGGTAAGGAAAGAATGTACAGCGGGAAGTTGGGTTACGAGCTGAGGAAGCTGGCAACAAAAATGCCAACTGCTGTCCAATCCGGTACGCCGGTGAAACCGGCCAGTCTCAAACCCTCATCAATTCCGGTGTTGCCGGATCCGGGCGAACCGTTTGTTGAATTTGTTTCCCTGATGGCTTCTCCGTGTCAGGATGCTCCTCTGATAGTGCGGAAAATTTGTGCAGAATGGAGCACCCGGTACAAGGAACGCTCGATCGCCCACAATTCCCTCAAAGCCGTGCCGGGGGACAACCGCCCGGAAAGCGTTTCCTTACGCAAGGTGCTGGTGGATAAAATGGCTGAATATTCCGAAAGGATGGATTTTCTGTTCAACCTGCATCAGGACTGGAAAAACATGAACATAGTTCCGGATGAGAACTTGGTTTACCCACCAAAAGACACAAAGGTCAATTCCGTTGACCAAACTTCTCTGGAGGATCTCATAAAGGCTCGCCTGAATTTGCAGAAATCTATTAGCCAGGATAACAATTTTCTGAATTTCTGCAATCGTTCGAGGCAACCCTTACCGAATCCCATGAGTCCCGGACCGAAACGTACGGCTCTGGAAAAGAGAATCAAAGACAAAAAGGCTCAGATCGTTAAATTAACTGCCCAAATCGATGGTATTAATAAAAGCAGCGGAGTTTAAGCCTCCGGTGGCCATCCGGAAGGAGAACCAGGAGGAATTAATTCCTTCGGCACTCCTGGAAGCGGACGCCGATCAGAATCCTGACCTGGTGGAGTTCGTACCCGGTGTGGTTACCCGGTCAATTGGTCTCATCGAGCGCGGAAGGCAGAAGCATTACTATTCCGATGGGAATTTTAACCTGATCCGCCTGATCTTCCATATTCTGAAGCAAACAGGACCGGCCCATGTTTTCGTGACCACGTATTCCATCAGCCATGAGTCGCTCACCAAAGTGCAGAATGCCCTGGACAAGGGTGACCTCCTGTCGATCCGGTTCCTGATCGATAACCGGGTAAAAGTCATGAGTCCGAAACCGTTCCAGTACCTCAAACAAAGCTTCAATTACCGTTGTACTTCGCTTCATGCCAAAGTGGCCCTCATCGAAAACGAGGAGTGGCGAATTTCAATTGTGACCTCCCAGAATGCCACCGATAACCCCAAGCTCGAGAGGGGTGTGATTTTTACAGATGATCAGATTTTCAACTTCGATAAAAACCATCTGGAAAGTGTATTTAACCGAGGAACAGATTAGCGAAATCACAAACATGGCCGAACTGTTCTTCTCCATTGATGAAATAGCAGCCAATGCAGAATGTAACGCCGATGAATTGCGTGAGGAAATCCAGTGCAAACATGGCCCCGGTTACAATGCTTATGTCAGCGGTTGGATGCGTGGTGAAATTCCATTGCGGAAAGCCATCGCCACTGCCGCTGCCAATGGCTCTAATCCGGCGCAGCAAATGATGATCAACCTGATTCACAATGCCTCAATTGACCGATTATGAGTTCAACACCTATCGCCCTTCTGGATCAATCCTGGGAGAAAATTAAAGCTGCCATTTTGAATCCGGGAGGAAATCCTCTTCCGGAAGAACAAATGGTCGTTCTTCACCGGGTTACCTCATTGGCTAAAATAATTGACCGGCATCCGATTGACCGTTCAGCATTGGCAATCCACATGGCAAAATATCCGGATATCAGCCGCAGGACTGCCGGCAGGGATCTTTATATGGCCAGGGAACTGAATGTTTCCTATCACTCATTCAATTATGATTTTTGGCATAACTGGCTGATTTCAGACATTGTCGATCAAATCCAATCTGCGAAAGCCCGAGGCGATATGCGTTCCTGGTCGGCCGGTCATGCCAATCTCATAAAAGTCATCGGCGACCGGGTCCCCGAAGAAAAAGACCCGAAACTGGTGGAGAAGCATACATTCCTAATCCAGATCAATAATATCAAAGGCACTCCCACGATCGACACACGGGAAATCGATTCCTATCCACCGGATGTGTTAAAGCAGATCTCGGACTCAATTTATACCGAAATCACGGAGGAAGATGCCAGGGAAATATTTAAAACCTGAAGTATCGTGGAAGACTTAAGCCTGAACAAACCACAGTATTCCAGCATTATCCTGAACCCCAAATCCAAATGCGATATTTGGAGCCGGGCAACAGGTAAATCCTTTCTGGTCGGATGGGATATCAATAACGTCAACCGCCGGATGCCTCGCGCATTAACTTCGGTGACGGGCCAAACCTACGGCCAGCTGCTTACCCGAACTCTTCCAAGTACGTTCAAATTCCTGGAAAACATGGGATATACTAAGGATCAGAATTATGTGGTCGGCCGAAAACCGCCGGTATCCTTCCATACCCCATACGAAAAGATCATGAAATTCGATAACGTGATCTCATTCGCCAACGGTAACGCTATTCTCATGCTCTCGCAGGACCGCATCGGATCGGCCCGCGGTCCGAATGTGGATTACGAAATACTCGACGAAGCCCTGACGATCGATAAAGAGCGGTATGACCAGGAAACAAGCCCCACGAACCGGGGAAACGAGGATATCTGGGGGCCAAATTCCGGGAACCATGTTCCGTTCCACCACGGATATCATTATGTTTCATCGATGCCCTATAACCAAACCCAAAAATGGTTATTGGATTTTGCCAATTATTACGAGCAGGAAGCAGGACTGCAAATCTTTGTCATCTGGAACCGGATTGTAAAGCTTCAGATGGAACTCATTCCGGCCTATTACGCCCGGGACGAAAGGTTATTCACCCAAATCTGGAACGAAACCATCCGGCTCCGTCAGCAGATTCTGCCGTTTGTCAGTAAAACCGGAACCCTGTTTACGCTGGCGAATGCTTTCGACAATATCGAAAACATCGGCATCTCATACATCATCAGGGAATACGAGAAACAAAGCCTGCTGACCTTCATGATTGAGATCATGAACATTTTCATTGACCAGGTCGAGGATTGCTATTACCATATTAATGAGGCCAAACACGTGTATTTCAATGCAACTAATGATGGATTCATTCGTGACCTGGCCGAGAACACCAATTGGGATTTTTCCAAACTAGAGGTGCAGGACTCCCGTTTTGACCGGGATTGCGATTCCAGCAAACCGCTCGAAATTACTCCCGATTGGGGCAGTTCCATTTCGCTCTTCACCATCGGTCAGGAGGGAGGGGTGGATTTTGTAACTAATACGGCAGGACTCGTGGACAACTTCATCAATGAGTTTTTCGTCAAACCGGATAACCCAAGCGGGGTAATGATAAACACCCTGGTGGATGAATTCTCAGCCTATTACAGGCATCATCATGACAAAACGATCATCTACTTCAGGGATCGATACGGTGACAGTAAAAACCCCAATGTGAACAAATCAGCCTCTTATAACGACCAGGCCATCTCCCGGCTGGAAAATGCAGGATGGATGGTGATCCAGGAAGTTCATAAAGGGATGGAGCCACCTCAGCATGACAAATACCTTCTTTGGGGAAATATTCTTCGCGGAAACGATCCGGCCTATCCCCAGGTCCGGTTTAATGGAGTGAAATGCAAATACACACTCATTTCCATGATCAATACTCAGGTTATCCAGAAAGAGGGGAAGTTCTCGAAAAACAAGAAGTCCGAACAGTCTAAAACTATTCTGCCGGAAATGGCAACACACTTTTCGGATTCCGTGGATAAACGGATCTGGACAAAATACGGCAATTTATTGTCGGCAGCGTCAACTTTTGTCGCTGCCAGAACGTGACAGCCAGTCCGAAAAGCCAATTTGTTTATGAAACCAAAGCCGGGAATCCGGTTTCCGCAGGACTCTCCCGAGAAATTTTAAACTGTGCGTTTATGATATCGGTTGTAATCGCGGATGCGGTGCGGATCGACTTCCATCTGTTGAGGTCGGAGATGTGAGAACATTTGTTATCTGTCGACAAAACATATCTTTAACCAATCGAGTTGAGTGGTTGATACCAAATCTTCTAGTTCGCTAATTGTCAAGGGAATATTTGGAAACCAGTAAAGATTCCAAGCAAGAATCAGTAAATTTGGAATGGAAAGCTTTGAAAAATTAAAATAATTACAATTCGTTGTTAAGCATGAACTTTTCAAACAGAGACACGTTATTAAGGAATGTCTTAAGACAAACATTGGATGAATTTGAAATAGAGATCTTTATGAATTATCAAATTTCTGAAGAAGATGTCGAGTTTATTAGGCAAACTTGTCATCAAGTGCTCGAAAATATTCCTGTAAGAGCATTTAATTGCGCAATGTTAAGTGCAATTTTAGGTGCGATAATTTATGATAATTCCAAAATTCCAGTGGCAGTTATTGCTGGCCACCTTGATTATAATGACCAAAAGATTTTTTACTGCAAAGGTCCTATCCCATATTCAAGAAAAAAGAAATCTATTAATGAAATATGGGATGGTCATTGTTGGGTTGAACTAGGGGGATTAGTCATCGATATATCGATTTTTCGAACCGTATATTTTGGTCAGGTCCCTGGAGATTTTCATGATCAAATAACTAGGAAATTTGGGTTAAATCGTGGGGCACTGGTAGGTCTTCCGGGTGAATTGGCTCACGATGGGTTCAATTATACGCCTTGTTATTGTCTAACTCAGGACCAGATAACTGGACTTGTACAAGGAGCTAGAACATGAACCATTGATAATGCATTGGCTTGTTAAGGAATTGGTTATGGTTTTTCGGATAAATGACTAGGTAATTGCAGGTGAAAAAGAAGCTGTAAGAGGGCTAACTTTCTAACAAACAAGGTTTAAAGCAACTGAAGAATTAGAAGAGTAATGTGGCGACATTCTAGTCAATGATCAGCAAAAGTCATCTATCGGCTCTGTCTATTAATACTGCACAAAGGTATTGATCGCATCCTGAAGTTTGGTTCAGGCTTCCTGGCGGTGCCGCGCACGGAACCCGTATTGCCAAAAAAAATGCTCACCGCCGATGCTTCGAAAGCGGCATTCCAGGAACACTGGCCTCCTTAAAGTCCTTAACCTGTTTGACGATGCAATTTCTAAGGCTTTCCGGGCTGGATTGCCTGCGCAACTCAAGCATCCCGGAGTGGCAGGAACGAATCCTTCCGAAGGTGCAGTTTCAATCCCTTCATTCCAGGAACCCGAAAGTAAAGGAGCGATCCCTTCGTACCCATAAGGCATTTCCCACAGCTTCCCCAGCGAAAGCGTTACTTTCTACCCTGTCCATACCCGATTTTCTAAGCCTTTCCCAATGCTGGCCTTCTCGCATTTTATCGCCATGACGGTTTTTTTTGCTCAAGAAACATGGCAAAGATAAATCGACTACTAGAACGCGGTCGCACTCCATCGCTCGCCCTCCGCACAGGACTGCCACCCGCAATCCTAACTAATATGCGACTTCAACATAACTATTAAAATTTTTTTCGGCCCACCCACTCAGATCCCGTCAGAAAATAATTTGTAATAGTTCCGTTGAGTTCTATCCGCTCGATTTAATGAATACAGCCATGTTTCTAAACAAAAAAACAAAAACGTCATGGCAACAAAATTTGAGAAGTCCTACATCGGAAAAGGCAAGAAAATCCAGGGTATGAACATCGTGAAAGTAACTGTTCCGCTGGAAAAGCTACAGGAAATTGCTTATGAGTACGAAGGCATCGCCTACGTCACTTTCGAGATTGCTGAAATGAAGGAAACTGACAACTTCGGCCGGACTCATTCCTGCTATCACTCCAAGATGTTGAAGTCGGCAGGCAAACCAGCCCCGAAAGCCAAGAAATTGAAAAGCATCGGCAAAAAGGCCAAGATCCTGAAGGAGGAAGAAGCAGTGTTCTAGGAAAACCGCTTTCCCGAAAAAGCCTCAGCGATGAGGCTTTTTTTGTGCCCTCCGGTTTCCTGCGCTGTGGTCAGTAGTTCTTATCCCGGAAGGGCTTCGCCCGCTTTCAATTTGCGAGTACACAAATTGACCAGCGCCATTCACCAAAAATCAGGACTGCTCAAGGATGGGGTGCATTATTAATCTTAAAAACTCAATCATTATGAAGCTTTCCATCGTTCTCAAAAATTCGCAGGATTCTCAATTTGTTGAATCCGTGGTGACTGATCATTGTCCGAAGAATGATCTTCAGTTCTTCATTGACTTTCTCTCGCTCGATCTCGATCAGGACCCCTGCTCGGTTGGCTATGCTGAACTTCACCAGGGATTCATCAGTTCGGTAATGCTCTTCGCTTCCATTGAACTCCTGAAGAATCCGGATCAGTTCAGTGAAATGTTCGAATGTTCTCAATTGACCAGGGAAGCTATCCTGGCATCTGCTGAGCGATTCATTATCGCTTACACCCAGCATTTCAATCACACCAGATCGAATCCGGAGGATCTGTTCAATGTCGGAATCAGAACCTGCTGGCCGAAGGAATCAGATCATTCGGTGTACGAAAAAATCCCACAGTTTATTTACTAATCAACAATGGGTGAGCTTGCTACCCTCACAAGTCCGAAAGGCATCGGCACTACTTATGAGTTATTCAATTCCGTTAAATGTTAAACTGTCCATTGAACAGCAAAAGGATTTCGTTGATCACATGGATTCTCTGCTATCTGAAGTGTTGGTTTCTACCAAACGAATGAAGGATCTGTTCTTCAGCGATACTGATGAAATTCTGCAACTCATCGAGATCGGATCGGTTGAAGATGATGATTAGCACAGTTGCAGTTCCCAGGGAAGCCGGTGGCTTCCCTTTTCTTGTGTGCAGACTGGTGGAAGCCCAAAGAAAACAAGGCGTGTCAGTGCCTGACACCTATATCATAAGGACTTACAGTCCGCAACAAGGAATTGTGCGCAAGAATAAAGAGCGCACAATCTGATAGTAGGACTCGCTACACTCAAAGCGAATTTTCCTGAATTTGGATATCATTCTGAATTACAGACGATTAATCCGATTTGTGGATCATATTTCCTGAAAATGGAAATTCTTTTTTCGTCAATCGGTATAGGGCGGGGTCGGGGTAACTTCGTAACCAGGCTTCGCCTGGTCGCTCAAAATTTGCGCAGCTTCTTTATTACTACATACTTCCGTAATTCGAAGCGCCCAAATTTTTCGCGGTTCCGGACCTCTTTTTCTTTGAGCGACCAAAGAAAAATCAGGCAAAAAGAAAATCGTTGTAGTCGGCATTTATGCAATTCGTTTTCATCTCTTGTACTCGTCTGATTTACTGATCCTACCTTAAGATTTTAGCGGAATAGTTGACGAATATCCTGATCCTTTGGGCCGGTTCTTTTTCTTTTTACCCAGAACCGTAAAAGAAAAAGAACCAAAAAGAAAACGGATTTCTGAATTACCGGTTCTGAGTATTCCACCTGGCACCGGCAGGATGTGATAATTATAATATTAATGAATGCACAAAGGTAGTCGCAGCCCGGAAATCCGGCTCGGGCTACATGACCACCTCAATGCTGTTTCCCTGCTTGCTTCCATGCCATGTATTGCGTTGCACGCTTTCAGTTTGCGAATACACAAACTGACCAGCGCCCTCGCTCCAATTCCGTGCTCGCTCCAGTTCAGGTGCATCATTAACAAGAGTGCGCTTGATACTCGCTTAACAAGTCTGTAAGGCAGCAGCAATTCAATTCATGAAGTATTCAGATTGTTTCTCAACCCCATGGCAGGTCAATGATTCGGCAACTGCCAAAGTTTTTCAGGCCGGAACGGCTTCCTTGTCGAACCTTCAGGTAATCGCCCTGGCAGCCGGAATTACCGACCAGATGGCAAAGGATCTCCTGCAGCTGGCCGGCAATGATCTTCACACATTAGCGAAAATGCCAATCAGTGGGATGATGCAGTGCAAAGGAATTTCCGCTAATCGTGCCGCAAGGATCGCTTCTATTTTTGAAGTCGGCCGCCGGAGAAAAAACAATCCGCCGACCATCCGTCCTAAAGTTAAGTGCTCACAGGATGCCTGGAAGATTGTTGAAGGCATGTTATCTGATCTGGCCTATGAGGAATTCTGGGTGATCCTTTTGAATCGTTCCAATCAGGTTATCACACAAGTGCGGATCTCACAGGGAGGTATCTCCGGAACGGTTACCGATGTAAGGATAATTCTCAATGCCGCCGTTGAAAAACTCGCCTCTGGGATCATCCTGGCGCACAATCATCCCTCCGGGAACCTCAGTCCATCGGAAGCAGATCTCAAAATCACTAAAAAGATCAAAGAAGCTGCACAATTCCTGGATCTTACGGTTCTCGATCATCTGATTATTTCCGATCAGGGGTATCTCTCGATGGCCGATGATAATCTGATGCCTTAATCTTCAAAAGACGAGCATCATGATTCATACGCTATTCAGCTTTGGTAACCTCAAGCAGGATACCTCAACGGCAATTTTCAATATGACACCCTCGCTTAATTGCCCCTCCCAGGAACTTGGGTTGTGCCAGGTAGCCAAGCATTGCTATGCGAAATATCCGGAACGTGCTTTCCCCGCTGTTCGTGGTCATCGGAGTCATCAGGCCCGGTTCTGGGATATGTGTACTCCGGAACTTTTTGTATATGAACTCAATAAGTTTGAATATCAAAAGCTCAGGATCTCCGAAAGCGGTGATTTCCGGCATCAGGGTGATGTGGAAAAACTCAAAGCAATCGCCCGGTTGCTCGATAAACCGGTTTGGACCTATACCGCCCGGCGCGATCTCAACTTTACCGGCCTGCCAGCAAATCTGACCATCTCAGGATCCGGATTCATGCTCGATAACCAATTCAATGCGGTAAAGGATCCGGATCAGTTCGACGGGGTGGTTTGCCCCCTGAATTGCCGGAATTGCACCTATTGTGTGGAGAAAAAAGGTCGGCAAATCTATTGTAAGATTCATTAAATCAAATTCATCGGGTGCGCTTGATACCCTTACAAGTCCGAAAGGCATCGGCATTTATTTTATGAAATATTATTATGTAAATGTTGGCTATTCATACACACCGAAGAATTCGGCAGTCAAGGCGATGGACGCTATTGTCAGAATGTTCGCCGGGATCGTTATCTCGGAAGAGGATCTTGGGGAACTGACCTGTTTCTGGGATAAACGCATCATCGAATATAACCAGCAGTATAAACGATGCGGCGATATGTCCGGTGGAAAGTCGGATTATGGCTCACCTTCTTACCATTATTGCGAATCCTATTCCGTGCATTTTCTGGAGATCAAGCAGGAAATTCCGCAGCTTCAGGAATTGAAGCCGATGAGATTTCCGCAGCAGTGTGTACTTCAACTCTCACTATTTTAATCATTTGCAAATCATGATAACACTTAATTTATCCTGGCTTCACGGCAAATACGTTTGCGGTGAAATTGATTCTCGCATCGGCACTGTCCAGGTTTACGACGTTGATTTCTTCGCCCAGGGTGAGGAAGCTTTTGATATTATCGAACAAATCCGCCGGATTTGGATTGAGCGCGATATGTCAGTTGAGCAGGCTTTTATGGCCTGGATCTCGATGTACTTATAACAAAACCGGGTGCGCTTGATACCCTTATAAGTCCGAAAGGCATCGGCATTTTTTATGATTTATAAAGATATTCAGATCTATATCCAGGGAAAACAGGTGATTCAGATCAACCGGCGCAAAGCACAGAAGCTTTATGAAGCCGGTTATGAGGTTTTTCTTCATCCCTGTAAAATCGCTTTCAATTCATTGTGGAAAGAACCGCTTGAGATATCCCGGGAGATATTGACCGATCAGAACACCAGGTTTGAAAGATGGGTGCACCATTTTGAGCAACTGAATTGCAATTCAGTGATGGGCGCCTATTGCCGGTTTTACGTGAGGGCAGAACATTTCGATGAATTTAACGCTAAGCACCAATGAAAGAGCAAGTTTATCTCTGCACCAGTTCCCATTTTCACCCGATACGGGATCCTCATGCTCCGCTATGCTTGGTGTGGCTGGCCGAAGAAGGCAACCATAAAAATGTCACCTCAAAGGTTTATCGCTCGCATGATTTTGTCCAGATGTTACGCCTGGCTCACAAAATGGCTCATGAAAAGGGTTTGAAAATGACTGTGCTAGCGACGAATATTGAACCGGAGGTGATTTATCACAAGGCGCAAAAACCCTTGGGAGTTTGCTGCGATTGCTTATCAGACGTGGAACATAACTGTTCGGAAAAATGGCCCTAGAAAAGAATTCTGCGAACAAGTCAAGCCGTGCCAAAAGAAACTGTAAATTTGGATTGACCAAATTAGCAGTTGATTAGCAATATGAAACGAAGTTTAACAATAACGTGGATACCCGAAGGTTTTCGTTTAGTCACATGTTGGTATAATTGCAAAAATGAGAAAAAACTATGAATAGAACATTATTAAGTCTTGCAATTATTCGGACAAACTGGGAACAACTCGGTAAAGATTACATTGAGAACTACGTGCCTCTTTTGGCGACTTTAATAAAGAAAAAAAACTATAAAGAAATATCTGCTGATCAAATCAAATCAATTTGCTCGGATTTTAAAGATGAGTTTGGGTTAGTAATTCCATCCAATCCAATGCTTACTATTTTAAATAGGTTATCGAAG
>Ga0172379_10009443_pt1 | contig 12039 bp, 21 predicted proteins | sample GrowelOW334metaG_FD_119756 | JGI IMG/M metagenome (GOLD analysis project Ga0172379, IMG submission 119756) | Groundwater microbial communities from an aquifer near a municipal landfill in Southern Ontario, Canada - Groundwater well OW334 metaG | ecosystem: Environmental > Aquatic > Deep... | reverse complement strand
TTGACCCGTGCTGAATTTGAAGCTAAGAAACTACAATTAAAACAAGAGAAAGTACACTTGCAAATTATTGCCACCATTAAATTAAAAACAAAATGACAAAATTCAATCCTGAAAACAAAGAAACTCTAACTTATGGGGAATGTTTAAGCCCCGCCATGAAAATTACTGATCCTGAAGATGCTAAACAATATCTTGACGCTTATGTAAAATACATAACCAAATACTTTACAGATGCTCCATATAATGAAAAAGGACAAACACCTTTACAGGTAGCAAAAAGTAATTTAGGGTATTTTGCCGGATATTGCAGTGATGAAACAAGAGAAAGAGTAGAGAGATTGTTTTGTTGCTCACACCCTATCTTTGGAAGCATTAAAGAAAAAGGATCACCCACTTCAGAACAAGCCCTTCAAGCTGGTTTAAATTATTCAAAAACATAAAAATGATGAAAACAATTTGGAAATATCCACTATTGGAGGCAGATGAGCAAACGCTTAATTTGCCTAAAAATGCACAGATTCTTACTATACAGAATCAAAAAGAGAATCCTTGCCTTTGGGCATTGGTAAATCCTAAAAATGAAACAGAACCCAGAACAATTCTTTGTCGTGGTACGGGGCATGATTTAGATGACAAAAATTGCACCCTGCACTATATTTCTTCAATGCAACTCTACGACGGGGATCTTGTATTTCACTGGTTTGAAAAACTATCAATATGAACATAACAGAAGTACGCAAAAAAGTAAAGTCTATAGTCACCAGACTTAAATGGTACGAATCAAATGCTGCGATGCTACACCATTTAGAAAATTCTGATTGGAAAGATGAAAAAGCCACCCAAGAAATAATTGCCAGAATACAAAGATCTTTAGAAATAACATTAAAACAATTTGATGAACTACTAAAATGAAAAAAGCAATTCTAATTCTTACCGCTATGGTGGGATTGAATATCAATATGCCAAAAGCCCCTCCCATAGACCCTTGGAAATTAGTTTCTATGCAGGACATAAAATTTAAAGAGGAGTTGACACCTAAAAATGTATATCAATTCCTGATCCGGCAGAACATAAGATTTGCAGATATAGTATTCCGTCAAGTCCTACATGAAACCGGATACCTGACTTCCTGGATATGCCGAGAGAAAAACAATTTGTTTGGAATGACTAAAGCCACTAAAAGCATAGATTCTATGCCTACACAATTGGTTTATCATCATTATACAGATTGGAAACAAAGTGTATTGGCTTATAAAAACTGGCAAACCCGTCACATTCAAAAAGGACGGGATGTGTCAGATTATTATCAATTTTTAGTAAAGGTGCGGTACGCTGAAGATCCGTTGTATATATGGAAATTGAAAAAAATTGACATTAAAAAATACCTGATATGAGATTACCTAACAAAGAAAAAGAATATCGAAGAAAAGTTAAACGTATGCGTTCCAGAATGGATGCTATTAAAACCAAATATCCAGATATAGATTTTACCGATTCACAATTAAACCATGATATGGTACATTACGGTAAATTAATAAATGAACTAATCTATGCTTCCGTTAATGCCGATTACTGCAAATCTGCCGACCCGGATAAGCAATGCGAAACCTGCAACTGTCGGAAACAAGTAAGAGCGATGTCAATGTAAAAGTCATGAAAGCAAAAAAAGATGAAATCTGAAAAATTAGTTGACAAAGAATTTCTCTACATGTTAGCCTGTAGCGATTGCTATGCGGAGTGGGGATCAAAAGTGTTGGAAGATTGTGACAAAATATGCCCGAATTGCGGTAGTAATGATGTTGAATTCTATATACAGGTTTACAAAGAAAATAACTTTAAACGATTGAAATTATGGGTTTTTTGTCATCCGGTTTATCCAACCAAACTTCACGGGGAAATACACATTCTGCCACAAATAGACGCTCTATATAGCAATTTAAAGTCTGAAATCACGATTGGAATTAACACCGCATGGCTGTTTTGGGTCGTGTGTTTTCATTTAACAATTCAGAAACGGTAGTCATGAGATACGCCTTACGAAACCAAAACAAAATCAAAGACGCTTTAGGAATTGATTTTCTAAACGCCTTAATTAATTCCTTAGAACAGCATTTCCAAACACACCCGGAAATCATACTGGAAACAGAATACCAAAACGAACCCTATCCTATAATTCATGTGCAAAATACACAAAAGAATACGGATAGTGTTTTTGAACTTTATGTGATTTCCATCAAATTCGATGTTTATTTATTGGCCTACAAGAGTTGCATGAGTTGAACATTAACATTAAAAAATATTTAAAATGACAAACGCAAAAGATGAAATCTCTCCTGTTTTACAATTTGTGACAAAATATGGATCAAATTGGAGGGTAGATTACAAACAAGAAGGGCTAACCAAACGGGAATATTTTGCTGCAATGGCTATGCAGGGAGTGATAAGCAATAGCTGGGAAGGTCTACAAAATCCATTAATCACAGCCCAATATGCTGTAAAATATGCAGATGAATTAATTGATGTGCTTAACAATCCAAAACTATGAGCGAAATCCCTGTATCAGATCACCAATATGGAATTTATCTGCAATCCGTAGTGGAAGAATTAGAACTAGATCTTGAAAAACTACAGAAAGAAAAGAAGCAAATTCCAGTTAGTGAAAAGTTCCTGGATCGAGTAGCTGAAAAATCCTTACGGAAACTGCAATACGAAAACAAGGAAATCCGTCATAGATTCACTCAGGAACTCTTAGGATGGATTGCGTTGATTAACAAGGCTTTATAAAATAAATAAGATGTTATTTTTCGATTTAAAAAATTATATCTATCTTTACTGCCTAATTAAAAAGATCGTCACGACATGATCAGACTAAATTTTAACAATAATATAACCTTCACCGGTATAATCTTATAAAGGTTTCCGTGTCGTGACGATTGCCTGAGTAAGTTTTATACTCGGTGAGGGTTTTAAATATTTTAAGGATATGGAACGAACTGCTTTTATGGACCAGTATAAAGATCCACGTTGGCAACGTAAACGATTAGAGATTATGGAACGTGATAAATTTTCCTGCGTCTTTTGTGAGGATTCTACTGCAAGTTTAAATGTGCATCATAAATTTTATAAAAAAGGAAAAAAAGTTTGGGAATATGAAGATTCTATATTAATAACTTTATGTGAAACCTGTCATGAAAAATTAACAAAAATAATTCAAAATAATCAAGAATCTTTATCTGATATTTATCAAAATTTATCTTCAGTAGAAAGTATTAGTAATATATTGAGATGTATATCTTGTATGACTATAGACGAATTAAATAGCACAGAAGATATAATATGGCAAATTTGGCAAATAACTACATATAAGAAAAATGATACGCACTAAACAGCCTAAAGAAAGACTTCCTGATGCAGTTAATGGAAGCCCCTCAAATAACTTTTCCATCATACAAAACGACGTGATTAGGAATCCAAACATATCTGCCAAAGCTAAAGCTATTTTATTTATTTTATTATCCAATCAAGAAGGATGGGTATCTCATATATCTGCTATTAACAGTATGATGAAAGAAGGATCACATACTATACAATATGGATTGAAAGAATTAGAGGATTTAGGATATTTAGCCAGATTTAAATACCGTGACAAAATAACAAAATCTTGGATCGGTTCCTTTTGGTCCTACACCACTAATCCCGGTAGATTTAGAATAAAAAATCATTTAAAACTATTGGATAAAAAAGGATGGGAATTAGTAGGAAAGAAGCCAGAACCGGAAACCCCTATTACGGAAAACCCTTATAGCGATAATCCATATAAGGGTTTTATCCCCCTAATAATACCAATTATAAATAATATTAAAAAAGATCTTAATAATAATCCTTCGGTGGAGGAGGAAGATTCCGAAAAATCCATAGAATTATTTCCATACATCACCAAAGATATGTTTGATAAATTTTATAAGATTTATCCAAAGAAAAAAGACAAAGGTGCGGCAAAAGCTGCATGGGACAAAACATGCATCCTTCCCAAAAAAACAAGACCTACATGGGAAGTAATAGAAACAGCAGTACTTCTACAAAAGAAAACTAGATTATGGACTAAAGAAAATGGAAAGTACATTAAATTTCCAGCAACATGGTTAAACAAAAATGGATGGTTAAACGATCCAGAAGAAATGAATGATGATTTTGAACTGAAAGAAAATAAATTTAGGCAGAAACCAACCAATACAATAGGACATAGAAATAAAGAAGAGTATATTCCAAAAAGTAAACCGGATTTAATAATGTAATACTATGAGAGACGAAAAAAATTGGATCGAACGCACACGTCCTTCCTACATTAAAATGTATTTACCAAGAATACAAAAAGCATTGCAGGAAATAGAGGAACCAGAGGATATTCCAGAAATTATTGAAAGTTATTATATTCATAGTTCTGTAGGCTATGGAAAAACTATATTAGCTGCACAAATGATGTTAAAAGAACAAAAACGAATTTGGACTAATGACGGACCTCGTGACAATTCTGAAAAATGTTTATTTGTTTCTACTCCTACTTTATTTCAAGAAATTAAAAACACTTATAATAAAAATTCCGATATACCAGAACAACAAGTAATTGATAAATATAATGAATGTCATTTACTTGTATTAGATGATTTTGGAACCAGCAAACCTACAGATTTTGTTTTACAAACTTTATATCTTATTATCAATCATCGGTACGATTATTTGAAAAAGATAATACTAACATCCAATCTTACTTTAGGGGAAGTAGCAGAATTGTTTGGTGATGATAGAATTATTTCTCGTATAGAACGAATGTGTGAAATAATAGAAAAACAGGATTGGAGAAAAAAGAAATAGTATGAAAATAAATAATGAGTTGATAGGGATGTGGTTTATTACTGATGATACTCTTTATGGTGGGGAATTCTTTAAATCACAAAGTTTTGGAAAGGTTTTGTTTTTTGTAAATGAAAACTGGATAATGGTACAGATAGGTTCTGCTATCATTTGGATGAACTATCCTGAAAGTAATTTCCTACGTAATAAATTATTTAAGTTACAAGATATAGAAGATGCTGTACTCTTCAAAGAAGAAAAAGAATGTAAAAAACAGATTATAATTACACAAATACACAGGATAGAAAATTCCGATCACCATAAAGCAGCAAAGAAAAAGGAGTATATTAATGAGTTAGAAAAGCTATTAAAAACTTTAGAATAGTATGGAAGATAGTCAATTTTTAGAAAGAAAACTATTAATTGGATTAATTTCTAATACGGAATTCATTAAAGCAGTGTATCCTTTTATTGATTCTAAGTTGATAGAATCAGAAACTGCCAGACGAATTAGTATTTGGTGTATTAATCATTATAAAAAATATAATAAAGCTATTGGTAGTGATTTAGAAACTTTGTACTATGAAAAGTTAAAGAAAGGATTGTCTAAAGACATAGCCGAAGATATTGAACAAAATATACTTCCTGGATTAAGTGAAGAGTTTGAAGAAGAGGGTGTTGATTTAACAGTTTTAATAGACCAAACTAAAGAATATTTTGATATCCGTCGTTTAACTCTAGTCAGGGATCAAATTACTGATTTGCTTGATAGAGGGGATATAACTGCTGCTACTACTTTAATAACAAACTTCAAACCCATATTACAAGAAAAAGAAGATAGCGTTGATTGTGAAATAGATGAATCCTTGAATGAAGTAGACTCTGCTTTTTTAGATGCAGGAACACCATTAATAAGTTTTCCAAAAGCTTTAGGAGAATTCTGGAATAAACAATTTATTAGAGGTGGATTTATAGCTTTACTAGCAAGTGAAAAACGTGGTAAAAGTTGGATGTTGCTGGATATGGGATACAGAGCCGCTAAACAAGGTAATAAGGTAGCTTTCTTTCAAGCAGGGGATATGTCAAAATCTGCACAAATAAGAAGACTTTGTATTCATATAGCAAAAACAAGTGATGATGAAAAATATTGTGGAAAAATGTATGAAGCCATTCCAGATTGCGTTCGTAATCAATTAAATCTTTGTCATAATGAAAATAGGGAATGTGATTTTGGCGTATTTACAGATACAGCATATACAGAAAAAAATATGAAATTCAACATAACTTTTGAAGAATTAAAAGAAGCCTATAAAAACAATCTTGATTATAAAGTTTGTTATAATTGCTCAGAATATAAATCTCATTATTTAGGAATCCCTTGGTTGAAAGAAGTAAATGTAAAAACTCCACTGACAGTTTTGCACGCTAAAAAATTATGGTATGAACATTTTATTAAAAGCAAACGTAGATTAAGAATATCTACTCATGCTAATGGAACTTTATCTGTTAGTAAAATGAAAGTTTTGTTAGATAAGTGGGAAAAGAAAGATGGATTTGTGCCTGATGTAATAATTATAGATTATGCTGATTTGTTAGTTCCAGATATAAAACAAGAATTTAGACATCAACAAAATGAAATCTGGAAAAACCTACGTAACCTAAGCCAAGAAGAACGTGGTGGAATTATGCCTTTGGTGATTACAGCTACACAAGCAGATAGCAAATCATATACTGCTCATAAATTAACAATGGGTAATTTTAGTGAGGATCATCGAAAAAATGCACATCCAACAGCTATTTTTTCTTTAGACCAAGATCCTAAAGGGCGTGAAAAACAAATAGGAATTTTACGAATTGGAGTTATTGTTTTAAGGGAAGGAGATTTCAACCCAACTGATTCTATAACAGTTTGTCAAAATTTGAAACGAGGGCAACCGATTACTGCTAGTTATTTTTAAACAATTTAATATTTTACAACATGTATACAATTAGAAAATCATTTGAGTTTTCAGCATCTCATCAGTTAAAAGGTTTATCAGGGGATCATCCTTGTGGTTTTTTGCATGGGCACAATTATCAGGTTACCATAGAACTAAAATCCAAGAAACTTAACAACGTAGGATTTATACTGGATTATAGGGAATTGTCCTTTGTGAAAGATTGGTTGGATCAAAACTGGGATCACAAGCATTTGAACGATCGGATTATGTGCAACCCAACAGCAGAAAATATGGCAAAGCATTTATTTGAAACGTTTGAAACGGTTCTACCAGAACTATTTGCAGTAGAAGTATCGGAAACCAATAAAACGAGTGCAAGGTATGAAGCAGATTAAAGTAAACAATATTTTCCACTCTATTCAGGGTGAAGGTTTTAATACCGGACTAGCAACCATATTCATACGTCTTTCTGGATGTAATGAACGTTGTGAATTTTGTGATACTGACTTCAAAACCGGGATTTTCTTATACGTGGAACAAATTTTAGAAAGACTCCAGGAATATCATTGTAAAAATCTGACATGGACTGGGGGAGAGCCAACCATGCAATTGTCTACAGAAATCGTAGAATGGTTCAACGACTTAGGATATACCCAGTTTATTGAAACCAACGGGTCTTTCCCAATGCCCAACGGATTGTTTTATATTTCTTGTAGTCCCAAGTTAGTTTCGATGGAAAGATTGAAGCAAAATATTTCCGGCTATTGCGTTGGAGAGTTCCGTTGCGTAATAGGGTTAAATGAAAAAGGTATCCCTATACTTCCCCCTGAAATAGAAAAGATGCCCTATGCGTCAAATTATTATGTGAGTCCATTGTTTACGGGTTACATTCACGAAAAATATGAACTAGATCCTATCAATGTTCAAATGGCTGTGGATTGGCTGAAAGCTGATCCACGGTGGAAATTATCAATTCAGGTGCATAAGTTATTGAAAATCCAGTGATTGAAAATTTATTTTGAGGATTGTTAAATAAAACTGTTTTTCTACAGTATAATATTCCTATAAAATATTATTTTTACATTTTTAAACTTTTAAATTTAAATCGAGTATGAAAATTGAAAGATTGATCGCAGTAGCGAAAGAGTTGAATGAACTGTTGTTCGCACCTGGGGAACTCTGCATTCCCACGAAGAAAGTAACCGAAACCGTGTTGAAAGACAAGATCATCGAAGCCGCAGCAGAGTTGGAAGAAGATGATGTTCTTACGGATGAAACCATTAAAGTGCTGACCACTTTGGGAGCTTACAAATTTGCTGAAACTGAGGAGGAAGAAGAGGACGAGGACGAAACTGAGGAAGAGGAAGAAGAGGAGGAAGAACCCGAACCTGAACCCGCACCCAAAGCAAAAGCTAAACCTGTAGCAAAAGCTAAACCGGCACCAGTAGAGGAAGAGGAAGAAGAAGATGACGAGGAAGCTGATGTTCCAGATGAAAAGGAACTGGATTATTCAGCTTTGATTACCCAGGTTAAAAAGATAACCAAACTTAGCTTGTCTGCCCGTGCAGTTGCTTTGAAGAAAATCGTTAAAGCTAATCCGGTTTTCGCTTCGTTTACCAAAACAGTAGCCGGGAATTTTGACGTGGATGAATTAAAAAACGCAATGCTGGAACTTTTGGTAAAAGGAGAAATCAAAGAAGCCCGTGGAAAAGGTCCTAAAGGTTCTTTGGTAGCCCCGGTTAAAGAAAAGCCGGTAGCAGAACCAAAGAAAGCTGAGAAAGCTGAGAAAGCTGAGAAAGCTGAAAAGAAAGAGAAAAAATCTGCTAAACCTACTGGACAGCGTACCAAGAAAGCAGTGGTGCTTTCTATGGTAGAAACCAAAACCGGAGCAACGATTGAGCAAATTGCCAAAGCAATCGTAGATGAAGGGATTGATCCTGACTACAAAAAGAACTACGTTGTAGTTAAACTTTGGTTGGGTAAACTGGGATATGATGTAAAATCGGCAACGCTTGCTAAAAATCCGATCATCAAAGGAAAGAAGTAGTTCCATGAAAAAGCCAATCGAAAGGAAAATAGTTTATAAAGTTGAGGATGATATGGATAAATCATTGATATACTGCACGGTATATCAGATGAGGAATTTCTATGCCCAGTTTGCTGACGGATTCTTTTCCTCCCTTGATGTTATGAACTATATTCAACATCATGCTGCTGTTTTACGCATGAAAAAAGATTGGCGTGTTTTAGATGTATGCTGTGGCAGGGGATTATTACTTCCCCTGCTACGGTATTACCGTCCTGAAATAAAGGAGTATGTTGGAATTGATATTTCTGAAAAGAACATCAACGAACAACTTCGTAGATCAGGAGTTAAAATGATTGAAAACGCTGAAACCTATTACCCATTTAAACTAACGCATCAAATAGGATCGGTAGAGGATATGGATCAGTTTTTTAAACCGAATTCATTTGATTTTATTGTCTACACTTCCGCTATTGAACATATGCAAAAGGAAGTAGGATATAAATCTTTACAACATTGTTATTCTGTGCTTAAACCTGGACAGGAAATGTTTTTATCCTGTCCTAATTCATCGGATAAAAAAGATCCCTACGATACCCAATATGCAGCACATATATACGAGTGGGGAATCAACGAACTTAGAAATGCTGTAACTGAAATTGGATTTGAAATTCCCAATGAATATGGGTTGGTTGGAAAAGTAAGGGATTTTGAAAAGTTTGTTGCTTCTAAAGGTGGAGCAATGGAAAAGCGTTATTGCGCATTGAAAGAATATTTACCAACTAATTGGTTAATGGCTTTCATGCCTATCTTGTATCCAGAAGCAGCAGCAGAAGTATTATTGATTGTCAAAAAACCAGGAAAAACTAAAAAACTATTATAATGTCAATAAATTTCTATAACATTGACTGTATGGATCTGATGAAGGACAAGCCGGATAAGTTTTGGGATTTAGCAATAGTTGATGTTCCTTATACCGATAATTATGATAGCATGACTCAAATAAGTATTTCTAATAAAGGAAAAATTGGAAATTATCATTATAATAGTTTAGTAAATAAAAAACCAAAACCTGAATATTATATAGAACTAAAAAGAGTATCAAAAAATCAGATTGTGTGGGGTGCAAATTATTTAATAGAATATTTAAAATCAACCCCATGTGTAATAGTATGGGATAAAAATAATACTGGAAATTTTGCTGATTGTGAAATTGCATTTGGTTCATTTGATTTAGGAGCAAAGATTTTTAAATATACTTGGAATGGAATGCTTCAAGGGGATATGAAAAATAAACAAGATAGAATTCATCCAACAGAAAAACCAATTCAATTATATGAATGGCTCTTAATGAATTATGCCAAACTCGGAGATAAAATACTCGATACTCACGGCGGTTCAATGTCTATTGCTATTGCTTGCCACAACTTAGGGTTCGATCTCGACTGTTGCGAGTTGGATGAAGAGTATTTTGTTAAAGCAAAAGCAAGATTTGAAAAGCATAAACTAAGACCGAAATCATTTTTTAAACCAGAGGAGGAATATAAACCAATGCAAACTAAAAAACTATTATGAACCCAATTATTAAAAAATTAGAGAAGCTAATTCCAGAGCTTCAGGAAACTGAGGAAACATTTCATGTTCTTTATGAAGATGGTGAGGAAACATTTGGTATTTATTCCAACTTGGATTATTTCACTGCAGCAATGTTAGCTGCCCATTTGATAATAGGACATAACATAGACGCAGAAGACTTGATTTTATTACTAACAGAAGAACAAGAGGAAGCAAATAAAAAAAGAAGTGAATTGTTAAGAAAAGAAATGAAAATTATAAAAAAACTAAATCAATGGAAGACCTTATTAAACAAATTTTAACGCATTTAGAAGGGGAAATTTTAGTAAATCGTGAAGGATTAATAGATACCCCACACAGGGTCGTGCAATCATGGAAAGAACTTTACTCGGGATATGGAAAAGACCCAAAAGATATAATGACTGCATTTGATGCAGCCGGGTATGATGAAATTGTGTTGTTGAAGGGGATAGAATTTTTCAGTACTTGTGAACATCACATGATGAGTTTTTTTGGACAAGCACATGTAGCGTATATTCCAGATAAAAGAATAGTAGGAATTTCTAAACTTGCAAGATTGGTGGATATTTACGCACGACGCCTTCAAATTCAAGAAAGAATTGGGCAACAAGTAACGCAAGCTTTAATTGATTATCTGAAGCCAAAAGGAGCCGCCTGTATAATCTCTGCAAAACATCTTTGTATGTGTGCCCGTGGAGTGGAAAAGCAAAATTCTATAATGACTACATCTTCCATGACTGGTGCATTTTTCACCAATTCAACAGCAAGAATGGAATTGATGAATTTGATTAAAGAATGAAAAAATCCAAATTAGTAGTAGACCTCTTTTTAGATTCGGGAGCTTTTAGCGCGTGGACGCAGGGCGCAAAAATAGACATTCAGGAGTACATAAAATTCATCAAGGAAAACAAGGATATATTAGGTTTATATGCTAATTTAGATGTAATCAAGATCAAAGATCCAAAGAATGATAAAAAGTGGATTGGTCCAAATAGGGAAACAGCAGAAGCAACTTTAAAGAATCAAAACATAATAGAGGATGCTGGATTGACTCCACTGCCTTGTTTTCATTTTGGGGAACCTATGGAATATCTGCAATATTACGTAGATAACTATTCTTATTTAGCGTTAGGGGTTGCAGGGAATTCAGGGTTGAAAGTGATGCCTTGGTTGGATGAATGTTTTCAAAACTATATTTGTGATGAGGATGGAATGCCAAAAGTAAAAGTTCATGGGTTTGCTGTCACTAGTCTACGAGTGATGTTACGGTTTCCATTTTACTCCTGCGACAGCACTAGTTGGGTCATGACCGGACGGATGGGGTCAATATTTATACCAAATTATAGAAATAGTGAATGGTTGTATGATGAAAACTCTGAAAAGATTGCAGTATCATCTAAAAGTCCTAGTGGAAAGGAACGAGGGAAACATATTACTACCTTGACGCCACTTAAGAAAAAAGTATTTCTGAACTACATTCATGACAAGGGATATCAGTTAGGAAAATCAGAGTTTAAAATGGTGGAGCAGGATTATGAATTGAAAGAAAATGAAAAATGGTCAGGAAAGAAACCTAAAGATAAATCTACTAAACGGGAAGTGGAAATTTTTGTGGAAGAAGGATTG
>Ga0172379_10009442_pt1 | contig 12040 bp, 19 predicted proteins | sample GrowelOW334metaG_FD_119756 | JGI IMG/M metagenome (GOLD analysis project Ga0172379, IMG submission 119756) | Groundwater microbial communities from an aquifer near a municipal landfill in Southern Ontario, Canada - Groundwater well OW334 metaG | ecosystem: Environmental > Aquatic > Deep... | reverse complement strand
CCGGTGGCCGCTGCGTCGTAAATAAGAAAACATGGTATGCTCATCTACACAAAAGTGAAGGCAGAGGTTATCATCTATTCAGGCACCATGTGATAGATTCCCAAATTTATTCTACAGATTTATGGATGAATAACAAGTGGAATGGCCAAATAAAGCCTTTAAAATCTTTGATAGAGAATCCAAGTTGGTGGCCTTTGGAATTGTGGCCAGAGGACTGGGACAATCCAGAAAGATGGAAAAATTATGACTACAAAACTTGGTACAATAGAGGAACAGCATAAATGGTAAAGGCACTAATTTATATGGGGAAGCATACCTACGCGGCCAATAAACCTACTGTGCTTGCTTGGGGCAACAATTTTAAAGTAACAATAGGTAACTTTTGTTCAATAGGTGGAATGTTAAAAATCTTTTTGGGAGGAAATCATCCTACCGACTGGGTAACTACATTCCCATTTGGTCATGTTAGTAAAGATGTTTTTGATATATGCAAAGGACAAGGTATGCCTACAAGTAAAGGCGATGTTACAATAGGAAACGATGTTTGGATTGGAGATGACGTTACTATCGAGAGCGGAGTAGTTATTGGTGATGGAGCAATAATAGCTATGAGGTCATTGGTGACTAAATCGGTTGCTCCGTACTGTATTGTCGGAGGCAATCCAGCAAAACTTATTCGTCAAAGATTTGACGATAGTACAGTAGAAAGGTTGCTGCAAATTCGTTGGTGGGATTGGCACGATGACAAGATAAATAGATTCAGCCCTTACTTGTGTGCAAATGACATAGAAAAATTCATTGAAATGGCAAAAGGAGATTGCGATGATTGATAACAAAATACACCAAATGATTTGCTCTAAATTTTCGTTACCAGAGGATTCAAGTTCGCCTTTAGAGGTCTCTTTTAATAGAAATGAACTCGCAGCATTTTTTCATGAGCTTGGCTTTTCTATTGGGGCAGAAGTGGGAGTAAGCAGAGGTCTTTATTCCGAAGTGCTATTGAAAGCTATTCCAGGACTCGTTCTTTATTGCATAGATCCGTGGGAGCCTTATTATGAGACACCAAGTGCTCGCAAGCAACGTCATGTTTATCAAGATGCTCAAAATAGGTTATCTGCATGGCCTGTAAAATACATAGTAAAAAGAAGCATGGGTGCCCTTGCAGATATAGCTGATAACTCATTAGACTTTGTTTATATTGATGCCAATCACGACTTTGAACATGCATCTGAGGACGTTCCTGGATGGTATAAGAAGGTTCGTAAAGGTGGAATCCTTGCTGGGCATGATTATACGGTCTTCCCAAGATTAAATTTTGGAATTATTCCAGCAGTCAATAATTTTGTTGAGAAGAATAATCTGTTCTTGTATTTGACAACTGAACGATACAAGAGCTGGTTTCTGGTGAAGAAATGAAGCAGTTTTCTTTTTTCAGAATCAATAGGACAAGAACCTCTGGCATGATTAGGACAGATCAAATTGCAGAGTTTTTGCCTTCTCGAATCAATCCTGTTGATGGATATGAAGAGGACATTTGCATCTATAACAAGATGCAGCCTCCAGAGAACTTCCCTCCATTGGCTTACTATGATATAAATGATCTATTTCCATTCGCACCTTGGATTTTAGATCATCCAAGAATTAAAGTGATCACAATGTCGAGAATTCAACATGATTATGTGTCCTATGTGCTGAATAGAGATGATATTGTTCTGATTCCGCAGCATCATTGCAATTATTTGAGGGAAAGTAGAGATAGAAACGGAGTAAAAGTGGTGGGGTTGATCGGTGGTAACAGATCGTATGAGCTCGACCGTAGCAAACTGCAAAATATGTTCGACCAAATAGGAATGGAATATATTGAATGCATCAAGCCTCCAAATAGGCAAACCGTCGTTGATTTTTACAAACAGATCGACATCCAAATAACGTTTAGACCCAATCGCTCTTTGAGTAAAGAGATTGGCAAGTTAGGAACGTCATTGAAGGTTGTCAATGCAGGCTCTTTTGGGATTCCAACAGTAGCATTTCCTGAGCCTACTTATGTAGATGAATTTGACGGCTGTTTTTTACCCGCATATTCAGAGGAAGAGCTAATCAAGGAAGTAAAAAGACTGAAAAATGATCCTGTACTTTACAATGAATTATCGGAGCGTTTAAAGAGCAAAACAGAGAAATATCATATAGAACACATCATCGAGTTGTACAAACAATTATCTTAGGGAGGAGATAACAATGGACGCAAAAGGAGTGACAAAGAAAATTTGGGAGAAGTTTCATATCCACGGTAACGATAATGTTCCATTTTCGTCATGGTTGGAAGGGGCAAGTCGTAGCCATCTTGCAGACCTGTTTGCCGAGTTGGAATTTAATGAAGGAGCAGAGATTGGAGTGAGATCAGGCAATTATTCTTTGGAGCTGTTATCAAAGAACCCCAATTTACATATGCGTTGTATAGATACATGGGCACCTTATGCAAAAGTTTCTCAAGAGAGGCAAGACAAACATTATCGCCATTGTCAAGATAAACTTGCTCCATATAAAGTTGATATCATGAAGATGGGGAGCTTAGATGCCCTTCCTTTAGTCCCGGACGAGTCACTTGACTTTGTTTACATAGATGGAAGGCATGAATTTCCATTTGTTATTCAAGACCTCATTGGCTGGAGTAAAAAGGTGAAGCAAGGAGGCGTAATATCTGGTCATGATTATTATAATTTTTATCGTGGAGGAGTGATACTCGCTGTGGATGCTTTTACAAGAGCATACAATATTCAACCTTGGTACATCACTAAGGAATTGCAACCGTCATTTTTCTGGGTTAAAACATATAGTGATGATAAGTAGCTATGAAGATATCAATCATTATCAATATATTGAATAGCCATGAGGTGGTCAGACGGCAAATTGAGCACTTTAAAAGCCTTGATTTGACAGACGAGGTGGAGATATTATTTATAGACGACGGAAGCAATCCACCATTATCTTTTCCGGGTTGTGGGTTAAAAAATTTTGCTATCTATCCAACTAATGACAAACGGCCATGGACGCAGGGATTGGCTCGTAATTTTGGTGCTGCAAAAGCAAAAGGCGAGTACTTGATGATGACTGATATCGACCATATATTTGGAAGAGAATCAATAGAAGCAGTCTTGAAATACTCAGGAGATAAGATGGTTTTCTTCCGGTACTATGGAATCTTAAATGAAAATGGTGAATTGAAAATTGACATTAAGACTCTTTCTGAATTTGGGCTTGATATGAATCGGACAAAGGGCAAAAGAGGATTCTGTGCAGGAGTACATGGGAATACGTTTGCAATAAAGAAGAGTATCTTTTTCGAATTGGGTGGGTATCAAGAGCAACATTGTATAGGGATGATGCATCAAGGCAAGCGAAAAGGCGAGGATAGCTACTTTTCAATGGCATATAGCAGACAAGTAAGCACTGGGAAATATAATCCTGTGGATGCTGGCCCTAAGATGTATTTTTTTCCTATTGGTAGATTCCAGGTTAATGGAGATACAAATCCACATGGACTCTTCCATAATTTAAGTTATGATCCTGTCAAGCAGCCAATGATGGAGTAGCCGATGAAAGATCTGACCGTGTTATACTATACTGCAAATCTTGTTGAAGAACCTTTTGCATCCAATGTAAGGAAACATCTTCTTTCTGTGATAGGGAATACCACTATCATTAGTATCTCTCATAAGCCAATTGATTTTGGAGAGAATATCTGTGTTGCTGGATTTGAAATTTCGATTTATAATATTTACAAGCAAATACTGATAGGTGCAAAGCAAGCAAAAACAAAATATGTTATGTGTGCAGAAGATGATGCTTTATATAATGAGCAGCATATTCAGTATCGCCCAGTGGATGCTTTTGCATATAATAACAACCGTTGGATGGTGACAAGTGATATTTTCTTTCATCGAAACAGAATTGTTATGAGTATGTGCATTGCCCCTACGGATTTAATGATAAAAACTTTAGAAGACAGATTTAGTAAGTTCCCCAAAGTAATGACTCCAGAGGAAATGGGAGCAGCTGGAGGGTTTGGGGAACCTGGGAGATTAGAGGGAAGAATGGGACTTCCTCCTGTCAAAATGGAAATTTTTAGCACGGTGACACCAACGCTTGTGTTTAATCATAGACCAAGTGTAGGTGGAGTGCGAAAAATAACCAGTAGAGACGTTGTGCAGGAACAGCTTCCATTTTGGGGGAGAGCCTCTGATCTATGGGATACATTCTATACCAAAGAAGCTTGAAAGGAGATAACATGGAAAATAGGGATCTTAGTGTGATAATCGCAGCAAGGAATGAGATGTTTCTTTCCAAAACCGTTGATGGTATCCTCTCAAATATCACAGCCAATACGGAAATTATTGTTGTGGTAGATGGGGAATATGCAGAACCGCATATTGAAGATCATCCTCTTGTTACTGTAATTCGTTTATCAGAATCCATCGGCCAAAGAGCAGCAACAAATATGGCAGCAAAACTATCCAAAGCCAAGTATTTACTCAAAATAGATGCTCATTGCGCAGTGGCCCCCGGATTTGATACAGCACTTATCGCAGATATGCAGGATGACTGGACCTGCGTGCCAGTAATGAGGAATTTGCACGCGTTTAACTGGATATGTAAGAAATGTGGAGATACAAGGTATCAAGGGCCAACTCCTACCAGTTGTCCTAAATGCGATAATAAAACTGATTTCGAAAGAGACGTTGTCTGGATTGCTAAAACAAATCCGCAAAGTACATCTTATTGCTTTGATTCAGAACCCCATTTCCAATATTTCAATCAATTTAAGGAGCGACCAGAATCAAAAGGAGATTTAACAGAAACAATGTCACTTCAAGGTTCTTGTTTTATGCTGACCAGAGAGAAGTACTTTGAACTGAATATCTGTGATGAAGCATTTGGGAGTTGGGGATCACAAGGGATTGAGGTATCTGTGAAGACATGGCTTTCAGGGGGTAGAGTAATAGTAAATCATAAGACCTGGTACGCTCATATGTTCAGGACTCAAGGTGGTGATTTTGGGTTCCCATATAGTCTATCCGGTAGACAAGTTGCCAAAGCAAAAAAGATGGCAAAAGAAGTGTTCTTCAATGACAAGTGCCCTCATCAGATACACCCATTGTCATGGTTGCTTGAAAAGTTTTGGCCAGTGCCAGGATGGACAGAGCAGCAGTTGCTTGATTTAAAGAAGGGCAATTCTAACGATCTTGTAGATAAAAAAGAATTGCCCTTTCCAGTTCTTCAAGTCAGTGTAATCGAAGAATCTACACCAAAAATAGAGATTGTGTCTCCTATTACCCCCCAATCTTTAACAAAGGGAATAGTGTACTATACCGACAACTTACCAGATCAAAAGTTGATGAGAATGGTTCAAGATTCCCTCCTACAGACCGGGTTACCCATCGTTTCTGTTTCATTACAGCCAATTGATTTTGGAAGAAATGTAGTTTTGCCTCTTGAGCGTGGATATTTATCTATGTTCAAACAGATCCTTGTTGGTCTTGAGATTCTTGATGTCGATATTATATACTTATGTGAGCATGATACTATCTATACATTAAAACATTTTGAGTTTACTCCTCCCAACAAAGATCAATTTTTTTACAACAAAAATAATTGGCAAGTCAGGCAAAGTGATGGATATGCTGTTTACTGGGAGTGTAAAAAGGTAAGTCAGGTTTGTGGGTATCGAGATTTAATGTTGAAGCACTATAGAGAACGAGTAAGGAGAGTTGAATTAGAAGGGTTTAGCCGGGCAATGGGTTTTGAACCTGGGACTCATCGGAGAAGCGCCAGGGTTGACAACACCACTTCAGAATTTTTTACTACAGAAATTGCCAATTTGGATGTCCGGCACTCAAAAAATCTTACTCAATCTCGCTGGAGCCCAACCCAATTTAGAAACCCTTGTATAAACTGGACAGAATCGCATGTGAACAAATTACCTGGTTGGGAAGGAGCCCAGTTATAAAATGCATAAGGAATCCATGGATGAGATGAAAAGATTTGTTGATCTGTATCTTCAAGAAAAGACCAATATACAGATATTAGATATCGGAAGTTTTGATATCAACGGAAGTTACAGAGGCATATTCCAGAAAGAATCGTGGGTATACAAAGGATTGGATATTGCCCCTGGACAAAATGTAGATATTGTCGAAGCTAATATCTATAATTGGAATATAAAAGATGAAACTTTTGATGTAGTTATATCCGGGCAGACACTTGAGCATGTAGAATATCCATGGGTCACATTTAAAGAAATGGTGAGGGTTTTAAAGAAGAAAGGATACGTTTGTTTGATGGTTCCTTCAACAGGAAAAGAGCATCGTTATCCTGTTGACTGTTGGAGAATGTTTCCTGACGGAGCAAGAGCGTTGGCTAAATTGGAGAATATTGAGGTGTTAGAGTGTCACATAAATGATAAAAGTAAATTTTGGATGGATTGTGTCTTAATCGGGAGGAAAGGATAACACCATGAATATTCTTATTACAGGAAGGTCAGGCTTCATTGCAAGACATTTAATAGATGCTATCCAAAATAGTGGGAATTGTGTGATAGGTTCATACAATGCTTCTGATGCCTTTTGTGGGAATGGGAAAATAGATGCCGTAATTCATTTAGCTGCACAAGCTGGAATTCGGCCAGAGCAGCAGAAAGCAATCCCGCAATATGAAGCCAACGTAATGCAGACGATTAGTTTTCTCGATTTGAGTATCAAATACAATGTTAAGAAGTTCATTTTCATTTCTTCGTCTTCTGTATATGGAACGCCTGAACATACACCTGTGTCTGAAGATGATGTAACAGACAGGCCACTTTGCCATTATGCCGCGACTAAAAAGGCAGGAGAACTTGCTTGTCATACCTATCATTATTTATATGGTTTAGATGTTGCTGTTTTAAGGCCATTTACTGTTTATGGCCCTGGTCAAACAAGCAGAATGGCTATCCCAACTTTTACTCATCTGATAGATAAAGGGCAAGAGGTCATTGTGTATGGCAATGGATCTATCAAGAGAGATTATGTGTACGTTAAGGATGTAGCAGATGGTATTATAAAGGCTTTAGACGTCTCTCATGGTTATTCGGAGTACAATATTGGGTCTGGGATGCCTTTATCAACAATAGATCTGATTAAAACTATTGAGGATAAATTAGGGAAGAAAGCCAGAATTAAATTCATCCCTTTACCAGAAGGAGAAGCACAAGATAATTACTCGAATATCAATAAGGCAAAAAGTAAATTCGGATACAGTCCAAAGTTTCCATTTGATGAAGGGATATCAAATTACATTAACTGGTACAGAAAGGAAGGGAGATAATATGACATACAAAAGGTGTGAACCAGCTGCAGTAGTAGACATGAAAAAAAAGAGATATATTGGGCATTTTACTATTTGCGAGAAGACAAGAGAAATATGGAGGATAGGCAGAGAATTAGGTAACGAAGAACTGATGCTGAAGGCAAGAGAAGCAATGGCAATGGGAAAAAGGATGCATGAAGCACTTAAACAAAAAGCATACAAAGAATATTCAGATAGTGGAGACAACATTGAGGATCCAAATTTAAAAGAGTAAAACCCCTCCGGCTCTCCCCCGGAGGGTTGGGGCTTGGCTTAGGTTTACTCCTTTCCCTTTGCCAAGCCCCATTTACTTGTTAGATATTGCTCGTAGTAAAATTTTGTCGCAACGATCATCGTGTTAAGATCACTCATATCCAGCTTTTCACCAAAAAGGGAACTACCGGCTAATTGATCCTTGATGTCTTTGGCTAATTCGTCTATTACTTCCTTGTAATATTCCATGTTTGCCTCTTTTAGCGACATAAAAACTCCTTAATGCGTGATACAACTATCACTCAACAAAGTCAAAAATCTTTTCCACCATGACCATATCATTCAATGTGATGATTTCTTTGCCACTGATTTCAAGCTTCTCGTTGATTTTTTCAAGAAGAGCTGAATCGATAGTTATCTTGTCATTATCAAGAACATTCTCCTCATTTAGCATTGCCATATATGCATTGTTGAAATTTGTTATCCCTTCTCCAGAGAATTTTAATTGCCAACCTCCAGTTTTGATGGACTTGCCTTTGCCGTCTTTCTTGCAGTATATTTCCGCAAGAGCTTCAAGTTCGGCTTCTGTGGGTTTAATGTCATGTGAATTCGCTGCCGCTACAGCCTCATCATAACTCTTCTTGTCCGTAGGCTCGAATTGATACTGGGCATCAGCAAATATGACTTCTCCAGTATCATCTTTATCACAAAATTCCTTCGCTAATGCTATTCTGTCTTCTTCAAATTCTTTTGCCATAGAAATAATCTTCTTCCACGTTCTGTAAGCCCAGTAATAAGGCTTCCCTGAAGTCACAAGAGCAGCTTGTAACTTATCAAATGCATTCTTTGCTGGTGAAGCAACCATCCTGCCATCATTGGTGTTCACTTGTTGCGTCAACATAACAACATCGGCATTGGTCAATTTGATCCTATTTTTCATAATATCTACCACTTCCGCCATTTTCACTTCTCCCATTTTGCTACCTCCTTTAGTTAGTTTCCCAGATTACCTTACCATCAAATTTAACTTGTACTTTCTTTTTCATCCCAACCAGAGTTTCATACTGAGCCTTGGCATAAACTTCATTTGTTGTAGATGATACCTTGTACCATTCGTTGTTTATAAACTCTTCGATTATATATGGAATTTTCATCTGATTCTCCTGTATAGTGTAATTTCTTGTGGCGTATGCTAACCGTATCAGCCATAAATCCACAAAGTTAATTCTATCTACTGTTGCCAAGTGCCTGCCTTTCCGCCTCTCTCATTAAAGGCCCGTCTGTGTGCTCTATTATTTGGCTCTAGTGTTGTTCATCGCAGCGCCGGTCAGTAATCAGCGATACAAAAATTAGAATCAGACTGAAAATAATCAACAGGACTGTTCTAAAAGTTATGTTCATCTCTTTGCCTCCAAGAATGTGATTGCTGCCATTGCCAACTTGCCTGTTTCGTCAACCATATCATCTGCTGATATGTATGCTATGTATGCTTGTGACTTAGGAGCTATTCCTGTCACGCCGTAGTTCCAAGCGAAATTAAGCCAATCCTCCCGCTTCATCATCTCCCTCAGCACCAGCCGGGGATCGCGGCAGAAGTCGGGGTAGTATTCAGTACCTGGAGCATCAGCATAGTGGTAGAATATCTTTGGCTTAATCCCCAACCTTTCCGCGAGCCGCTTGTTAATCTCGGGTGGTGTCATGGCTTCACCTTCTTACCTTTTCGTTCAGTTAAATAGATGAAGGTGCCGTTTGCTACTTTATATAACCACTCTCGTATTTTCCTTTGCTTTCTTTTAGACATTTCATCTATATGATGTACTTGTATTTCATCTTTGGTCAGTAGTTTCATGGCTTCCTCCTGTAAATTAAATACAAGCCAAGAATTAACAAACTTACCAATGTTCCAACATACAACCATAACGAAATACCTATCATGGCTTCTCCTTTGGCATCGGGCCTTTTGAACAAGCCGGTTCAAGAAAGGAAGGATGGCCACTATATTCTCCGTGCTGATAAAAGCAACCCTTCAATCCTCTGCAATCTTTACACCATACAAACGGATACTTACTTGCGGTATTATCGTCTTTCATCTCTTCTCCTTTCGTTGCTCAGTAGTCTTTACCTTGCCCATCTTTCGCAAGTTTACTTTCTGCCTGAAACCGTTGATATTCATTCTGCTCAGTTACCCAAATAAGCAAATCTATTACCACATCAGTGGGGTTGGCGTTTTTTATTATGTAAATTTCCTCTTCGAAGCTATCTTCCTCGCGTCTAACATACCCGGCATAATTTTCTCCCTGAACTGTTTTTCCACACTGCAAGTCAGCTTCTTCCCATTCTATTTTTTCCGGCAACTCCCTCCAGACCTCTGTAAATTGGACGGCAGGGACATCTGTAATCTTGATCCTACCATACGATAACCCCCAAGTAAGATTATCATCGGCGGATCGTCCAGATATAATTGTCCAGAATACTTCCGTCTCCAGCACAATCCCGGCTTTGGCAAGACGCTGGCAGGCTTCAAGGGTTCCGACGTTATCTTGATTCATTCATGCGCCTCCCGAAACGACTTAATATAATCATTACATTCTTTCTGTGCTAACTCCGCATACTCCATCAACAAATCGTAGCTTGCTTTTGCTGGTATTGTCTCCGCCCACATTCCATCGGTGCAAAAGGACTCTTTTATCCCTTCTGCGGCTTCTCTGATTCTTCTGACTCCAGCTTGCTTCCCCAAACTTGCTTCTTGCATCCATCCTTTTGTCCAGATACGGACATGATCTACACTCGAAGCAAGGTCTTTTCGATACAAACCAAACCCGTCACTATATCTTTCAATCGCTATTCCGTTCATATCCTTGGCCTCCATCCGAATTTATAAAGCATTGATTTCCACCAGCACTTAGCCCAAATTTTTCCTCTACTATTGCTATTTTTAGTAGGGAAGAAACCACAGTTCATAAGGATTTCTTCGTCAGTCATCCTCCACCTCCCGGTTCGGTTTGCTTGACACCAGACTCGGCTATTTCCCCACAATACTTACATGCAAGAAGCGCTGGTGAAACTCTGTCATTGTAAACGCCGAACACGTGGTTACATTCTGGTTCAATTTGTTTAAGGGCGTCTTGTAAAATATTGTAGGCTTCCCATAATGTTTCTGCCTCACCCTTATTCTCTTTTGTTATGTGATCTGGATGGATAAGCCATAAATCACTTATTCTCAAGATTGACTCCACTTCCTCCCGCAGCCGGTCAACCTCCGGCCTCAGCTTCACCAGCAAGGTGTTCATGGCGCTGTTCTGTTCACGGAGGACTTCATTTTCATGCTGAGATTTACCGAACTCATCTATAGCTAAATCCATCGAAGCTAAACATTCATTTGCTTTCTTTGTTTGTTCTCCCATGTCAGCGTTCAGTAAATCAACATGCCCTCTCAGCCATGCGATTTCCTCGTCTCGTTTTTTGACCCTCCCCTCGGCATCTTCCAGCATGGATATAGCCGTGTCTCGGTCGGTGATTATCGCCTTGATTCTCTCGATAGCCACTTTACCAATTTTCACATACATTTCTTCACTGCCCAAGAGAAGTTTATCTACGTTCTGATATTCGGCGGCAATGAAATAGGATTTCATTTTGGAGATCAGGGCGGTGATCTTATCCTCAAGTGCATTATGACAATTTACACAAACAGTCTCATCTTTCAATTTTTCATTCTCAGCAGTTAGGGCGGCGATCTTATCATCCCTCTCTTTGATTTCCCCGTGTTGCCTCGTGACCGATGAAAGCGCATTTACAAATGCTTCTCTGACACCTTTTAGATCGCCGATAATCTTCGCTTGAACTCTACATACACCTTCCCTGTCCTTTATTGTTTTTTCCTTCTCCTTCATGGTGGCAAGGTGATCAGTAAACATAACCGCAGGGCCTTTATCATCTTTCTTAAATGCATTACTTATCCGATACCCACTTTCACTTATGGCAGCAGTTTTATATCTCTGTATCATCTCATTTCTCCTTTAATAGGTGCTGGTGGGTGAGTATATTAACAATGCCACTACTCCAGCCCCGTTATACGGCCTTTGCGATATCTCACCCTTGCCAGCATTTAGTTAGGTTGTCATGGCCGGGCTTGAGTACCGACTCCCAGCGCATAGCCAGCTTTCGCGCATCGATCTCCCTCTTAAGGGACTGGCTGGGGCTACTTCGTCCCGCGTTTCCTTCAACGCCGCATGACAACCTTTTATTTATCACAAGTCTTTATCCTGCCGTCCGGAGTATATGCAACAGACGTTCCACTGGTGAATTGAAGATATTCCACGCCGCCAATACAAATCTTGCTGGCATTCCCCGTTAAGGCCGACTGAGCCCTATCGAAAGTTCCACATCCCGATATCAGTAACATGCTTAAAATCAATACCATCATTTTCATTTCAATCTCCTTTCAGTT
>Ga0172379_10009441_pt1 | contig 12042 bp, 8 predicted proteins | sample GrowelOW334metaG_FD_119756 | JGI IMG/M metagenome (GOLD analysis project Ga0172379, IMG submission 119756) | Groundwater microbial communities from an aquifer near a municipal landfill in Southern Ontario, Canada - Groundwater well OW334 metaG | ecosystem: Environmental > Aquatic > Deep... | reverse complement strand
GTCGAGCGCGGCGTGCGCTTCGTCACGCTGTTGCACGCGTCTTGGGACCATCACAGCAACATCAACCAGGAACTCCCCTTCTGCGCCGGCATGGCGGACCAGCCCATCGCCGCGCTGGTGCGGGACTTGAAGCAGCGCGGGATGCTGGACGACACGATGGTCATCTGGGCCAGCGAGTTTGGCCGCACGCCGCTCGGCGAAAATCGCGGCGGCTCCGCTAACGTCACGGGTCGCGACCACCACCCGTTCGCGTTCTCCATGTGGCTCGCCGGCGGCGGCATCAAGGGCGGCCAGGTCATCGGCGAGACCGACGAGATCGGCTGGGGCATCGTGCGCGACCCGGTGCGCGTGCCCGACCTGCACGCCACGATTCTCAAGCAGTTCGGCTTCGACCACGATCGGCTTACCTACCGCTTCCAAGGCCTCGATTTCAGGCTCACCGGCTTCGAGGGGGCGAAGGTCGTCGGCAAGATGCTGGCTTGAAGCGCCGACCGGGAGGGCCAGCTTGCGACCCCAAACTCGGCGGTCACAGACCACCGCTACAGGGTGGGCCTAACGTCTCCGTTTGCGCGCGCCGAAGAAGTAGCCGCCGCCGATGCGCGCCATCTGCACCTTGCGCTCGTGGGGCTTGGCCGCGCCGGGCTTGTCCGCCTCGAAGAGCGCGGTGTAGCGGTAGTTGAAGCCTTCGAGCTTCTCGCGGGGGATCTGCTTGCCGATGTAGCGCTCGATGGAGAAGACGTGCATCGCGTCTTCAGCGACCATGATCGTGAAGGCATCACCGGTGTTCTCGGCGCGCCCCGTGCGGCCGATGCGATGGACATAATCCTCCGGGTGCTGCGGCACGTCGTAGTTGATGACGTGGCTGACCTTCGCGATGTCGAGGCCGCGCGCCGCGATGTCGGTGGCGACCAGCACCTCGTATTTGCCCTTGCGGAACCCCTCGAGCGCCTGCTCGCGCTCGGCCTGCGTGCGGTTCGAGTGGAGGATGGCGACGGCGTGGTTCGCGGCCTTGAGCGTGTGCGCGACGCGGTCGGCCCCGTGCTTGGTGCGACAGAAGATGATGACGGAGTCGTAGTTGACGCGCTTGAGCAGCTCCAGCAGCAGGTCGGTCTTCTGCGTGTCGCTGACCTGGTAGATGACGTGCTTGACGGTCTCGGCGGGCGAGCGGCGCGCGCCGATTTCAATCGTCTCCGGGTTCTTCATAGCCCAGGTAATGAGCGTCTCAATCGCAGGCGGGATCGTGGCCGAGAAGAGCATGGACTGGCGCTCGTTCGGGCACTTCTGGAGGATGCGCTTCACGTCGGGGAGGAAACCCATGTCCAGCATCCGGTCGGCCTCGTCGAGCACGAGATGTTCAATCTGGCCGAGGTTGCAGTTGCCCTGCTCCATGTGGTCGAGCAAACGCCCGGGCGTGGCGACGATGACGTCCACACCAGTCTTGAGCGCGTCGAGCTGCTTCTGATAGCCCACGCCGCCGTAGATGACGGCGACGGTGAGGTCCGTGAAGCGCGCGTAATCGCGGAAGGCCGTCTCCACCTGCGAGGCCAGCTCGCGCGTCGGCTCCAGGATGATGGCGCGGGTGGCGCGCTTGTGGGTTTGGAGGCGCGTGAGGATGGGCAGGGCGAAGGCGGCGGTCTTGCCGGTGCCCGTCTGCGCGCTGCCGATGATGTCGCGCCCCTCGAGCACGAGCGGGATGGCGCGGAGCTGGATGGGCGTCGGCTCCGTGTAACCCATCGCCTTCACGCCTTCGAGCACATGTTGGGAAAGTCCAAGCTTGCTAAATGCCATGCGCGGCAGTGTGCCGCACTGCCGGGGAGAAGGGAAGCTGGCAATATGACGGGGCAACACGACATGGGGGCAACGCCGGAGAACTTGCGTCGTTTGGGAATGATTTTCCGGGCCACTTGCCGCTTGTCTCGCCCCGGCTTTTCGCGTCTAAACGGCGCGTGCAAGACTGGCTCACGGCAATTCTCCTCGGCGGCGTCGAGGGCGTCACGGAGTTCCTCCCCATTTCCTCCACCGGCCACCTGTTGCTGGCGGAGCACTGGCTCAAGCTGGCGGAGACGAGCTTTCTCCGATCGGAGATCTTCAACGTGGGCATCCAGTCCGGTGCGGTCATCGCGGTCATCGCGGTCTTTTCCGAACGCGTGAAGCAGTTTGGCACCCGCTTCTCGGAGCCGGCCACGCGCGACTACCTGCTCAAGCTCGGCGCGGCCTTCCTGCTCACCGCCGTCGGCGGCCTGGCGATGAAGAAGGCCGGCCTCAAGCTGCCCAAGGAGGTCGCGCCCATCGCGTGGGCCACCCTCATCGGCGGCGTGATGTTCCTCGGGGTGGAGCGCTGGCTGAAGGGCAGGCCGGTGACGACCGGGGTGACCTGGAACATCGCCATCGCCATCGGAGTTGGCCAGCTCGTGGCCGCGGCATTTCCCGGCGCGTCCCGTTCCGGCACGACGATCCTTGCCGCGCTGGCGCTGGGCCTGGGCCGGCCAGCGGCGACGGAGTTTTCCTTCCTGCTCGGCGTGCCGACGCTGCTGGCAGCCGGGGCCTACGAGGGTTTCAAGGCGTTGAAGGGTGCCGACGCGGTGCCGGTGGACTGGCTGGCGCTGGGCATCGGCACGCTCATGTCGGGCATCACGGCGTTTCTCGCGGTGAAGTGGCTGTTGCGCTACGTCCAGACGCACACGTTCAACGCGTTCGGCTGGTATCGCATTGTGACTGGCGGCGTGATTTTGCTCCTTGGGAAGTGAGCTGTGCCTCTGCACAGCCAACGAAGTGCCGCCGACCGCATGGAGCACTCCTCCGGCCGCCGCTTGTCCGCTGCGGTGAACATCAGGCGAAATTCAGCCACCTGACAGCAGGTGGACAAGCGGGCCGGAAGGGTGGTCGCGTCCAGATTCGGAAATGACCGTGACCGGACGCTTCGGTTAGAGCTGCACGGTCAGGTTGTAGGAGCGGATTTCTTTGATCGTGTCGCGCTGCGACTGAATGATCAGCCGGTTGCCAACTTTCACGGCCGTGGCCTTGGGCTTGTTGGGCGAGCCGGCAACCCGGGGGGCCAGCGGGTGGTGGGTGACGACCCGCGTCTTGCCCGAGGGGGTGGGCCTCTCGATGCGGGCGATGGTGACGCTGTCAGCCTTTACCGAGCACGCGCTCTTGCCGCCGGCGACGAGCACCTCGCCCGCGTCCATCGCGCCTCCCTCCTTGGCGGGGCGGGCGACTCCGTTTTTGTCCTTGATGGTCATTGTTCCAACAAGGCCGACAATGGTAACTGGATAGTCTTTGATCATAAATGTGTTGGTTTAAGCGGATGGAAGATCAGCCACGCAATATGACAACTTGGGGGCCCGGTAGGTTGATGTAGTAATCATACTGGTTGGTCTGAGTGTTGTAATACTCGTCCACGCTCGAGGCTTCCTCCCAGTTGAACGTGGTGTCCACCGGATCGGTTCCATCCATTGTGGCGATCCAGTTGTCACTGTTGTCCACGTTCACCAGCGTGGCGCTGGCGCTGGCGGCGGACTGAATCCCGTCCCCGCTGTAAATGGCCCCGTTGGTGCCCACGTCCCGCGGTGAAGCGGGGGGGGAAGAATCCCGGGTAACAACCATCTGGTTGCTATTGCCCGGATTGACGACGCTTGTGAGCTTCATCGCTGGCATGGTTTGTCTCCTGTTTTTGTTTTCCTGTGCGGGTCTGGCGGCACTTCGCTTGCCGGCCCTGCCGGGCTGGTGGAACAAGCTGAGTTCCCCTGACGCTTCCCCCCGAACGACCTCACCCGGAAGCACGTGCATTCCAGAAACAGCTCGGCGTTCAAAAAAGGGGAATTGGCTTCTACCGGCATCTCATTCCTCTCCCGTTCGTGAATCAAGTGAAATCCAACGGCAGAAACTTTCAAGTCCACCGTGCCGGGACAGTTGCTTCCGCAGTCCGCCTCCCGACACGCGTTGAAAACCCGGGTTAGCCGGCTTCCGTTGTGCGGAGGACGTCCGGTGCTTCCGAACCCTCCTTCCACCGGAGTTCAAACATCTTCACCGGTGCCGTCATGCCCTTGAGATAGACCTCTGAAAGGCTGATGCAGCGCGTCGCAACGGTGCTGTCATATCGTGCCGCAGCATTGAGGGTGTGTGCGGTCAGGACGATCTGCCCGCCCCGCGCCAGACCCTCGACGCGGCTGGCGACGTTCACCACATGGCCGAAGGCCGTGTAGCTGGACAGGTGGTTCTCCGAGCCCATGAAGCCGACCGTGGCCAGGCCGCTGTTCAAACCCACGCCCAGCCGCAGCACCGGCAGCAACGAGCGGGGTGCCTGGCGTCGCGCCTCGCCCTGCCGGTTTTCCCGCTCGCGCAGTTCGTTTTCGGCCGCATGTTCCCGGTTGATGCGCTCGATGCTCTGCTGGACGGCGACGGCGCACTTGAGCGCCTGCGCGCCGTGGTTCGGGTCCGCCACGGGTGCGCCCCAGAAGGCCATGACGCAGTCCCCCATGTATTTGTCCAGCGTGCCATCGGTGGCCTTGATCTCGTCAACCACGGCGGTGAGATAGCGGTTCACGCTGCTCATGGCGGTGCGGGCCGCCTCGTCGGCAAATGCGCGGGCGGCTTCCGGCGGGAGCTCCAGCGCGCGCGCCGCAGCCTCGGCGCGTCCCTGCGCCTCCTCCGCGAAATGCGTGAAGCCGCGCAGGTCCGCGAAGAACACCGTGATCTCCGTCCGGTGCGTCTCCGGCATGGGGGACTCCTGCGCCAGGAGGGTGTCGATGACCTTGGGCGACACCACGCGCTGGAGCATCCGCTCCACATGGCGCCGCTCCGTGTTTTCCGCAGTGCGGCAGACGGTCATCACCAGGTGCGTGGTGAGCAGCGCGCCAAAGACCGGCAACGCCACCGGCAGGAGAATGCGGTGGGCCACGAACATCCAGACCGCGATGGCCACGTAGGCGGCCGCGCATGCCACCACCGCCACCGATGCCCACAAGGTGCGCAAGCGCCACCCCAGGGCGGTGGCCAGCGCCGTCAGGGCAAGGGCGATCTTCAGCCCGGTCTCCGGTGAGACCGCCCGGATGAAGCGGCCCGTCAGCAGCGAGTTGGCCACGTTGAGATGTGCTAGAAACATGTCTTGACCCAGCCCCAGCGCTGTCGCACCACGATCGTGGATGCTCATTCCAGAATTTGCCGCTCCCACCACCATCAGCTTGTTCCGCATGTCCAGATCGTTCGTCTGCCTGCCGGTGGTTCGTTGGAGCGCACTGCGAAGCACGTCGCGAAACGGCACAATCCGGACGCGCTGGTCGGACTGCGGATGTGCGGGATGAGCCGACCAGTCGAGGTATATCTCGTAATTCGGCGTCAACGGCACCTCCCGCACCACGCCCCCCTCGCCTCGCAACACCAGCCGTCCGGGAGATACTTCCGCATTCTGCAGATCCAGGCCCAGTTGCCGCGCCGCCATGACGAAACCCAGGCACCAGATGCGGCCCCCGTTCATAGTTCCACTAAACACCGGTATTCGCCGAAACACGTTGTCCTCGTCGGGGTGGCCGATGGCGTGGCCCAGTGCGTAAGCGTTGGTCGCAAGTTCCGGGATTGGTTGCTGGAAGCTGCCAACGGCACTCCCCAGAATCACGCCTCCGTGGGAGCGCATCTGCTCGGCGAAGAATGCCGTTCCAATCACCTTGTTGGTGGAGCCTGGAAAAATGAACGGACGCGTCTCGTCCATCCCACTGAAAACCATGTCAAATCCCACCGTAGCCACGCCTTGCGCCTTCAGCTCGGCGATGAAGAGGCCGTAGTAAAAATGGCTGAACGGCCAGCGTGGACGCGCGGCCGAAAATCCTCGATTCATCCAGTCCAAGTCGTGCTCATTAATCCCCACCGCGACCAGATTGGAGACGGCGTTTGGTGCAGGCCAGGCCTGGGCCACACGCGTCCGCCAGTCCTCTGTCAGCCGCTCGATCCGCTGAAACGGTGAAGGCGATTTCGCCGCGCCGGCATCCCGCTCTTGCACCCAGTTGAGAAAGGTGCAAACCGCCAGGGCGACAAGGAGCGGATAAACCTTGGAAAGTCGGCGTTTCACCTCGGGTCAGCGAAACGAAACGGCGGCCTGAATTCAAGGCATTTCACCCCGGGCCGCCGTTGAAATTCGCCCGCGCGACGCGCAGGGCATTCCCGCCGAGAATTTTCCGGATGGTCGCGTCGCCGTGGCCGCGCTGCACCATTCCGACGGTGAAGAGCGGCCAGTTCGTCCACGCGAGGCTCTGTTCCGCGTGCGGCTTGGGGCGGTAATCATCAGCGGGCCAGAGATGTTCCCAGCGCGGGCTGGCGGCGGAGACGGGCGAGCTGCCGTCCTTGCGCCTCGGGACTTTGGCGCGCTCGGCCTCCTCGTTGCGCGAGGTGTAGGAAATGTCCGGGCCGATGGCCACATGGTCCGCGCCAAACTTTTTCACCGCGTAGTCAATGTGGTCGAGGAACGCGCCGATGTCGCCGTTCGCCCCGAGGAAGCGCGGGATGCAGCAGATGCCAATCAGCCCGCCGGTGTCGCAGATGGCCTTCACCGTCTCGTCGGGCTTGCCGCGGAAATGCTTGTAGAGGCCGGCACAGGTCGTGTGGCTCGCGACCATTGGTTTCTTCGAGGCCTTCGCCGCTTCGAGGCTCGTGCGCCAGCCGGAGTGCGCCACGTCCACGATGACGCCGAGGCGGTTCATCTCAGCGACGACCGCGTGGCCGAAGTCCGAGAGGCCGCCGTCGTTCGGCTCGCCCGCGCCGTCGCCGATCTGGTTCCGGCGGTTGTAAGTCAGGTGCATCATGCGCACGCCCAGCTCCTGAAAGATGCGGATGAGCCGCAGCTCGTCGCGCACGCTCTCCCACTGCTGGCGCAGCGGCACGCCGTTCGTGGTGAAGTAAAGACACTGCTTGCCTGCCTTCTTCGCGGCGACGATGTCGTCGGGCTTGGCGGCCTTGAAGCAATCCTCGCGCGCGAGGTCCGTGGCGTAGGTGAAGCGAGCGAGGCGCTTGATGAGCCGCAACGGGTCGCTGCCCTCCTCGCCGGTGTTCTGGAAGATGCACGTCACACCGGCGGCGCGGAAGGCTTCGAGATATTCCTTCCGCTCGCCCGCGTCCGTGGCCCAGCGCGTCATGCTCATCTCCTCGCGCAGGTCGGCCAGCTCCGGCTCCGTCGCACCGTCGGCGGCGAACTCGGCGAACCTCGCGCCGTCCAGCGCCGCGCGCGGGGCGAAGCCGTAGCTTTCGAAGACAAGCGACTCGGTGTGCAGCTTGAAACCGTGGTCGAGGTCGCGCTGGCTGGGCTTGAGCACGGACAGCGCGACCTCGCGGGCCTTCTGGATGCGCTCGTTCGGCGGCGAGAGCGGCGAAGCCGGCGACGCGGCGCGGGCGCGGGGCGCGAAGATTCCGCCGCCCAGCCCGAGAAGGGGAAGCGTGGCGGTCGAGCGGAGAAAGCCGCGGCGGGACTGTGTGGTGGTCATGCGTGGAGGTTTCTGCGAAGCACGCAACGGGTCAAGCCCGCGGGCGGTGTCCTGATTTGGGTTTGGAGCGCGGATCGCGCCGCCTACCACAACTCTTTTGAAGCGAGCCGGGCACCCTCGGCGAGGTTCTGGAACTTGGCCCACACGATGGAGGGATGAATCTCCTGTTCGATGGCCGCGAACGATGCGAAGCCGCAGTCCGCGCCGCCGATGACATTTTCACGACCGACGACTTGGGCGAAGCGGACGAGGCGCTGGGCGATAAGTTCCGGGTGTTCGACGAGCGGCGTGGAGTGCGAGATGACGCCCGGCACGAGAATTTTCCCCTCGGGCACCTTCACGCGTTTCCACACCGTCCACTCGTGCTCGTGACGCGGGTTGGCGGCCTCGAAGAGATACGCGCCGGCATTGACCTTGAGCATGATGTCCACGATGTCGCCGAGGCTCATCTCGTGGACGCGCGGGCCGATGTTGATGCCGTAGCAGGTGTGGAAGCGCACGCGGTCGGCCGGAATGCCCTTGAGCGCGTGGTTCAACGCGGCGACGCGCAGCTCGGCCCACCTGCGGCAGTCGGCCACGGTGAGGTCGGGCCGGCTGATGTAGTAGGTGAGCAGGCGCGGGTCGTCGATTTGCAGGACGATCCCGGCGTCCACGATGGCCTGGTATTCCTGATGCATCGCGTCGGCGATGGCGTAGAGGTAGGCCTCGTCGGACGGGTAGAAGTGATTCGGCTGCTGGCCCTCGACATCGGAGGGCGAGACGGCGGTCATGAAAACCTCGGTCGCGTTTGATGCTGCGGCAGCGGCCTTCACATTCGCGATGTCGCGCTGCAGCGCCGTGTGGCCGCAGTAGGAAACGGGCCCGGTGCAAACGAGCTTCACCGGTTTCGCCACGAGGCCCTCGCGCGCCTTGCGGTGCGCGTCGTAAAACTCCGGGAAGGCCAGCGTCTCCCGCGACTCCACCCAGAGGTCCTCGCCCTGTTTGTCGCTCGGGCTGAAGCCGGTCAACCGCTCCGCGATGTAGGTGAGAAAACTGGATTTGCTCTGCTCGCCGTCGTTGACGATGTCGATGCCGAGCTTCTTCTGCCGATCGACGATGGCCGACACGGCGCCGCGCACGGAGGACTCGAAGGTCTGGGGGTCGAAGGCCTCGCGCCGTTCCTTCGCCCACAGGAGGTCGAGGACGTTGCGCGGCCGCGCGAGGCTGCCGACGTGCGTGGTGAGGATGCGGTCCGTGCTGCGTTTCATGGAGTGGCTCCGGTTATTTTTTTGGGATGCGGTTCAACGTGTAGTAGGCCTGCGGGTGATCGAGCTTCGCGCCGCCGGCGGAGCGCAGGCCGTCGGCGTGCAGCTCGTGGACGAACAGCTCGCGCAGCCCCCCGGCCCTGAGGCGCACGCTGCGGCCGTCCTTGCCGACGGTCGCGCCCGTGATCTTCACCGGCAGCGTCTCGATCTCGTCGCTGCCGTAGGCGTGGGAGTAGAGATAGGTGTAGCTGCTCATCGAGTAGGACGCGGGATTGCCGGCGGACTTCGCGTCCACGGGCTGGGTGAAGGTGAGTTCGAAACCGTCGGGGCGCGCGCGCATTTCGTGAATGGCGAACGGCGTCGTGCCGTTCCACTTCACGCGCTGCAGGCCGTAGGACTTCGTGCCGAGCGAGGTCCAGCCGCGGCTGGTCATGCCGCACATCAGGCTGCCATCCGGGGCGAATTGAAGGCGCACCAGGCCCGACGCAAAGCCGGCGAGGAACGGAAACGCCGCGCCCTGGTATTCGCCGTCCACCTTTTCCATGAACACGCGGCTGACCTTCGCATCGGTGAATTCCGCCACGAACATCTGGCCGTCGAACGGGCCGAACTTCCCGCCGGCATTGCACACATCGAGGTCGGTTCCGCTGCGGCCCATCTTGGTGTAGGGAAGCCAGACGGCGGGCGGGCGCATCTGCGGCACCACGCGCACGGCCTCGGGATACGGCACCTTGTCGGGAAGGCTGGCCGGCAGTTTCAACGGCGAGCCGGGCAGGTCCTGCGAGCCGATGCCCTCCTGGTTCAGGAAGAACACGCCCCGGCGCATGTGATAAATCGGCGTGGCGGGAACCCACGTGCCCTGCTGGTCCACGCAGAACATGTCGCCCGCGAGGTTCGCCCCGAGCCCGCACGGTGAACGCATGCCGGCGACCATCGGTTGAAAATCCCCGTTTGCCGTCACGATGCCGCCCCAGCCGCGCCAGCCGATCTTGTTGTTGCTGCGGTCGTTCTCCTTCTCGCCCATGTCCACGTTGAGCGCGACCCAGAGATTGCCGGCTCCGTCGCGCTTCGGGCCGTAGGTGTAGCCGTGATACGCGCCGGAGACATTCCATCCGCGCGCGGCGGTGAGATATTCGTCCGCCACGCCGTCGCCATCCGTGTCACGCAGGCGGGTCACCTCGGTGCGCTGGGCGACGAGCAGGCTGTTGCCGTCGCGCAACACCCCGAGCGGTTCGTGCAAGCCCGAGGCGAAGAGTTTGTAAGTGACCTTGTCCGGCGAACCGGTGAGCGCGCCGTCAATCAGCCACACCTCGCCCTTGCGGACGGCCACGGCGAGCTTGCCATCGGCGGTCCAGTCCATGCCGCCGACTTCGAGCGCGATGCCCTCGCCGGGCTTCCATTCCGTGCTGCGCGATGCCGACGGCGAGTTGGCGGTGAGGATGTTGAGGATCTCGTAGGCGGAATCGGCCGCGACGACGCGCGTGGCCACGAGCCCGGCGATGGCGAGCAGTTTGAGTTTCATTTCCACTGGTAGGTGAAGCTGCGTTTGCCGGGCGCGCTGCCGGAATCTTCCGTGACGGTCACGCCGTCGGGATGCGCAACGGCGGGTGATTTGTGCGACGAGGCGTCCCAGGAAAGCGTGCGGCGCATTCCATTTTGGACCGCCTCGAAGCGCTCCTCCACGCGCACGCCGTCGGTGGTGTGGAGAAAGACCGGCACGCGTTTCGCATCGAGACGGTAGCCTTCGAAGCGGACCTTCGGGTCGCCCGGCGATGCCTCGGGCCATTTCACCACCGACCCGCCGAGCGGCTTCTCGAACGGCGCGAACCGCGCGAACCACGTCGAGTAGGCGTCGAAGAAGCGGCCCTTCCACGCAAGCGCGGGCCGCGCGTGCCGGCCGTCGTAGGCGAGATGCACGCCGGCGGGGAAGCCGACGAGGATCGTGTGCGTGCCGACGCCTTCCATGAACGTGCGCTGCACGATCGGATGCTCCGTCGGGATGAGTTCGAACTGGCCCGCACTCGTGGCGGGGAAACCCTCCGGTTCACCCTTGCCGCTCCTGGCGAATGCGTAGATGGCGGCCATCTGCTTCGCAGTGTCGCCGCCGAGAATCTCGGTGTTCGCCGCCTTGCCCTCGGGCCAGAACGACGGCATGAGCGTGCCCGGGCGATACGCCGCGGGATTGACCAGATACTCCTGCAACCAGCCCGGCTGAACCCGTTGCGCAAGCGTGCTCAGGTCGAACCCCTGGATGCCGAGCGAGGGGCGCGCGCCCCAGCGGTGGCAGGTGATGCAGCTCAACCCGCCCGCCGCGCCGAGCAACTTTCTCCCGGCCTCGACGTCGCCCTTGGGCAGGGGCTTCTCCGGCTTCACGTCCACCTTCGCGAGCAGCCCGGCCAGATTTGTCGTCGCGTAAAGGGGCATCTGCGTTTTCAGATACGGACGCACCCGCGCCTCGCCGGTGAGCACTTTTGCGAGCCACGCGGGCTGCAACTTGCGGCCCACGCCCGTGAGCGGCGGGGGGTAGCGGCCCGTGTCGCCGAGGTTGTGGTCGCCGTGGAAGTAGGCCTTGCGCGCGCTGTCGGGTCCGCCCCGTCCATCGCGGTCGTGGCAGGCGGTGCAGTTCAGGGCCTCCAATGTGAGCGTCGCAACCTGCGACGGCGTGGCCGGTTGATTGCGCTGCGCGAGGAACAGTTTCAGCGCGGTCTGCTGCGCTCCGGAGAGTTCGTAGCGCGGCACGCCGGGCGCGGGCGATTTGTCGAGGCAGCCGCCTGTCGTCTTGTTCAATGCCACGGTTTGTGACGCCACGTCCTTCGGCAGTTCGTGACACGCCGCGCAACGTGCCGCCGCCACGAGGCCGCGACCGCTCTCGGCGAGCTTCGCGTCTGCCTTGAAAACCTTCAGCTTCGCCGCGCCTTCACCGTAGCTGCCCTCGAACTTGAAGAGGTAACCCGCGAGGTCGCCGACATCTTCATCGCCCAGCGCGAAGCGCGGCATGCGCGCATCGGGCCGGACCTTCGACGGGTCGCGCAGGAAATCGGCGAGCGAACCCAGCGCGTATTTCTCCGTGAAGTTGGGATGCGCCACCGGGCGGTGCGTGAACTCGGCGGCAGCGGGCCTGCCATCGGGCGGTTGAAAGGCCTGGTCCGGAGCGTGGCAGGCGACGCAGCCGATGGTGTGGAAAAGTTCCCTGCCACGCTCGGCGTTCACGATGCGGACGGTTCTGGACCGGGCCGCGGTTTTCGGCTTCAGCGAGCCGAGGTAATGAACCACCGCGTCAACTGCAGCGGCATCACCGGCCGGCAGCAGGCGGGGCATCGTGGTGCCGG
>Ga0172379_10009440_pt1 | contig 12043 bp, 8 predicted proteins | sample GrowelOW334metaG_FD_119756 | JGI IMG/M metagenome (GOLD analysis project Ga0172379, IMG submission 119756) | Groundwater microbial communities from an aquifer near a municipal landfill in Southern Ontario, Canada - Groundwater well OW334 metaG | ecosystem: Environmental > Aquatic > Deep... | reverse complement strand
CCTCCGCGATCTGAGCCGGGCGCTCGCCGGGCTCGACGATCCAGTCCCACAGACCTTCCGCAGCCAGGTCGCGAATCCACTTGTCCTTCATCTCCTGCATCTCGGCATACCCAGCTTCCAGGGATGCTGCGGCATGGCGAAGGCCCAGCTCGCGAATGAAGAAAATAAAGCCGCCATCCTTCTCGTGGACGATCACGTCATACTTGAGGCCCAAGGCCTTGGAGAGTCTGTCTTGCGCGTCCATGCTGCACCTTTGCGACTGCGGTCTGCTAGTTCTGCGGGGGCACGACCCGCAATGCGTAGATGTCGAAATCGGGGTTGGAGTAAATCCGCCGGACCCCGGCCAGGCCTGTGTAGTCCAGGTTTTTGTCTTCGCGCTTGCGCACGAACAGATATTCCACCGGCAAACCGACAAGTATCTGCTGCTGCTCATCGGCAGAAGAGGTCTTCCAGAAGCGGCCGACAACCTTTAGCCGCGCATCCACCACCTTGCGGATTTCGGGAGGCATCCAATCATAGGGCCAAGCATAGCCGTACGCTCCGGACAAGGCAAGGTAGTCGAGAGGCCCGAAGGGGGCCTGTATTCCATTCTGGGTGCTGTAGCCATACGCGCCGTTGGAGATGATGCGCGCGTTATGGTCAATGTTGTCATATGCCCAAAGCAACCCATCACATTCAAGCTGGCTCAAGGAGAAGGTGTTCCCCATAGAGGCGTAGGAGCGTATCAAGTTCGGACGGTTATAGAGAAACAGGGACATTCCCGCGAGCACAACAGCTATCACGCAAGCGTTTAGCCTCTTGTTGTGCAGTTTGAACGCGTAGCCCAGACAGCTTGCGACGAAAATGAAGAAGAATATCCTGAAATACCAGAAGAAATATTGGTGACCGCCAACGAAGCCTATCGCCCGCGTCAAGACCATGCACAAGGCGAACATTGTCACGACAAATATTGCATATTGCTTGTTCTTTGAGACCGTGTAATGCGCCAGGCGATTCTGTGCTGCGATTATCATTATGAGGAGCACGTATGGGGCCAGCTCCATAATATAGGCAAAGAGGTCCAGCGAGGTGTTTAACAGATTGAACTTCTTCAGTTCCACCGATCCGAACGATGTATATGCGATCAGCCGCAGCACGAGGACAGAGAGCAAAGCGCCCACAGCAAACTTGAGATCGGCCTTGCCCCCTTTGCGGTGGTACAGCCGATAGCCCAGCACAGGCAAAAGTGAAAGCGGCACAAGGACCAGTGGTACGCCCTTGGCGCTACACGCGCAGAAAAAAAGGAAAGCGGAATAAATCCCGGGGAATTGCTCAACGCGATCGGTCAGGACCCCGAAGAGGAGCATTCCCAGCAGGATGGCCCCTGGCAGGCCGTAAAAGTATGTGTGGAAATGCGAGTACATCTGAATCCAGGAGTTGGCCTCGAAGATGACGCCGGAGGCATAGAGCAGGAGGCACGCGGCGATGACGGTCTGCTTCCGGTCAAACCCGGCGAAATGCCTGCCGCCAGCAACCACCGCCCCGGAAAGAAGGGTCCAGTGAAGAACCGGATAGATGTGGAGTTGCAGCTTCAGCGGGTGGATGCCGGTCACGAGGTGCGCCACGCCGTGGTTCACAAGCATCATGATGTGATACGTGAAGGGGATGTCGCCGAAGCTCCCATCCACGTATGGCAGTCCGGAGAGCATGCCCTTGACGGCAGAGAAGATGCCCACAGTCAGGAATGCGTCATCGGCGAAAAGAGCAACGGGCACGCCTTCCCCCGGCAGCGACGTGAAAAGAAAGTACCGGAAGCACAAGGCCAGGGAGACCCCGGTGATGGCGGTGACGGCGATCAGGAAGAAGGGGTCGCTGCGTTGTCCGCCGCGCGTGCGGACCAGGTCGCACAGTCCATAGAGCCCGAGCAGCGGAAGCCCCAGCGCCCCCCACCAGGAAAGCCCCAGCCGCGAACCGCCCCAGGCCAGCAGGAAGAGCAGGGCCTGGCTGATGGGGAAGCCCAGGCAGACGCGCTCGGCCACCCCGAGGTCCTTTTGCGGCAAAAGCTTGCTGCAGGCAAAGGCGGGCAGAAGGATGAAGGCCACGGCATAGGCCAGGTAAAGCAAGGGGGCCACGCCAAGCTGCGGGTGGAAATGGGCGAGGAGCGCGTATGCGAACAGGACGGGCACGAGCCCTGCGCATTCTGATAACGCACCGAAAGCGTTTTGCAAAAACTTCACTGCAACCCCTCGTGGCCCTGCCCCGCAACGCAGGTCTTGCCCCTTGCCGAACGCCTCTTGGCGCGAATTCCTGCGCAAGGTGCATTTCCGCTGAAACCCTGCCGCGCGAGCAGCACTTCCCGCAAAAGCGTCCCCCCTCAGGGAACGTTCCATGACCACGTGAACATGTTTAACACTAGAGATTATCTATGCATAAAAAGTTTGTCAAGACGAGCGGGGCCGCGCCGCGCCCGCAGGCACTCCCCCCACCGGCAATGCCCTGGTGTCGCCGCTTCACGTGTTGACAACGGTGTTGGCGTCATGCACTCAGACGGGCAGGCGCGGTGGCGGGCGCAGGCAACTTTCTGCGTCCGTTCCGTCAGGGTCGTCCTCCCTGCCGGAGGCCTCCGGGCCTGGCGGAATTCCCCCAACCATCCAAGGGGGACGGCGGGTTGCCTGGGCGCCCTCGGCTTTCCCAGGGATGTCCTCCTGGACGGCCGCGCATGCCAGCACTTGAGCCTTGAAGCTCCCGGAACAGGGCCAAATGTCCTGGCAGGGTTTTGGGCGTCTCGCCGCAGGGGTCCGGGGGCGACAAGGTTCAACGCCCCGCCGGGCAACGGGCGGCGCTTCCAGGAGCCGGGGAAGACCTTGTCAGAGGGAAGGACTTGGGCGTATGTTCCCTGCTGCCGTACGCCAAATCAATCCAGAGGCCGCCCGCGTGCCCCTTGCTTCCGGCTGGAGCCATGCCGGACGCCAAAGCTCTGGGCCAATCGATAGTGAACGAAAGTCAGCAAGGACATCAGGTTGGGAATCACGCATGACGAGCCATCGCACGAACCCGTTTGAGCCGCACTACCGGATCATCAACACCATCGATCCCGTCGAGAAGCTGGCCAGCATGCCGGACTTTCCGCGCCTCATGGACGTGGAGCTGACCAACATCTGCAACTTCCACTGCCTCATGTGCCCGGTGGGCACCAATGTGCAGCAGCGCCCCAAGGGCTGCATGAGCGAAGAGGTCTTCACCCGCGTGCTGGATCAGGCTGCGGAGTACTCGACGCCCCTGCGCTTCATCCTCTGGGGCGAGCCCACCCTGCACCCCCACTGGCTGGAATGGATGGAGACCGCCGTGCGGCGGGGCGTGCCCGTGCACTTCAACACCAACGGCAGCCGCATCACCGAAGCCGACATGCGCCGCCTCGTGGCCTCCGGCGTGCAGTCCGTGAAGTTCTCCTTCCAGGGCGTGGACCAGGCGAGCTATCGCGAGATGCGCAACACGGACTATTTCGAGGAGCTTCTGGCCAAGGTGAAGCTTTTGCACGAGATCAGAGGCGCCGCCCCCTCTCCGTTCATCCACATCTCCACCACCGTCACCTACGAGGGGCCGGAGCTGGTGGCCGCCTTCCGCGAGCGCACCCAGGCCTTCACGGACAAGGTCAGCGTGGGCCGCACGGAGCTGGAGCGCTTCGACGTGTCCAAGGCCAAGCTCTCGGAAGAGGAGCGCGCGGCCCTGGCGCGCATGAAGGGCGAGGAGCATCTGGTGCGCAAGCACCCCAAGTGCCCGGAGGTCTTCGACAAGCTTTCCGTCTACTGGGACGGCCGCGTCTCGCCCTGCTGCCGCGACTTTGACGGGGCCATGCTCGTGGGCGACGTGCGCCAGCAGACCCTCAAGGAGATCTGGACCTCGGACAAGGTCGGCTTCTACCGCAGCTGCCTGGCCAGAGGCGAGTATGACCGCTTCCAGCTGTGCAAGGTCTGCTGGGATTACCACGGCCTGCAGACGCCTGGCCTGCAAAAGCTCTAGGGGACAGGCATGCCCGAGGAGACAAGACAGACAGGCCCGGCGCGCGGGGCGGGCCGCAACTACCTCCGGGTGGTTTATGAGGACGGCCAGCGCCCCCCAAGCGGCTACCCGGACCACCTGGCCGCGCGGCTCATGGACTTGGCGGGCCTGCGCTCCGGCATGCGCCTGCTCGATGCCGGCTGCGGCCGGGGCGAGATGCTGGTGGCCTTTGCCCGCCGGGGGCTCGCCTGCGAGGGCCTGGACCTGGCCGAGGGCGCAAGCTGCCCCCACCCCGGCGTCAGCGTGCGCCAGGCGGACATCTTCGCCAGCGCCTGGCCCTGCGAGGACGCGCAGTACGACGCCGTGTTCCTCAAGAGCGTCATTGAGCACGTCATGGACCCCGCCCTGCTGCTGGCCGAATGCCAGCGGGTGCTCAAGCCCGGCGGCGCGCTCATCGTGCTCACCCCGGACTTCGCCTCCACCATGCAGGTGTTCTACGAGGACCCCACCCACGTGCACCCCTACGTGCCCAAGTCCCTGCGGGACCTCTTCGCCCTGCACGGCTTTGCCCAGGCCAGGGCGGAACGCTTCTGCCACCACGAGCGCATCTGGGAAGGCGGCCTGGCCAGGCTGCTGGCGGACCTCTGCTGGCTGGTCCTTTCCACCCCGGCGGCTCGCGCCCTGGCCCAGGCCACGGGCCTCAAATTCATCAAGTGGGCCGTGGAGCGGCAGGTGCTGGGCATTTGCCGCAGAGCCGAGCCCCAAGACCAGGGCCGCGCCGAACGCGGGGCGCATGAGTAGGGCCTGGGCCCTCGCCCGCCCGGTTGTCGCGCAGCCCTTCCCCGGCATGGCGGCGCACAGGGCCAAAGACAACGACCACCTTCTACGCCGGGCGTAGCCCGCGCCGGCAAGGACCAATCCATATGCGCATCTACCTGGCCGACCTGGTCTACGACACCGTCAAGACGAACTACGTGGTCCCGCTGAACATCGGCTATCTCGCGGCCCAACTCGACGCCGAGCTGGGCGGCGCGGTGGAAATCAGCCTGTTCAAGCACCCCACCAGGCTTGAAGCCGCGCTCAAGCAGGCCCCGCCAGACCTGCTCGGGCTGTCCAATTATTCCTGGAACCACAGGCTGAACAACGTCTTCCTCGCCCTGTTCGCGCGCGTGAATCCGGGCGGGGTCAGCGTCATGGGCGGCCCGCACATCCGCTGCGCGCCGGAGGACATCGAGGCCTTCCTGCGGGCCAGGCCCAACCTTGACTACTACACCCCGGGCGAGGGCGAACGCCCCCTCACCCGGCTGGTGCGCGCCCTGCTGGCGAAGGAGCGGTTCCCGGCCCCGCTGGGTTGCGCCACCATCCGCGCCGGGGGCTCCCCCGCAGGCGAGCGCCGCTCCGGGCCTTTGCGTTTCGAGGCCGAGCCCTTCTCTTCCGGCACGCGGGAGATCGACCTGCCGAGCCCGTACCTCACCGGCTGGCTGGACCCCTTTTTGGCCGACCCGAACATGATCCCGCTGCTGGAGACCAACCGGGGCTGCCCCTTCAGCTGCACCTACTGCACCTGGGGCGACAGCGCCCTCTCGCGCGTCAAGAGGCGCGACATCGAGACCGTGCGCGCCGAGATCGACCACATCGCCGAGCACTCGGCCGGACAGGTCACCTGGATATTCTGCGACGCCAACTTCGGCCTGCTCCCGCGCGACGTGGACATCGCCCGCATGATCCGCAAGACGATGGATGCCAAGGGTTTCCCGGTGTATGTCTACCTCTGGCATTCCAAAAACACCAGCCAGCGCAACATCGAGATCGCGGGCATCGTGGGCGAGACCAGCAAGGCCCTTGTGGCCATCCAGTCGGCCGACCCCAAGGTGCTGGAAAAGGTGGGCCGGAAGAACATCAAGCTCTCCGGCATGCTGGAGCAGGTGCGCTACTACCACCAGCGCGGAGTGGAGGTGAAGACCGACATCCTGCTGGGCCTGCCGGGCGAGACCCGGGAAAGCCACTTCAACTCCCTCAAGGCCGGGTTCGACCTGGGCTTTGATTTTCTGGAGGCCACGAACATCCGCATGCTTCCCGGCTCGGTCTTCGAGACCCCGGCCTACCGCGCCGAGCACGGCATCCAGACCAAGTTCCGGCCCATCTTCGGGGCCTGCGGCGTTTACGACGGCCAGCGCGTCTTTGAAATCGAGGAGGGCGTGCGCGCCACCAGCGCCATGACCGAGGCCGAGCTCAACGCCTTCAAGGTCCACCACTGGTTCATCTATTTCGGCTGGAACTCCGGCATGTTCCGCCCGGCCCTGCGCTTCGGTCAGGTTCGCGGGGCCAATCCGGTGGGGGTCATCAACCACCTGGCGGCCACGCACAGGCCGGAGCTGCGCGCCCTGTTCGACGGGCTGCTCGAAGAGTCCATGGGCGAATGGTTCGCCGAGGAGGAAGCCTTTCTGGCCCACTACGAGACCCCGGAGAACTTCGAGCGCCTGCGCGACTTCCTGAAGCTCAACTACGCCTACATCGCGCGCATGATCCAGCGCCCGGCCACGGTGGACGTTTTGCTCGAAGAACTCCGCCGCGTGCTGGAGGACGAGCTCACCGCCCTCGGGGCCTTTGACGCGGCCCTGGCCGGGGAGATCTTCGACCTCACCGGCCGGCTGTGGTGCCGCGACCTGCTCTCCGGAGCCTTTGAGGAGCTGCGCCAGTACTCGGGCCCAGCCGCCGCCGTCATGCTCGACCGCCCCGAACTGGCCGGGCGCGAGCGGGTGACCCTGCGCATCCACCGCTCCGAGGAGGCCGTGCGCTTCTGCCGCTTCCAGCTTGCGCCGGAGGGCGTGCCCGACCTGTCCCTGCGCAACCTGGCGCGCTTCCTTGAAACCGGCGGCCTCAGCGTGCTCATGCTCCGGGCCGAGCTGGCGGAGTAAGATGGCCCCCGGCCCGGACGTTCTCTTTGCCTGGCTCAACGTCCACGGAGGCTCCTTCCACAAGCTGCTGCGCCTGCGCGAGGAACTCGTGGCGGCCGGGCTCTCCTGCGAGCTTCTGTTCTCCGTCGGGCCGCCGCGCGGGCTCAAGATCGGCGCGGACGTGCCCGAGGCGCTGCTGCCGGAACTGGCGGCACAGGGCATCCACTTCCTGTCAAGGTCCGAGGTGCTCCAGCGTGTCGGCCACGCCAACCCCCGCCTGCTCATCACCGACACGCACCACGACCCGGACCTGCCCGCGCTGATCGGGGACGCCAGGAGACGCGGCGTCAGCACCGCGCAGATGGCCACCCAGATCGGCGACTTCACCTGCCACGGCGCGGAGCACCTGCTGCTGCAGCACCCGCTGACCCTGTTCTTTGAGCTGGAGTACAACCGCACGCCGGAGTCCAGCCGCCTGTTCGAGGCGCGCAGCGTGCATTTCACCGGCAACATCTTTTTCGAGCCCACGCAAAACGAGCTCACCCACGCCTACGCCTCGCGCGGGGAGTTCTGCGCCAGATACGGCTTCGACCCGGCCCGGCCCCTGTGTCTTTGGCTGCCCAACTACCCGGACGCCAGGCACCCGAGTTACGGGCAGATCGTGCGCGCGGCCGAGGAGGCGGGCCTGAACCTGATGGTGAAGCTGCACCCCTGGGAATACGCCTTCAAAAAGCACGGCGTGGACACCTGGGGCCTGGGCAAAACCTCGGACGAGATCTGGGGCGCCCGCGCCGTGGACGAGTCGGACACGACCTGGGCCTATCACTTCTGCGATTTGGCGATCATGCGCACCTCCACCACCTGCCTGGAGCTGCCGTTCTGGAACAAGCCGGCCATTCTGCTGCCCTCCACCGCGTATGCGGCCCTGGTCCGCGCCCAGGCGCTGATGGTCGCCCCCTGCACCCTGCGGCTCGACTCCGTCGAGGCCCTGGCCCAGTTCCTCAAAGCCGGGCCGCTGCCCAGCTTCGGCCCTGCGGCCTACGCCGCCGCCCGCAGCCAGGTCCGCCTGGACACCACGCGCGACGCCTACGCCCAGACCGTCGACGCAGTGCAGGCCATCCTGGCCGCACCGAAGACGGCGGGGCCGCAGCACTCCCGGTCCGGCTTCAGGCGGCTCTACGACCCGCACATCTCCCTGTCCATGTCCCGTTCGCTCAGCCCCACGCGCCGCCTGCGCTTCGAGGCCGGGCGGCTGTGGCGCAGGCTGACGGCGTAGCAAAAGACCCCGCCGGACGGCGGAGGCGACGGACCTTCGCTTCAAAAAGGGAACCTAGGCGGTTGGGCTCTGCCCGTTGTCCGGGAGATCCTGAAAGTGCTTCTGGCGCGAACGGTCCCACAGTCCGGGCTCGGCCAGGCGGGCCATGAACTGCTCCACACTGTTGCCCCGGCCGAAGTAGAAGCAGGGCGGGCATTCCTCCAGGCTCCAGGCCTCGCGCATGGCCCTCAGGAGAGGCTCCTTCTTGCCCGGCACGTTGACGATGGACGGGTGCTGGAAGCGGTCCTTCTGGCGGTTGCCCACGTTGATGGTGCGCACCCCGTAGATGGGCGCCTCGCGCACGCCCGCGCTGGAGTTGCCGACGATGAAGCGCGCGCCCTGCATCAGGCGCAGGAAGTACTCGAAGCGCATGCTTGGGAACCGCCGGATGCGCGGGTTGCCGGAAAGCGCCTCGTAGGCCTTGAGGATATGCTCGTTGCCCGCGTCGTTGTTGGGCGAGATGACCACGTAGTTGTAGCCGGATTCCAGGAGCGCGGCCACGAAGTCCCGCGCCCGGCGGGTCTGTTTCTCCGGCTCGGTGGTCACCGGGTGGTAGAGCGCCACGGCGTACTCGTCAAAGGTGATGTCGTAGCGTGCGCGCACCGCGTCCAGGTCCGGCAGGTCGGGCGAGAGCATGATGTCGATGTCCGGGGAACCGATGGTGAACACCGAGTCCGGGTGCTCGCCCAGTTGCAGCAGCCTGCGCGCCGCGTCCTCGTTGGCCACGAAGTGCAGGTGCGAGAGTTTGGTCACGCTGTGGCGGATCATCTCGTCGATGGTGCCGCTGCGCTCGCCGCCCTCGATGTGCGCCACCAGGATGTTGCGGAAGGCGCCCACGATGGCCCCGGCCAGGGTCTCCAGGCGGTCGCCGTGGACCACGATCATGTCCGGCGGGTCGATGGTGACGTGGCGCGAGAGCGCGCTCACCGTGTTGGCCAGGATCAGGTCCATGGACTCGCCGCCCACCTGGTTCTGGGCTGTGAACACGTTCTCGAAGCCCTCGCGCTCGACCTGGCGGTAGGTGTGGCCGTACAGGGCGAGCAGGTGCATGCCGGTGACGAAGATGTGGCACTCGAAGTCCGGACAGGCCTCCACCGCGCGCATGAGCGGCTTGAGCTTGCCGAAGTCGGCCCGGGTGCCGGTGAGGAAGAGGATGCGCTTTTTCTGGGTCATGTTCCTTCCGCAAGATGAGCAACCTTCGGTTGCGGCCAGCCGCGCCAAGACGCGAAGCGTTGGCACGATCAATAGAGAAAGAGGCCCGGAAAAGCAAGGCGGCGCGCGCTCCGCCCTGTTTCGCCCTTGGCAACGCGGCCCGGCCCGGCTACTGTCGCCCCAATCATTCGCCCACGCGGCGACACAGGCCTCTGCCCAAACATTCCCCAAGGAGCCCCCCCATGCCCAGCAAGACGACCCGCACATCCATTCTCCCGACCCTGGCCCTGGCCCTCGGCCTTGTGCTGCTGCTCGCCCCCGTTGCCCTGGCGCGCAAGGCCACCGTGCACTTCTTCGTGGTGCCGCAGTCCATCCCCGCCGAGCAGCTCTCCAGCTTCAACGATTTCCTCATCAAGACAGCCGGGGGCTTTACGGCCTCGCGCAGCATGGGGGGAGCCATGGGCAGCCTGGGCAGGGACTACAGCCCGGAGAACCTGAGCTACACCGTCGCTGCGCCAAAAAACGTCGCCAAGGAGATCAAGGGCTACCTCAAGAACAACTGCGGCCAGAAGGCAGTGTTCATGCTCATCTGGCCTGCGGAGCGCGTCGAATAATACCCGCAGCAAGTAACCGCGCCGTCAGCAACAGAAAAGGCCGTCAGGGGGACTGCGCGGGCGGGCGCTCCCCCCTTGGCTTTCCCGCGCGCTTTGGCTACTCTCGCGCCCACATCACGCCCAAGGAGCCACCCATGACCCTTCTCTCCGCCCAGGTGCAAAGCTACATGGAGCGCTCGTCCTGGATACGGCGCATGTTCGAGGCCGGCATCGAGCTCAAGAAACAGTTTGGCGAGGACCAGGTCTGCGACTTCAGCCTGGGCAACCCCGACCTGCCGCCCCCGGCTTGCGTCTGCCAAGGCCTGCACGAGATCGCCGACGAATCCGACGCGCCCTTCGCCTTCGGCTACATGCCCAACTTCGGCTACCCCCATGTGCGCGAGGCCCTGGCAACCGTGGTCAGCAAGGAGCAGGGCGTGGCCGTGGCCGCAACCGACCTGGTCATCACCTGCGGCGCGGCCGGGGCCATCAACGCCTTCTACCGCGCCGTGCTCGAACCCGGCGACGAGGTGCTCTGCCCGTCCCCGTACTTCGTGGAATACGGCTTCTACGTGGAGAACCACGGCGGCAAGCTGACCACTGCGCCAGCCAAGCCCGGCACCTTTGACCTCGACGTGGCCGCCCTGGAGGCCGCCATCACCGAGCGCACCGCCGTGGTGCTCATCAACTCGCCCAACAACCCCACCGGCGTGGTCTACCCGCGCGAGGCTCTGGTGGAGCTGGCCGAGATGCTCACGCGCAAGAGCATGGGGCGCAAGCGGCCCATCTTCCTTTTGGCCGACGAGCCCTACCGCTTCCTGGCCTTTGACGGCGTGGAGGTGCCCTCGCTTTTGCCGCTGTACCCGCACACCGTGGTGGTCAGCTCCTTCTCCAAGAACCTCTCGCTGGCCGGAGCGCGCGTGGGCTACGCCCTGGTGAACCCGGCCATGCCCGGCCACGCGGAGCTCGTCGCGGGCATCATCCTGGCCAACCGCATCCTGGGCTTTGTCAACGCGCCCGCCCTGGCCCAGAAGCTCCTCGCCAAGACGCTGGGCTCCCAGGTCGACGCGGGCATCTACGCCACCCGGCGCGACGCCATGCGTGAGGTCCTCGACGCCGCAGGCTACACCTACCCGCTGCCGCGCGGCGCCTTCTACTTCTTCCCCGAGGCGCCCGGCGGCGACGACGTGGCCTTTGTCCAACTGCTGCTGGAGGAACGCATCCTGGCCGTGCCCGGCAAGGGCTTCGGCTGCCCCGGGCACTTCCGCCTGGCCTTCTGCGTGGGCGAACACGTCATCCGCCGCGCCCAGGCCGGGTTCAAGAGGGCCTTGGACAAGGCGAAGAAGTAGCCTGCCTTGGGCCGCCGCAGGACACGTTCAGCGGCGAGGGGCGAGTGGTTCGCGACACAGCCGGTCTGGTTGCACGGCCACGTTTAGCTGCGATGGGAGAAATGTTCACGGCACGGCCGGTCCGTTTTCACGGCAAGTGATGGCCGGACAGAGCCGCTGGCCGAGCCGGACAGAGCCGCCGGACAGAGCCGGACAGAACCGCTGGCCGATAGAGAAAAGCGCCACCTGCGGACAGCGGCGAGGGGGGCGTCTTGCTGCGGGCCGTGGCCGCTGCGGGGCAGGTCGCGGCGTCTCGTCTCGCGTCTACGAAGAAAGTCCATACTCCTGGCTGGGCAGAAGCCGCATAGGACCAACGCTCCCAGGTGGCACCCGGGTCGACGAAAATTGAGGACGCGACACTAGTCTCGCTTGTCTCCATGCCCAGGCTTGACCGCCTGGCTGTGCGCCCCGGCCTCTTTAAGGATGCCCGGCAGCCGCTCTGAGATGATTGCCGCCACAAGCCGCGAGCCCTCGGCATTCAAGTGCACGACATCGAACATGTACGTCTTGCTCTTGGGCACAAGCCGGTCCAGGTCGATGAGGGCGACCTTCTGTTCCGCCGCCACGGCCCGCAGGGTGTCCTGCATGGCCGTGTAGGCCCGCAGGTACGTCGGGTAGTCAAAATTCCAGCCCTTCATCTGCGTGATCAGGTTCTCTTCCGGGTGCTCGGTGAAGCGGTTGAACTGCGTCATGAGCACCGGCGTGATGTTGTGCTGGCGG
>Ga0172379_10009439_pt1 | contig 12045 bp, 8 predicted proteins | sample GrowelOW334metaG_FD_119756 | JGI IMG/M metagenome (GOLD analysis project Ga0172379, IMG submission 119756) | Groundwater microbial communities from an aquifer near a municipal landfill in Southern Ontario, Canada - Groundwater well OW334 metaG | ecosystem: Environmental > Aquatic > Deep... | reverse complement strand
TCTTTCGTATGAAACACCTCGCCGCCGAAGTTCTTATTGACATCCCACACATCCACCTCGCGGCGGATCAGCCGGGTGCGGCGGGCGTCATCTTCCATGAACTCTTCGTCGAAATGTAAACTGTCTAAACGGAACAGAATATGAATATCCTTGATATCTCCCGACGAGCTGACTTTCTTCAGATAATTATCATCAATGCTCTCATTGGTCACCATCATATTCACCAACGCCTCTTTGATGGTGTTCGCCTGGGCAGTGGCAGCATTTTGTACCTGCGACATCATTTGTTCCTGCGTAGCGCTATAATTAAAATACGAAATCACTGCCACGGCGATAAAGAACAACGGGAAAAAAATGATAAAGACTTTGAATGGAAGAGAGAGATTCTTCAACATGTGTTTTCCATAAGAAAATGTGAAAATAGTGAAATCAGGGGAGGAGGACGACAAACCCAACGAAAGCAAGAACAGATTGACGTTGACAATCGTTCCAACCAGAGAATATGGGAAAATATTTTCAGAAAAAGTAATACGGCATTCGGTAGTGTCTCAAGTAGAGTCATGGTGAGCGAGTCCCGTCCCAAAGGGATGGCTTTGTCACAGGGACGAGTCGAACCATGAATCCTTCTGCCGAAGGTATCCCTTCGGGAGACGCGCGGTGCAAAAAAGGCACCGCTTGCTCAGGATGACTCTACTAATTTATGTTTAATAGCTAAACTAAGACACTACCAGGCATTCCTTTTATAGACATCGAAAAAGCGTCAATATTTATTCAGAAAACCTTCTAAAAACTGATTATATTCCTGTACTATTCAATTAAAGGGAAAAGTATGTTTTCCATATGGGAACGGCAATCGTTCCTTCGCACGGATATCATCATCGTTGGCGGAGGGATCCTCGGTCTGTCAACGGCATGCTCCGTAAAAGAGCAGCATCCGGACAGGCAGGTGATGGTATTGGAACGGGGGATTTTTCCCTCCGGTGCAAGCACGCGGAATGCGGGATTTGCTTGTTTCGGAAGCTTTACCGAACTGATTGCCGATGCCGCAACGCTCGGCGATGCGCACATGCTCGAGTTGGTGGAACGCCGCTGGCGCGGACTGGCGCTGCTGGACCAACGGCTTGGCGAAGAGGCGATGGACTATCAACACCACGGCGGATTCGAACTTCTGACGGGATCACAGCTGGAAGCGCTCAAATATCTCGACGGGATCAACCAACAACTCTTTCCTCTTTTCCAAATGGAAGTGTTTTATAGTGCACCCTCGAAGATTACGGAGTTCGGCTTTAATAAAGAAGTGGTGAAGGATATCATCTTCAATCCTTTCGAAGGCCAGGTGGATATGGGACGATTGATGAAGGCGCTTATTGCGAAGGCACATTCGCTCGGCGTGGAAATGCTGACCGGTGCGAATGTAACAGCGGTGCATTCGACGGAAGCTGCGTCCGAAGTGGAAGTTTCCCACGGCACAACAATGTACCGATTCTCAGCGAACAAGACCGCAGTGTGCACCAATGCATTTCTTCCGACGCTCTTCCCGGAACTGCGTGTCCGTCCCGGCCGCGGACAAGTATTGATCACCAAACCGATACCAAATTTGAAATTCAAGGGAACCTTCCATTTCGACAAGGGATTTTATTATTTCCGAAATTATCATAATCGCGTGCTCTTTGGTGGAGGGAGAAATCTCGATCTTGAAACGGAAGCGACAACCGATCTTGCGCCGAATGAGAAGATTCTTGCCGACTTGAAGGAGAAACTGACAACAGTGATCCTTCCCGAAATTCCGCATGAAATCGATCTCACCTGGCAGGGCGTGATGGGCTTTGGGTCGACGAAATTTCCGTTCATCGAAAACCCGTCCCCGAATGTGTACGCAGCGCTCGGCTGTAACGGTATGGGAGTTGCGTTAAGCTCACTGCTGGGTGAAGAACTAGCAGAGACGCTCGCGCAATCATAAATACCGCGCGGGAGTCGTATTGCAATACACTGTTATTCCAATAGATACACTGACAACTGTTCACTTTTTCTGTTTCATTGAGGAGCGTTTATGACCTGCAAACGCATTGCATTCCTGTTCTACTGTATCGCTGTTCATATTGCTGCTGCCCAGGCACCCAGCGTGACAATGGTGGAGCCGCCGAACTGGTGGACCGGAATGAAAACCAACAAGATTCAGCTGATGGTGTATGGAGAACACTTAAACGGTGTATCGGCAAAATCGTCTTCACCCGCTTTCAAAGTGCTTCGCACGCGGGAAGTTGAAAACGCATCATATACATTTGTTGATATTGAGATCCCCGCTTCAGCAACACCTGGCATGTATGAAGTGATACTCACATCAAAACAAGGAAAAACCTCCTTCAAGTATCCTGTGTTGAAACGCGAATCACCGGCGGGAAGGTTTCAGGGATTCACTCCCGCAGATGTGATCTATCTTATTACTCCTGACCGGTTTGCTAATGGTGATATGACGAACGACAGTGTCGCAGGAATGCCCGATGTTGTTCAGCGCAATGAACCGACCGGCAGGCACGGAGGCGATATACAAGGGATCATTGACCATCTGGATTATTTGAAAGATCTCGGCATTACAACGCTGTGGGTAAATCCTCTGATAGAAAATAATATGGATCGGGTCACGTATCACGGCTACGCCGCAACGGATCTGTATGCCATCGACAAACGCTTTGGATCGAACGAATTATATGCCCGCCTCGTGGAGGAATCGCATAAACGCGGATTGAAAGTGATTATAGACCACGTGAACAATCACATCGGTACGAATGCCCGTCTTGTGCAAAACCTTCCTTCGCCGGATTGGCTGAACGGTTCAATCGCGGAGCATCAACGGCCGTTCCATTCAAAACCGGAACTGGACGACATTCACAGCGACTCGCTGACCAAAGCGAAAGCGACACACGGCTGGTTCAGCAATCATATGGCGGATCTTAACCAGAAAAACCCATTTGTTGCAAACTACTTTCTGCAAAACACTTTGTGGTGGATAGAATACAGCGGCATCGACGGAGTCCGCGAAGACACCTATCCATACATCGATCCGCAGTATCGTGAATGGTGGTGCAAGACCATCATGGCTGAATACCCGCGATTTAATATTGTCGGGGAAGTGTGGGTGCAGGAACCGGCGTTTATCGCACCGTATCAGCGCGGCAGTTATTTTCCGCGGCAGTTTGCACCGCAGCTTCCTGCTATTACCGATTTCGGCGTGTATGACGCGTTTCTAAAAACTTTTTCCGATTCAACTACCGGCATCTGGCAGATGTTCAACTGTCTTGCAAAAGATTTTCTCTATCCGGATCCGGACAATCTGATGACGTTCCTGGATAACCACGACATCACACGGATGATGTACCGTCTGAACGGAGACACGAAAAAACTGAAACTGGCGCTCACCATGCTGTTAACAATCCGCGGAATTCCCCAGCTTCTGTATGCTACTGAGATCGGCATGAAGGGAGGACTGGACGACGGAACACTGCGTTCGGATTTTCCCGGAGGATTTCCGAACGATCAACGGAACGCATTCACAGATGCGGGCAGAACAGCTGAGGAGAACGAGATTTTCAATCACACTCGCCTGCTCTTGAATATTCGTTCGTCGCACAAGAGCCTGCAGACTGGATCGTTCACGCATTTCAGTCCGCACGATGAAGTGTACATCTATTTCCGTTCGAAGCAACAGGATCGTGTCATGACGATTATCAATCATAATGTGCAACAGAAAACTGTTGACCTTTCCCGTTATATGCATCAACTGCAGGGAGCGGCAAAGATTCGAAATCTATTGACCGGAGATGAAACACCGATCACCGAAAGAACCGTGGTAGCAGTAGACGGAATGACCGGCGGCATATTTGAGATCATTCCGTAATCACGCCATGAACGAACGAAAGAATGTGAAAACACCTCTTCTCGGCGCACACATGTCCGTTGCCGGAGGAGTTCATACGGCGGTGGACCGCGCTACATCTATTGGTTGCACCGCGCTGCAGGTTTTTACAAAGAATAACAACCAATGGAGCGGAAAGCCGTTCACCGAAAGCGATATTGTCCTCTACAAACAGAAAATATCTGCCGCAGGAATAGCTCCCGTTGTTTCCCACGATTCGTACTTGATTAATCTCTGTGCAACGAATCCCGACATCCTGAAAAAATCACGATCGGCATTCATTGATGAACTGGAACGGTGTGAACAACTCGGCATTCCGTTACTGAATTTCCACCCCGGCTCGCATCTTGGTGCAGGGGACGAGGAGGGGATCAAACGGATCTGCGACAGCCTGAATCATGCTCACGACCAAACAAAAGGATTCGCGGTGAAAAGTGTTTTGGAAGCGACAGCAGGGCAAGGAACGAACGTCGGTTACAAATTCGAACACCTCCGCGCCATCATCGACGGAGTCGATGCACCGGAGCGGATGGCAGTCTGCATCGATACCTGCCACATCTTTGCCGCAGGATATGATATTGCAACCGAACAAGGATATGAAGAGACGTTCAAACAATTCGATGCAATCGTCGGATTGGACCGTTTAGTTGCTTTTCATATCAATGATTCAAAGAAAGGGCTCGGCTCACACGTGGACCGGCACGAGCATATCGGCAAAGGTGCAATCGGACTGGAAGGATTCCGTCTGCTGATGAATGACGAACGGTTCGCACACATTCCGAAGATATTGGAAACGCCGAAAAGCGACGATCTGCACGAGGATGTGGAAAATATTACCGTATTACTAGGTTTACTCCATAAACGCTGAGGCGTGGAGCGGGCAGAGAAAAATAATTTCACCACAGAGTGCGCAGAGATAGCGGAGAATTAAAAAGATGAATTGCTGGGTGATAAGATTGCTTTGCCCCGATGCAAAAACAATACAGCAACGGAGTTTCGAATATGTTCGGATCTCAAGCGAAGCTTGGGAATCAGAAAAAAGTTCTTGTTTCCTGATACTACGCTTTACCCTTTAAGTGAGTAATAGCCATATTTAATATGCTTAGAAAATTAAACGAATATTATAAAGAGCTAGTATTGAATTATGGATTACCAGAAAATGGTTTGACCATTTTAATATTATTTCTATTCACTATTCTTGCATTCTCTTTCTTTAGAAGTCCATTTAAAAAATGGAACAATCTTAGTCCTGGTAATAAACTCATTCTAAAAATTTTTATTGGTATCTGTGTTTGGTTGTATATACTAATGATTTTTATTGCCATATTTCCAAATGGATTAATAAAATGAAACTACTGGATTCAATGAGGAAGTGGAACGATCTTTTTACAACTTCATTTGGTGTTAAGTAATGTAATATCATCTCGTACCCAAACTCCGTTTGGGCACGCAATAGCAATGAAGCTTCGCTTATAAAGCACTCGTCATTCCCGCGGATTGTTAGCGGGAATCCAAACCGAGATGCACAGCAGAAGCATCAGGGCATAACGGATTTTCTTCTATATCATACCTGCATTTCACATTGATCCCAAACTCCGCTTGGGAACAAGAACAAAGCACACTTTAAAAGAGCTACATCATCTGAAATACTACAACCGCAAGAAGCGCGCCCACCACTGGTGCCACGACCGGAATCCACGAATATCCCCAATCACTATCCCGTTTATTCGCAATCGGTAAGATGAAATGCATAATGCGCGGACCAAGATCACGCGCTGGATTGATTGCATATCCGGTCGGTCCGCCGAGTGAAAGTCCGATGCCGAGCACCAGTAATGCCACCGGCAATGCGTCCAGCGCACCCAAACTGTTTTGCGGCGCAACAATGTGCAGCACGCCGGAAACTAAAACGAACGTTCCAATCACCTCTGTTGTGAAATTGTAGAACGAATTGCGGATTTCCGGCCCCGTGCAAAAGACAGCCAGTTTTAAATTCTTATTTTCAGTTTCATCAAAATGCTGTTTGTATGCCAGCCAAACAAGAAAAGCTCCGAACATCGCTCCGAGCATCTGTGCAAGAATATACATCGGCACGATATCCCAGGAGATCTTTTGCGCGAGTGCCAACGCAATGGTCACCGCAGGATTAATGTGCGCACCGCTGACCGCTGCAACGGAATAAACGCCGACAAAAACTCCCATTGCCCATCCAAACGTGATCACGATCCAGCCGCCGCCGTTTCCTTTTGTTTTATTGAGTACAACATTGGCAACAACGCCGTCGCCGAGGATGATGAGCAATGCCGTGCCGATGAATTCGCCGAGAAAAGGTGTCATAAGATTTATGATTGGTTAAGAATGAAATGAATTAATGAACATCAATTACATTGAGCTTTTCGGAAGATAATGTTTTGCGACGTCAGTAAATTCCCGGGTCTGTTGATGCCGCCATTGCTCGTCCTTCTGCAATTCGTTCGCAAGAATCGCCGCGACAATCGGTGCGGCATCAATAGCGGCTTTGGCGTCCAGCAGCAAGGCACGCGTCCTGCGGCTTAACGCATCCTCCACGGTCATACACATTTCATTCCGGGCAGCCCAGACGAATTCCGCCTTGGTATATGGAAGTGCGGGATGCACTTTCAATCCAAGCGTCGCATCAAGAGTGATAAGAGCATGGATTGATGCTTCGTCGTAGCCATAATAGTAGAGCGGCGCATTGAAATCAACCTCGATCTTCCATCCATGAATTTTCAGATGACCGGTGGAACACGACGGCTCGGCGATCCCGGCCTGCTGAAAAACGATGTGAAGCACATCTTCCGCCATTTTCCTGTAGGTGGTCCATTTTCCGCCGACGATGGTGATCAGGTTGGAGTCGGAAACAGAAATGTGATGTTCCCGGGAGAGCGCAGCGGTCGATGCCGCTTCTTCTTTTACCAGCGGACGAAGTCCCGCAAAGACACTGCGGATATCATGCTGCAGCGGTTTCTTCGTGAGATATTTCCCGATATGGTGCATTACGAAGTCGACTTCATCATTCAGCGCAACCGGTTCTACGGACGCACGATCAACCGGCGTATCGGTAGTGCCGATGATCGTCTTATTGTGCCACGGAACCGCGAACAGTACACGATTATCATCGGTATGAGGAATCATGATGGCTGTTGCAGAAGGGAGGAATGATCTGTCTACCACAACGTGGATTCCCTGGCTGACGGTAACGATCGATGGTGCGTCAGTATTGTCCACTTTCAAAATGGCATCGGCAAAAACACCCGTAGCATTAACTACAGTTTTCGTCATTACCTCATAAGTGGTTCCGCTCAATTCATCACTCACAGCGATACCGCGAATTTTTCCACCTGTTTTCAGCAACTGTTTGGCGGTCATGTAATTAACAAGCACTGCTCCATGTTCAGCTGCAGTCATCGCAAGATGAATCGCAAGGCGCGCGTCATCGAACTGACCGTCATAGTATAACACGCCACCAAGCAGCCCGTCTGTCTCCAATGTCGGCGCGCAGCGAAGCGTTTCTTCAACAGACAAGATCTGCGTATTGCCAAATCCGAGGTCTCCGGCCAGCCAGTCGTATGCCTTCAACCCCACGCCATAAAACGGAGTTTCCCACCAGGAATAATTCGGTATGACAAACGATTGTTTTTTAACGAGGTGTGGAGCGTTGTGCAGCAACAACCCGCGTTCCTTCAACGCTTCCTTCACCAGCGGAATATTTCCTTGACGGAGATAGCGGACGCCGCCGTGCACCAGTTTCGTGCTGCGGGATGAAGTTCCCTTCGCAAAATCATATTGTTCCACCAACAGCGTTTTCAATCCACGCGACGCTGCGTCCACCGCGATGCCAAGTCCGGTCGCACCGCCGCCGATGATACAGAGATCCCATTCCTTTTCGGACTGCATGCGGGAGATCATCGAACTGCGATTGAACGGAGTTTGTGTCATATCAACGCTGTGTTTGGATTATGAGGCCCAGGCAATGGCGGCACCAACCGCTTTTTGCCATCCGCGAAGAAGCGACTCGACTGATTCTTTCTTCATCTGCGGAGAAAAAGATCTATTCACCTGCCATTGCTGTTTGATATCGTCCATAGTTTTCCAATACCCTACCGCAAGACCTGCAAGATATGCGGCGCCGAGCGCGGTTGTTTCCGTAATGGTGGGACGAACAACGTTCACTCCCAAAATATCAGACTGGAACTGCATCAGCAAATTGTTCGCTGTTGCGCCACCGTCCACACGCAGTTCGGCAATTCTGATGCCTGAGTCGGCCTCCATTGCTTTCAACACGTCATAGGTTTGATAACAGATACTTTCCAGTGCGGCCCGCGCAATATGCGCATCGGTTGAACCGCGAGTCATTCCGAACACCGACCCGCGTGCGTGTTGGTTCCAGTGAGGGGCGCCGAGTCCGGCAAATGCAGGGACGATATACGCGCCGCCGTTGTCGTTCACGCTGCCCGCCAGCGGTTCCACCTCGGCAGATGTTTTGATGATCTTAAAACTGTCCCGCAGCCATTGCACCACGGCTCCGGCAATGAACACGCTTCCTTCCAATGCATACTCTGTTGTACCATTCACCTTCCACGCAATTGTGGTAAGCAGATTATTCTTTGACGTGATTGCTTTCGTTCCGGTATTCATCAGCATAAAACAGCCGGTGCCGTACGTGTTTTTTACCATGCCCGGCCGAGTGCAGAGCTGACCAAACAACGCCGCTTGTTGGTCACCGGCAATGCCGGCGATCGGAACAGGAGTTTCAGAAATATTTTTGGATGTTGTGCCATACACTGCGCTGGATGCTTCAACTTTTGGGAGGATGTTTTTTGGAATGGAAAGGAGTTTCAGCAACTCATCATCCCATTGGCATGTGTGGATATTGAAGAGCATTGTCCGCGACGCATTCGAAACATCGGTCAGATGAAGTGCGCCGCCGCTTAAATTCCACACTAACCACGAATCAATTGTACCAAAGGCAAGTTCCCCATTCTCCGCTTTTGTCCGCGCACCCTGCACATTGTCTAAAACCCATTTCAATTTTGTCCCGGAGAAATAAGCATCGACAATTAAGCCCGTCTTCTGCTGGATCATTGCAGCACGGCCCCGTGCTCTCAATTCATCACACAGCGATGCGGTGCGCCGATCCTGCCAGACGATGGCATGATAGATTGGTTTTCCAGTTTTCCGGTCCCACACAACGGTGGTTTCCCGCTGATTCGTAATTCCGATGCCGGCAATCTGTTGCATGGAGATGTTCGATGATGCGAGAGAATGCTTCATCGTTTCAAACTGCGTATTCCAAATCTCTTCCGCATCGTGTTCAACCCAGCCCGGCTGAGGGAATATCTGGCGAAATTCTTTTTGCGCGGTGCTGATAATGCTGCCATGATGATCGAAGATGATACTGCGGCTGCTTGTGGTGCCTTGATCTAATGCGAGAATGTACTGCGGTAATGAACTCATGCATACTCCAGTGAATAGATGATTCAGATATATGTACGGTAAATCTTTGTATAATTCAATACGCACAGCAGTGAGACTGGAAACTCCGGGGAGAATTTAGAAGGAATGCAGAAAAGAAAAGCGTTGCATACAATTCGGTACAACAGACACTGTCGAATGTATTTACCATGTCCGCACCGAAAGGAAAACAGATTGAATTAAAACAATGCCAAGCACAGATTGCTTCGTCACCCTATAAATACAAATGCAAGCATTCTTCGAGACGATCGTTAAGAGTGTTTGTGAGAGAGCTTCTCTTTATTTCTTATTGCCGGGATTCTTTGCGCTGTATGTTTTCCAGGCGCCGGTTTTCACCGTGGTATATCCTGCCGTGTTGAAATGTGTTTTTTCGTTCGGGTGATTATGTTTCCACCAGTCGGACTGGTTCTTCAGGATAGGATTGACGGCAGGAACTGAACTACTTTTGTGAGAGTGATCGTTATGCGATTTCATAACGCCTCCGGATGGTTGTACGTTGTGGAGAACAATAAAAATGTACAGACATTCCATTTGGATGTCAAGAGACAGAAACAGACACCAAAAACTTGTTTTGAAATGAACGCAGAGTCGCGAAGACGCGGAGAAAAACTACACACACCAGACTACAATTGTTTGACCATCCAAATATTGCAGGCAAAATGGCCGGAATTTCCGAGCGAATGGGGAAGATAGGAAAAACCGTTCCGGATGTACATGCTGACCGCTTTGTTAAGTTCGGGAAATGATTCAAGATACATTTGCGTATATCCAAGCGCCCTGGCGGATTCGATACTCTTTTGCATTAAGGTGTTTCCAACTCCCTTACCGCGATATTCCGCTGCAACGTAGAATTTCACCAATTCAACACATCCTTCTGGCAATCCGTTGGTTGGAAAAATACCGCAGCCGCCGATGATCGTTCCATCATCTTCGGCAATCCAATATTCACTTCCCGGTGCCCGAAAGAGTGTGAACAGATTGTCCGTGGTCGGATCGGTATAAACGGTTCCCGGCATATCGATCTTAAACTCGCGAAACACTTTCCGGATGACGTCAGCGATCTCGCGGTTGTCTCTCTGTTCAATGTGTCTATACGCGATATTCATTTTGTATCGACGATGTTCAATGGCAACCAAACTCTCACAATACCGCCGGATTGGCTTGCATCGGCAAAGGGGACCAACACCAAACTGCTCTTTGCAGTATTATTTTCCGGGAGCGGAATGATATATGATTGTGTTCCAATCCACTCTTTTGCCAAAAGATTGGGAACGTAGTTAAATTCAGGAGTCTGTATGTTTATTGCCTGAATTGTTGAGTCCGGCAGTTGAACGCTGTTTAATGCTCCATCGTATGCCAATACTTGCGGTCCCCGCTGGAATGCAATGCGGCCGGGATAGCTTTTTCCGCCGGAAAGAGTCTGCACAGGGAGATCAAATCGAACATTGATCTTTTCTTTTTTCCGCCATGCACGGTTGATGGTGAGATATTCGCCAGGAATCCCTTTGAATACCTTTCCCCCGACCAATGCCGTAAATTCAGAGCACCATGTCGGCACACGCAGTGCTAATGAAAATGTTGAAGTGCGGACGGGGTCCACTGTAACGATCATTGCTCCTTGTTCTGGAAAACTTCCTTTCACGGAGATTGAAACAGTAACGCTCTTTTTATTTTGAGTTGTGACAACATCATTATACGACCCGGGTTCATACAACATCAGCGTCGGTATGCCATTCCTATTTCCGAAAGGAAAGTACGGAATCATTGCAATGCCGCGTGGGACGCTGGATGTACAGCAGCTGATAGATGAAATAAACGGTTTCTGATCCATCAACGGAGTGTAATAACTGACGCAGCCGTTTTGCGGATTTTCTGCCGCCAACAAATGATTATACAGGGATTTTTCAATCTGTTCTGCATAGCGTAGTTCTCCGGTCACTTCCAGAAGCATACGATTTAATTGAATCCAGGTAACAGTGACGCATCCCTCACCAATATGATCTTTGTCCGAAGCCGGGAGCACACTGTCGGCTTGAAAATGTTCCCACGAACTGGTTGTACCGGTGATATATAATCGGTTTGTTACAATATCTTCCCACGCACGCACGGCCGGTTTAAAGAAGTGTTCATCTCCGGTGACACGATACAAATTGACCAGCCCGACAAGATTAGAAAGCATTTCATATGCTTTACCGTTTGCCACCGCATTCACCTTTCCGGATTCCATCAGTGTACTGATGATTTTAGGACCGTGACGTTGTTCTATTGCGTTGATGATATAAAAACAGAAATCCAGATATTTTTTCTCGCCGGTATATTTGTACAACTCCACCATAGGATCCAGCACACTGGTAGCGGCCATGCCGATATGTTCGCCGGCAAGGATAATATCTTGTTGTCCCGGCTGATCGCCGAATGTTCTGCACAGAAGATCGCCGATCCTTTTGCTTGCGTTCAGTGCCGGAAGATAGCCGGTCGCACTGTAATATCCGAGCAAACCATAGAGATTATATTTGTGGGACCAAACATCCCAGCTCGTCCAATACTCACCGGGTGTATATGTGCCTAAATATCCATCTTCCAATTGTGTATTGATCAGGGTATACATGATCCGGTCCATCTGTTTTTTCAGCCGG
>Ga0172379_10009438_pt1 | contig 12046 bp, 5 predicted proteins | sample GrowelOW334metaG_FD_119756 | JGI IMG/M metagenome (GOLD analysis project Ga0172379, IMG submission 119756) | Groundwater microbial communities from an aquifer near a municipal landfill in Southern Ontario, Canada - Groundwater well OW334 metaG | ecosystem: Environmental > Aquatic > Deep... | reverse complement strand
TCTCGGTGACTTTGCGCGATGCAGGAGAAGTGGCACTCATCGACGGTGACACCAAACAGATTTGGGGCATCGTCAAAACAGGTTACGCCGTACACATTTCTCGTGTCTCCGCGTCGGGTCGCTACGTGTACGTCATTGGTCGCGATGGCAAGTTGGATCTGATCGACATGTGGTTCGAGCAGCCTACCGTGGTGGCGACACTCAAGGTCGGTATCGAGGCACGTTCCGTGGAGACTTCCAAGTTCAAAGGCTTCGAGGATAAATACGCGGTCGCGGGATCGTACTGGCCACCGCAATACGTCATCACCGAAGGGGATACGCTCAAGCCGCTGAAGATCGTCTCCTCGCGCGGTATGACCGTGGATGGCGAATACCATCCCGAGCCTCGCGTTGCTTCCATCGTGGCGTCGCCGCACAAACCAGAGTGGGTCATCAACCTCAAAGAGACCGGCATGATCCAGTTGGTGGATTATTCCGATATCAAGAACTTGAAGACCACCACCATCGAGTCAGCCAAGTTCCTGCATGACGGCGGATGGGATTCGACCAAGCGTTATTTCCTCGTGGCTGCGAATGCCTCCAACAAGGTGGCGGTAGTGGATACCAAGTTGGGCAAGCTGGCCGCCTTGGTCGAGACACAAGCTAAACCGCATCCAGGTCGTGGCGCAAACTTCGTGCATCCGAAGTTCGGTCCGGTGTGGGCGACATCCCATCTAGGGTCAGATGTCATCACCTTGATCGGCACCGACCCCGTCAAACATCCAAAGCAAGCTTGGAAAGTAGTACAGGAATTGCAGAACCACGGCGGCGGTTCGCTGTTCGTGAAGACGCATCCAAAATCCAAGAACCTATGGGCTGACGCGCCGTTGAATCCGGACAAGGATGTGTCGCAATCGGTGACTGTGTACGACATCAAGAATCTGGATAAGAAGCCTGAAGTCATCAACATCGTCAAACTGTCTGGCTTGCCAGAGAGCAAAGCGGTGAAACGTGTGGTGCATGCCGAGTACAACATGGCGGGTGATGAAGTCTGGTTCTCGTTGTGGGCAGGCAAGACAGAGCAATCCGCCATCGTGATCATGGATGACAAGACTCGCAAAGTGAAAGCAGTCATCAAAGATCCACGTCTCATCACGCCGACGGGTAAGTTCAATATCTGGAATACGCAAGAAGATATCTATTAAAGCGTAGCAAGTCCCGCAAAGGGCGGGTTCATCCCGCCCTTTTTTGGCACAAGAGAATGATGAATACTCAATCGAGCTTTACCCCCAAATTATTCCTGTTGTCGTTCATTGCGATTGCGCCCGTGGCGGCATGGGCAGAAGACGACGGCAAGCAATTATCGTTAGATGAGGTGGTCGTGACTGCAACCCGAACGGGTGTGACGGCTTCGGATGCGCCTGCCGCAGTGACGGTAGTCAAAGCTAGCGACATACAGAACAAGAACGCATCCCGCTTGGGCGATGCGCTGGATCAAGTGCCGAGCCTCTACCTGCGTGGTGGTGCGCTGGGGCAGTCTCAGGGTACTTCAGGAACTAGCAGCATGTCTCTACGAGGTGTCGATCAAAGCAGGGTGCTCATCTTGATCGACGGACAGCCCGTGCAAGATTCCAGAGCTGGAAAAGTGAATTGGCAAGTCCCCTTCATGGATGACATCGCACGTATTGAAGTAGTGCCCGGCGCATTTTCATCGCTGTATGGTAGCAATGCTATCGGTGGTGTTATCAACATCATCACCAAACAGCCGACCACGCTCGAACTGACGGCCAAGGTCAAGAAAGGATGGGGCGATGCTAGCGGGGAGGATGCCAGCGTATATATTCGCAACAAGCTGGATAATGGTCTGGGGTTTGCTGCTGGGGTCGGCTACCAGAATCGAGACAGCTATGTGAACGATTTCGTCGTCAAAACCTGTCCTCCCGCTCCTGCTTCCTGCGCTCCTGGCCCAACACTTGTCAATGGAGCGATACCAGTTAGCACCCGAGAAGGAGCGGTTGCCTATCTGGTTGGCAACAAGGGCACTACTCCTTGGAATTCTGCTAATGCAACCGTCAAACTATTCTATGACCTGAATGATCGAGACAAAATATATACAGGTTTCCTCTACCAGAAAACCGATCAAGGCTACACTCGATTCAATACCTATCTCACGGATGCAGCCTCTCCTTTTTCGCCTATATCGAGTGGGAACCTAAAGATAAATGGGCAGCGCGTAGTCTTGGCTGAATCCAATTTCGTCAACAACTCGCCGCTACATGAGGCGGCAACCCGATTGTTTGTGGGATATGACGGCACCTTAGGTAAAGATTATGGATTGAAGCTAGAGCTCGCCCAAATCAAGCGCGAGTACAGTTTTACTTTCGCAGGATCCGCTGCTACGTGGAACGGGGGCTCAGGAAGTCTGTATGACACACCTAATTCAGGACTTGACGGCACTGCCCAGCTAATCTTCCCGGTAGGCGCTCGGCAGGTATTGGTGACAGGGGTGGCGCTTCATAACGATATTGCGAATCAACAAATATACACACTCGCTAATTGGCGCGACCCTGAAAAAAAATCCAACGTGACTGGTAGCTATAATGGCGATTCGACAACGACTTCCATTTTTGTGCAGGACGAGATCAGTGCAGCGGAGGCTCTTACAGTTTATCTCGGTGGGCGCTTAGATAAATGGGAAACCAAAGGCGATAGCACTGTTGCACCTGCCGTTACTACGCGTTACTCGACACGTAGTGCGACTGCCTTCAGCCCCAAGGCATCTGCTGTTTACCGAGCTACCGAGTTTGCAACGTTGCGCGCTTCTTTTGGCAGATCATTTCGTGCCCCGACGAACGAGGATATGTATACAACAACCGTTTTGGGTACCACAACATACAAAGGCGATCCAAATCTACAGCCAGAGAGAGGTTCTACATGGGAAATCGGTGGTGAGCTTAAAGTCACAGAGAGCACGAAGATCAATGCCACGTATTACGAAACGCGACTCAACGATATGATTTACTCGCAACAAACTGCCATAGCGGGTACCAAGCTAAAGATCAATGCTGGTAGAGCCTCCATACGCGGGGTAGAACTTGCTGCCGCAAGCGGATTGACGTATTGGCTAAAACTTGATGCCAACTACGCCTACATCGATTCCCGCATCTTGGAGAACGTCGCCGATCCCTTGAGTGTGGGCAAGCGTCTGACGGATGCGCCGCGCAACATCATCGGCATCGGCATCACTGCATCGCATGACGATTGGACGGGAAGTTTGAATGCGCGCTATGTGAGCCACATCTTCTGGAACGCGCAGAACACCGATGTGGTGGAAGGCGTGCCCGGTAGCTACGACGCGCACACCATGGTGAATGCCAAGATCGCTTATGCATTTACCAAGGTGGTGAAAGGTTCGGTGGCAATCAACAATCTGCTGGATACAAAAGCCTATTCCTACTTCCTACTGCCTAGGCGCAATCTTACCGCCGAATTGGATCTCTCTTTCTGATGACGGCACGCATGATTTCATGCGTGCTACCTGCAACATACCAATAGACACACTATGCTAAAACACCTCACCGCCGCACCCCATCGTGTCATGTTCTTCGGCGGTGCGATCCAAAGCCTTGCCGTCATGTTGTGGTGGACATGGGAGCTGGCGACGCGTTATGGCATCGTCGGGCAGCCTGTCGATTGGGCTGTGTCCCCCAGCGCCGCACATGTATATCTCATGCTCTACAGCCTGTTGCCGTTCTTCATGTTCGGTTTCTTGATGACGACCTTCCCGCGTTGGATGGCGGGTAAAGAGATCCCCGCTAAGCTTTACGTTTCCGCATCCGCTCTGCTGCTGCTTGGTGTGGCCAGCTTATATGTGGGATTGGTGTTCGGCGTCGCGCTTTTGGCAGTCGCCGTCATCTGTACTTTGGCGGGATGGGGTGTCGCGCTGTATGCCTTGGTGCGTGTGTTGCGTGATACGCGACCGGGGGATAAACGTCACCCTATCGTATTGGCTATCGCATTTGCGTTGGGATGGTGTGGGCTGGCGAGTTATCTGGCTTGGCTGCTCACCGATCGTTCCGGCTTCTTGAACTTCTCGATTCAAAGTGGCTTGTGGTTCTTCCTGATGCCGGTGTTCGCCAGCGTCGCACACCGCATGATCCCGTTCTTCACCAGCAATGCATTGTCGCAGCCCAATGTGCCGCGCCCGTTCTGGCCGTGGTGGACGATGTTGGCGGCAAGTGTCGCGCACGGTGTCTTGTCATTCATGGGCGCAGGGGATTGGTTGTGGTTGTGCGATGCGCCGCATGCAGTCGCTGCCCTGTATCTCAGTCATCTATGGGGATTCCGCCGCAGTCTGAGCAATCCTCTACTTGCCGTGCTGCATGTGGGCTTCTTGTGGATGGGCATCGCCATGCTGTTGTTTGCGCTCCAAAGCATCGTCGCCTTCGCGTGCGACCGATCCATTTGGTCACTGGCACCGTTGCATGCCCTCACGCTAGGTTGTTATGCCACTTTGATGATCGGCATGGGGACGCGGGTGACACTGGGACACTCCGGTCTGCCTTTCAATATCGATACGCCACTCAAGTTGATGTTCATCGGTATGCAAGGGGTCGCCCTGATACGCGTGCTGGCGGACATGCTTCCGATCCAGGCCGGATATCTGTGGTACATCGCCTCAGCTTTGGGGTGGCTCGTCTGCTTCTTCCCATGGGTGGTGCGCTACCTGCCAGCTTACTGGCGGCCGCGTGCCGATGGGCAGCCCGGCTGACCCTTTCAAGCCCTGTGTGAGGGCTGTGCCGCCCTGCAAAATCCCTGCTTTTCCCCTAAAGCTTTTTGAAACATTGCCGAAGAAGTCAATAGATGCAAAAAGTCTGAATATATTTTGCATGAGGTCGCCATAAGAACGATTGCTGCATCCTCGATCGATTTGAAGTGGGGCAGGTGATAACGGGGTAATCCAAAAAAGGGGAGATCATGAGACTAAATTCCATCATGCAAAGACTGGTTCTGCTCGTCGCAGTCCCACTCATTGCTTTGGCCATCATGGCGATGACGTTGATCTATCAGGCATTCGCTACTTATCAGAACAGTGTGCAGACAGGCCAACTCATGGCTGTTTCCGTCAGCGCTGGCAATCTGATACACACTTTGCAGATCGAGCGCGGGGCGACCGCAGGCTTCATCCAATCAAAAGGCGTGAAGTTCGCTGATGCGTTGCCGGGGATCAGGAAGAACTCTGACGAGATGTTGGCGGAATATACAAAAGGAATCGCGGCTGTCGATCTGAAGAAGATGCCTAGCTTGGCAGCGTCTGTCAGCAAAGTCGAAGGCAGTCTCAAGGAGTTGGACCAGATACGCCAGCGCGCGACTGAACTCTCATTGGCCGTCCCCGAAGAGGTCGCCTACTACTCAGGAACGATCGCCAAGTTGGTCGATGCCATGAGCGTGGGAGTCGAGTTCGCCCGCGATGCCTCCGTGTCACAGCAGATGATCTCCTATCTCAGTTTCGTGCGCGCCAAAGAGAATGCGGGGCAGGAGCGGGCTTTGGTCACTGCTGCCTTTGCTGCCAATAAGATCGAACCCGCGCAATATCGTGTGATCCTCACCAAGATCAATCATCAGGACGCCTATCTGAATGATTTTCGCAGTATCGCCAACATTGAATTGAATGCCGCATTGGAGTCTGTCCTAGCAGGAGATGCCGCCAAAGAAGTGACGCGTTATCGGGAGTTGCTCATCAGCCGTTCGGCGGAGGGCGACTTTGGGGTCGAACCCACGGAATGGTTCAAGACCATCACCGCGAAGATCGACGGATTGCATGACATCGAAAAGCAGATCACCGAAAGTATCAACGTGTCGGCCTCACGTCTGCAAGACAGCAGTCAGTCTGACCTGCTCGCGTTCTCCATCGTTAGCGCCCTCGCCATCGGCCTGACGCTCATCGTCTCTTTTTGGGTCGGCAGAGGGATCAGCGCGCCATTGAACGAGATGGTCCGATTCACGGAAAACGCCATCGCGCAGAATGATTTCACCGCCAAAGTACCGGAACAGGGCGCGGCCGAAGTGGTACGCACAGGGAAGGCGCTCAATCATCTGATCGACGAATTCAGGAAGATCATTCTGGAGACCAAACGCTCCAGCGAGCAGATCGCACTGGCTGCGCATTCGATGACCGAATCCAGCAAGGCGGTGACCGAGAACTCGTTGAACCAATCCAGTGCGGCAGAATCGGTCGCTGCAGCGGTCGAGCAGTCATCGGTCAGCATCAGTGAGACGGCAAGCAACGCACAGGCGGCCGCAGAGCTCGTGATCCATGCGCGCAAGGACAGTGCGAACGCAGGCAAGATCATGCAAGAGACGGTCACCAAGATGGACGATGTCGCCAAGTTGATCCGCGAATCGGGTGACAGCGTGCATCATCTGGATGAGAGTTCACAAAAGATCGGGCACATCGTGCAGGTCATCAAAGAGATCGCCGATCAGACCAACCTGCTCGCGCTGAATGCAGCTATCGAAGCGGCACGTGCGGGAGAGCAGGGACGCGGTTTCGCCGTGGTGGCGGACGAGGTCAGGAAGCTGGCCGAGCGCACAGGACTGGCGACTGGAGAGATCGGCGCATTGATCAAGGCCATCCAAGACGACATCGGCGGCACGGTGATCTCGATGCAGCAGGCCAATCTACAGGCTGCTTCCAGTTTGGAACTGGTCAGTCAATCGTCCACGGCGTTGCATCAGATCGATGATGATGATGCCGAGGTGTCCAACGATGTGATGAACATCTCGAACGCACTGTCCGAGCAGGATGCCGCGATCCGTCAGATCGCGGTGAACATCGAACAGATCGCGCAGATGACAGAGAGCAATAACAATGCGGCGACCAACAACAGTCGGACGGCGGCGGAACTGGACGGTCTCGCTTCGCAATTGATGCGCACGGTCTCTGTGTACAAAGTGTGACAGGGCAAACAGGGGAGAGGGTGAAAGCGGTGCAACAGCCTGCGGAACAAGCCACTGCGCATGTGAAGATAGGGCGCAAGTATGCGATCGTCATCGTGGGGTGGACGCTGCTGGTCGGCGGTTCGCTGTACTGGAACCTGCACCAGCTTGAGCAGACCACCATCAATACCGCCACGGCGGCGGCACGCTCCAGTCTCGCTAAGGACATCGGGTTCCGCAACTGGGCTGCTTCCCACGGCGGCGTGTATGTGCCGCCGACCGAACGGATCCCACCCAATCCCTATTTGCATGACCCGGAGCGGGATGTGGTCACCACTACCGGCAAGCATCTGACATTGATGAATCCCGCCTACGTCTTACGCGAAGTCCAGCGCGACTTCAGCGGTAATGTGAACATCAAGAGTCATCTGACCAGCCTGAAACTCTCCAATCCGATCAATGCCCCCGATGCATGGGAGGCCAGTGCGCTAAAGAGCTTTGATCGAGGGAGCAAAGAAGCTTTGGCGGTCAGTGATATCGACGGCAAGCCTTACCTAAGATTGATGCTTCCCTTGCCCGTCACACCGGCATGTTTGAAGTGCCATGACAAGCAGGGTTACAAACTCGGCGAGAATCGCGGTGGCATAGGCGCGTCGGTCCTGCTTGAACCTTATACGGAAGTCCAGTTGGTGCGCGGCAGCCACATGTCATGGTCACACGGGGTGATCTGGCTGATCGGTCTGTTGTCTACGCTGGCCGTGTATCGTCGCGAAAAGCATGTGACCGCAGAGCGCGAAGCCGTGCAGGAGATGATTCGCAATCTGGCCTATCACGACGACCTGACGCATCTACCCAACCGGCATCTACTCAAGGATCGTCTCCAGCAAGCTGCTTCCATCAGCGGCAGAACGGGCATGTCGTGCGCCCTTTTGTTCATCGACTTGGATCATTTCAAGACACTGAATGAGACACGGGGTTATGAAGCCGGGGACGCATTGCTGATCGAGGTCGCACATCGTCTGTCGAGCAGTGCGCGCGAAGCGGATACGGTCGCGCGATTAGGCTCGGACGAGTTCGTCGTTGTCCTCAAGACACTTGATCCATTGATCGCGGCGGCGACCGAACAGGCGCAAGTCGTGGCAGAGAAAGTCCAAGCCTTGCTCAGCCAGCCTTACCAGCTCAAAGAACATATCCATGTGTTGACACCCAGCATCGGCATCGTGGTGTTCAAGGGTGAACACGCGAACGTGGAGAACCTACTCAAGTTCGCCGAAGTGGCGATGCATCAGGCCAAGGCGGCTGGACGCAACGCCATCGTCTTCCATGATAGTGACATGCAGAACGTGCTGGAATCGCGTGCGCAAATGGAGATCGAGCTGCGCTCAGCGCTGGAGAGACAGCAGTTCCAGTTGTACTACCAGGTCAAAGTGGATAGTGACGAGCGTGCGATCGGTGCCGAAGCGCTCATCCGCTGGATCCATCCCGAACATGGCGTGGTGTCGCCCGCCAAATTCATCCCGCTCGCCGAAGAGACCGGTTTGATATTGCCGATGGGGCAGTGGGTGTTAGAGACAGCCTGCCGACAACTGCGAGCATGGCGTGAACTCGCGCTCACCCGCGACCTCACTGTGTCCGTTAACGTCAGTGCGCGTCAATTCCGCCAGCCCGACTTTGTGGCGCAAGTCAAAGCAGCCATAGAACGCAACGGGGTCGAACCGAAGTTGCTCAAGTTGGAGCCGACGGAGAGCATGCTGTTCGACAACATCGACAGCGTAGTGGCTACCATGAGTGAGTTGAAAGCATTGGGTGTCCAGTTCTCGTTGGACGACTTTGGGACGGGCTATTCCTCTTTGCAATATCTGAAGCGGCTGCCTCTGGATGAACTCAAGATCGACCAATCCTTCGTACGCAACTTGGCGACCGATAGCAGTGATAAAGCCATCGTCCGCACCATCATCGCGATGGCGCAAAGTCTCAACTTGGATGTGATCGCTGAAGGGGTGGAGACGGAGCAGCAAAGACAGATACTCTTGAGCAGTGGATGCATACATTACCAAGGCTATCTATTCGGCAGACCCCTACCGATCGAGCAGTTCAATGCGTTGTTGCACGAAAAATGGGGAAGTGGCGCTTGATTCGGAGTGGCATGGCATGAGCGGCGTATAATGCGCCCACTTTGAATGCAGCCCTAACCACGAGAACCTCACATTGAACACAGTCAGTTTTGCCGACCTGAAACTTGCCCCGCAGCTTCTTAAAGCGCTCACCGAGTCCGGTTACACCACGCCCACCCCCATCCAAGCCCAAGCTATCCCCTTGGTGTTGGAGGGTAACGACCTGATGGCAGGGGCGCAGACGGGGACGGGCAAGACGGCGGCCTTCGCCTTGCCTTTGCTGCAAAAGTTGTTGCCTCATGCGAGTCCCAGCACTTCTCCCGCCAAGCATCCAGTACGTGCGCTGATCCTCGTGCCGACGCGCGAGTTGGCGGTGCAGGTGGAAGAGAGCGTCAAGGCTTATGCCAAATACACGCACCTACGTTCGCTGGTGGTGTACGGTGGGGTGGATATCAAGACACAGACACCGCATCTGAAGACCGGTGTGGAGATATTGGTGGCGACACCGGGGCGTCTGCTCGATCACATCGAACAAAAGACCGTGCTGTTGAACACCGTACAGGTGTTGGTGCTGGATGAAGCCGACCGCATGTTGGACATGGGCTTCATGCCGGCGTTGAAACGCATCTTGGCCTTGTTGCCACGCCAACGTCAGAGCCTGATGTTCTCCGCGACCTTCTCGGACGAGATCAAGAAATTGTCGGAAGATTTCATGAACTATCCGACCTTGATCGAAGTGGCGCGCAGCAATGCCACCTCCGACAACATCACGCAGAAGGTCTACCTCGTTGCCAGCGAAGACAAGCACCAGTTGCTGGCCAAGCTGTTGAAAGGCGATGACGCGAAACAGGTCATCGTGTTCACCAAGACCAAGCTCACTGCTAGCCGTTTGGCGCGCCAGTTGCAGCGCGAAGGGGTTTCCGCTGATGCCATCCACGGTGACAAGAGCCAACTCGAACGTATGCAAGCGCTGGATTCATTCAAGCAAGGCAAGGTCAGCGTGTTGATCGCCACCGACGTGGCTGCGCGCGGTTTGGACATCGACCATCTGCCCATGGTCATCAACTACGAGATACCGCACGCGGCAGAAGATTATGTGCACCGCATCGGGCGTACCGGTCGCGCAGGTGCAAGTGGTACGGCGATCTCGTTGGTGTCGCCAGAAGAAGAGCGGTATCTGGTCGATATCGAGAAACTCATCAAGACCGAGATCAAAAAAGAGAAGGCTGACTTACCGCAACATTCAGCCAGACCGCAACGTGAGACACGCACTGAGCGTCCAGAGCGCACGGAACGTCCTGCGAGAACTGAACCTAGTCGTGGCTATCACTCACCCGCACCTAAGAAACCGCACCACGATCCGTGGTTCGATCAACCCTACGTGCCCAACATGAGCGCACCTGCTGCGCCCCTCAAGAAGCCAGAAGTGTCTGCATTGAACAAACCCAAAGCGGCGTTGCCAGCCTTGTTCATGCGCAAACCGAAGACAGGGGAGTGAGTCGGTTGCCGCTTCTGCGGCGGCATGCCTAGGACTCAGAGTTGGGCTAGCTTGCGCTCGAATTCTTCAAGCGGCGCGGGCTTGCCGAACAGATAACCTTGGAAGTGATGGCATCCCTTGTTTTGTAAGTGTGCCAGTTGCTCGCCCGTCTCCACGCCTTCCGCGATCACATCCAGATTCAGGCTGAGGGCCATCGCGATGATCGTCCCCACGATGGCTTGGTCGCTCACATTGGAACCGAGCTCTCGCACGAATGACTGGTCGATCTTGAGCTGATTCAATGGTAGCCGTTTTAGATACTGAAGCGAAGAGTAGCCTGTTCCAAAATCGTCCAGTGAGAAGCGGATGCCCAGCGCCCGCAGTCGGGTCATCTTCTGGATCGTATCTTCGATGTCATTCACCAAGATGCTCTCGGTCAATTCGAGTTTGAGCAGATGGGGGGAGATGGCATGTTTTTTCACCGCAGCCTCGATCTGTGAGACGAACTCGGCTTGGTGGAACTGGCGCGCACTCACGTTGATGGCCAGAACGAGTCGGCTCGTCGCTTCGTTCTGACTCCATGCTTTGATCTGGGCGCATGCCGTATCCAATACCCAGAGTCCGATGGGAACGATCAGGCCGCTCTCTTCCGACAACGGGATGAACTGTGCGGGAGGGACCAAGCCGCGTTCCGGATGCCGCCAGCGGATCAAGGCTTCCGCACCCAGCGGACGCTTTGCTTCATCCACCTGTATCTGGTAATGCAGCTCGAACTGATGTTTCTCCAGTGCCTTGCGTAATTCGGCCTCCAGCGAGGCGCGTGTATTGATGGCTTGTTGCATCTCAGGGTCAAAGAAGCGCAGGGCGTTCCTGCCGGCCTGCTTCACCTGATACATGGCGATGTCCGCCTGCTGTAACAACTCATCGGCTGTCTGGCGATGCCCCCTGAATATGACTGCGCCGATACTGGGTGTGTTGCGATATTCGACGCCGTTGAGTAGATAGGGCATGCTCAAGGCAAGGAGTATCTTTTCTCCGACCGACTCCGTCTGCGCGGCTGATTCGATGTCTCCCTCTCCTAGGCCTTCCAACATCACCACGAACTCATCCCCACCGAGCCGTGCGACGGTATCGCCCTCGCGTACGCAGTCGACCAATCGCTGAGCCACTTGTTGCAGCAACTGGTCGCCCATATGGTGGCCGAGCGTGTCGTTGATGGTCTTGAAATGATCGAGGTCTAGGAACAGCAAGGCGCCTGCGCTCCCGCTGCGCGAACTCGCCGCCAAGGCCTGTTGCAAACGGTCCACCAGCATGCGGCGATTGGGAAGGCTGGTGAGCGAGTCAAAGAAGGCGAGCTGTTCGATCTTCTTGGCCGCTGCCTTACGTTCGGTGATGTCGCTGAACGTGCCCACGTAATTGGTGATATTGCCGGTGTGGTCTCGGACGGCAGTGATGGTCAGATACTCCGGATAGGTCTCACCGTTCTTGCGCCGATTCCATATCTCGCCTTCCCATGAATGGTGCTTTTTCAGCCGAC
>Ga0172379_10009437_pt1 | contig 12049 bp, 4 predicted proteins | sample GrowelOW334metaG_FD_119756 | JGI IMG/M metagenome (GOLD analysis project Ga0172379, IMG submission 119756) | Groundwater microbial communities from an aquifer near a municipal landfill in Southern Ontario, Canada - Groundwater well OW334 metaG | ecosystem: Environmental > Aquatic > Deep... | reverse complement strand
GGGTCGGCTTTTGTCTTTTGTATTGGTTTTTGAATCTCCGGCCCGCCCGCAGGGCGTGGGAGTCCGTCCGTAATACCCCGAGGCTTGCCTCGGGGATAGGATGGACGGGAGGAGATTCTTTATAATTATTTCCACAGATGATCTGGAACTCTTGTGTTTCGGATCATGTTTTTGAACTTTTTCACGCTTTCTAATATTCCGAATCTAATACTCGACATCCCATATTTCCACTTCCAGTTTTCGAGTCTCGCTAACATGAACCAACACGCCTGCACGAGTTACAGTCTTAAACGCTCTTTTTGACATCATTTCGTGCGTCTAAAGGCTGTTTCCCGGATAAATATCTGCGCATCATCCTGTAATTCATCAACTTAAGTGCTAACGACACCGCTTGTCAGATTCTAACGACACCGCTTGTCAGATTCATCAACTTAAGTGCTAACGACACCGCTTGTCACCGAGATTCGGTAGACTTCACAGTCACCCTGCCGAACAACAAAGGCGTTTTCTTCGGGATCCGTCTGGATGATTTCGCACGTTAGTACAGGATGGTTGGTTTTCATCTGGGGCGAACCTCCCACAACATCTGGCTTTGCCAGACGTTATTGTCAAGAATTTCAATCTGTTCCGCACCGCCAACACCGCCCCATTCCGGAACAGCGGCAGCTGTTCCTCTTTGGATTCTGGTTCCCGGCGGGATGACTGAACTCGAAATGCGATTAGCAGCATTCCCAGGACTCACACTCAGAGTAGAAGGTGTTCCACCAGCACCTCCACTCGAATCCCGCAGCATCTGATTCCACCAATTTGCAAGCATAGAATGTTCTGGAGGTGTTACGATTAATTTATTTTCGAGATCAGTTGGACTGCACCACTCTTTCATCTATTGCTTCTTTTTCATGCTTCGTTCCGCATTAAAATTCCACTTTTCATGGGTCAAAATAATTTTTGAAATTTCTTCCTCCATAAAAGGAATATCATTATAACCATGTATTTCAGTTATCTGACCTTCAGTGACAACTGATTGGTCGAATTTCCTACCGTCTTTTAGAATGATACTGACAATCTGATAACCCATGCCGGTCTCTGGTTTATTAATCAGTTCTTCTGTCCATTTTGATGAAAGCTTGATCATTTTATGTCCTTTCATTTAACTTAATATCCCATCCAAAAATTCACTTCATTTCCAGTCCCGCCAGAAACCGGACGTGGTCCAACTATCGGTGTTCCTGCCGGAGGTTGCAAGTTAATTATATTGGTACGAGGAATTTGAGAATCTGGCAGGTTGTAGACAGAGCTGCGTTCTGTAGGAGGAACAATTCCGTCACTTGCAGGAGCTGCATAGGTTCCAGGTTTTACACCACCAGCAGGTGTAACTTTACTGAAATCAGGATTTCCAGATTCATATCGAATAAAAGATTCTCCTTCCTGGGTATATCTATATGGACTCGGCAGATACTCAGGATTAGTTGGCGGTGTTTCAGGCATACTTTTCACCTCACACGGCTTGCACTTCTCAAGCTTCTTCAGCTGCTTGAGCTTTGACAGGTACTTGAATACGCCACCAAGGGGAATTGCCATCATTGAGGCATCAAACCCTATCTCGCCCATTCCTTCATCACTCTGAGCCTTGTTGTAATAGTCATTCCCTATAGCCTTGGCGGTATCGACTGGGTGCATTGCCGCATTGGCAAGTCCCTTTCCCGTATCAATCGGATGCGCTGCGGCATTGGCTATACCAGTAGCAAGATTTTTAGGACCTGTCCAAGTCAAGCCCTTGAAGAAGTTTCCTATGCCTCCAACATATCCGCCGCCGCCGACTTCAGGTGCCCATCCGAGGAAGTCGTAATCATACAGCGGGTTATTAAAGCACATCGCATAGAGGTTGTATCCTCCCATCTCTTCAATCCTGTCGCGATTCATCCACCTTCCCAGTTCTGGGGAATAGAACCTGTACCCGTAGTAGACCAGTCCTGTTTCGGTGTCGAAGAACTTCGTGCTGAATCTAAAGCTGAAATCATTGGCTTTCAAGCCCGTGGCCGCCACTATCCTGCCGAACGGGTCATACCCATATTCTGCGACTTTCGCGGATGTCGCGACGTCAACGTACGAGGTAATGTTTCCATTGCCGTCATAGAAGGGGATGCATATTCCCGCCGGTGATGCTTCCGCCAGCAGTCCGCCGACTCCGCCAGCCCCCTGTTCGCTGCCTGACAAATCAACCCCCCAGGCAAATCCCTTGACAGGACTGCCGGATGAATTCAGGACCGCAGCCAAATTCCACCCGTCGTAGACGAATTTCTCGATGCTGGTGACATTGTACTGCGTCCCGTTCCACGTGGATACGGTCTTTACCCTCCTGCGCCCAAGCCCGTCATAGACGTTATCAATTTTCTTCGAACCTGCGACAGGCGTGACCATTGCCACGGAGACAAGCTGGTTTTCGTCGTCGTAGGAATATTGCCACAGACCGTCGCTGGTGAGATTTCCATTGGCATCATGCGTAAAAGCTGGAGCATCTCCCAGCGTCACGGTGACGCTGTCGGAGTCCGTCCTGTTGAACCTGTCGGTCGTGTTGACGGTGAAGGTGTTCTGCCCTGCCTGCAACGGCATGTCGCGCTTCACGAAGCTGCCCTGAAGGTCCGCTTCCGCCGCCTGACCGTTGACCGTGACATTGAACGGCCCGGTCTTGCCCGGGCTCACTTTTCCTACGATGTCCGTGCTGGACGGCGCAGTCGCCGATGTGAACTGGTTCAGATTGTTGAACGTGTAATTCCGTTCCTGACCCTGCGAGATTCGCTGGAGCGGATTGCCGGAGGGGTCGTAGTAGTAGCTGAACCTGTATGTGTTGTCGGCGGAATTGTCCGCTTTCTTCTTCTGTGCACCGGTGACCTGACCTGTCAAATCATAAGAGTAATCAATGGAATAAAGCGGACAGTTCGGAGAACCGTCCCTACCTTGGATCTGCGTCCGCTCATCGGAACTGTTGTATTGATACTGGTAACTGGAAACTTGTAGCTGGTCAAAAACGTTGTTCTTGGATGAGAGACGTCCAAGGCTGTCATAGGTGTTCGTCACGATCACGCTGCCGTTGAGGGAGACTGTGAGGACTTTGCTGGATGCGCCGAGATACGTGTAGGAGAAGCTGCCGGCAGGAATGCCTGCGCTGCTTAGGCGGCCCATGTCGTCATAGGTGTAATTGGCGGCGGGCACGCCGTTGACGCTCATCGAGGCCTTGCGCCCCGCCGCATCGTAAGTGTAGCTGACCGTGTCATTGCCGAACGGGCCGTTCTCCGACGTCAGCCTGCCTGTGGCGGCGTCATAGGTCCATGCAGTTGTTCCTGCCGCATCGGTCATCTGCGTTATCCGACCGAAGTTGTCATAGACAAATGACACGTCCGTGTCATTTGGATAATTGACAGTCGTCAACTGGCCAATGCTGTTATAGGAATATCCGGTCGTTGCGTTCTTTGCGTCTTTGCGTGAGATAACATTTCCATTTTTATCATAGGTGTATTCGTAGTTCGAGCTGTCGGCGTAGATCTTCCTGGTCATGTTCCCTTCGCCGTCGAACTGCCAGTTCGTCTGGCTGGTCCTGGCGTCCGTGAGCTTCGTCAGATCGCCCGCAAGGTTGTATTCGAAGGCGTTCGTCTGCGACTTGGGATCGGTGACACCGGTCCTGCGTCCGTAGGAGTCATAGGCGATGCCTGTCGTCCTGCCGCCCCTGTCCTGGATGGAGTTTGCACCGGCGGCGGCGTAGCCCGTCTGGTAGAACGTGCTGTCGGGCATCGTGACCTTGACGATCCTGTCAATGCTGTCGTAGGTGTAGGAGGTGATGCAGGATGCTTGATCCTGGATGCTGGATATCTGGCCGTTGGCATTGAGGGATGAATCAAAGAGTGTGCCTATGCCGCCGGGGGCGGTGATGCTTTTTAGCGTCCTGTCGGGGAAGTAGGAATAGCTCCACGTTTTTCCGGCGCGATCCGTCTTCGACGTGAGCAGACCGTCCGCGTAGGAGTAGGACTGGGTCGTGGAATCCGGCAGGGCGACGCCTGTAACGTTGCCCTCGATGTTCCGGGTATAACCGGTGGTGAGCGAACTCGAACCGTCGTTCAGCGTCCTTGTGAGAATCCGTGAAAGCGCATCGTATGAGATATCCGCCCTCAGACTGTTCGGGAGAACCCTGGCGGTCATCCTTCCAAAAGTGTCATATTCGTAGCCTGAAGTGTTGTTGAGGCGGTCCTTGAACGCGGTGACTTGTCCCTTGTCGTTGTAGGTCTCCTCGATGGAGGAGTTGTCCGGCCAGACGACCTTGTATGCTTTTCCAAGATTATTGTATTGGAGGGTCAGTATAAGCCCCCTTGAATCCTTGACGGTTGAAATTCTTCCAAGTCCATCGTATGTGAGGACATTGAGATCGCCGTCCGGACTGCCGACCTTGAGCAGGGAGCCGTCGGTGTCACTGTAGATATAGGTCAGTACAAGACCTGTCCGCGTGGTCTGGGAGAGGAGGAGTCCGGTGACATCGTGATTGTAGATGTTGCTCGTGCCGTCGGGGAAGTCCTCGCGGGCGAGATTGCCCTGGACATTGTAGGTGTTGGTCACGGTTCCGCCTGCGGGAAGTTTCGTGGTGAGGATCCTGCCTGCGCCGTCATATGTGTATTCGGTTCTTGCGCCGGTCGGCTCGGTCACGGACAGCGCCCTGCCTGCGGCGTCGCGGACATAAGTGGTCACGCCGCCGGAGCGGTTCCTGTAGGTGCTGACGTCGCAGCATCCGTAGCTCCATTCCTCGCAGGACAAGTCCTGGTATGTTTTTTTCGCAAGCCTGCCGTTGTTCTGTGGATTGTCAGTATCGTTCTGGATGTAGTCGTAGGTGATTGTATAAGAGGTGTCGGGCGTCGGGTGTCGGGTTTCAGTCCGGAGGTTGAAGCGCTGATGCACAGGAGCGGTGTCGGGATAATATTCGTAGGTGGTCCTGTCTATGACATTGCCATCTGCAATCCTGTACGTCGAGGAAATCTTCCGGGTATTCTCTCCGGACGGATATTCGGTCACGGTTTCGACTCCGTCAGTCCCCTTCGCCGACACAATCCTGCCGTAATCGTCATATTTGTTCGCCGTGGAGACAATGGCGGGCGCGCCATCGTAGCTTGATGAAACACTTGTAAGCAGATCGTCGCTGGAATATGAGTAGGATCTGGTCACGGATTTTCCACCTCCTGAAGTGGAGGAGGATATCAGGAGATTGTCGTTGAGCCCGACCCTGTATTCGTTGGTTTCCGAACCGTTCTCCTCCAGTATCCTGTATCTGTGGGCACCGAGGGCGTAGACAGGATCATAGCGTCTGCTCGTGGCATATATCACGGTCGCGCCGTCCTTGCGGATCGGACGCCTGTATTCGGTGTAGGATTCGCCGCCCTCTACATGGACGTAGTTCTTCTGCGTAAACGGGCCTGTATATGCGTTCTCCGTCTCCTCGTACTTGGCGAAGGTCATCTGGCCTTCCCCTGTCTCGGTCAATTCATTCCTATAGTGTATCACGGAATTATAGGCGAAAGTATTGACTATGCCGCCCGGTTTTGTGATGGACGTGAGGAGATGCTGGGAATCGTATGTGAAATATGTGGTTCCAAGGCCGATCTGCCATCGGGAGACGAGATTCTTGTCCGTATCATATGTGAACGTCCTGAGATTTTCACCGGCCTGATTCCTGACCGATTCAAGGAGCCACTCGGTATTGTAATGGAATGTGTAGGTTTCGCCGGTATCGCTGGTTATGGCCGAAAGTCTGCCGTCCTGATACGTACAGTTGATTGCGGCCCCCTCGTACGTGCGTACTCCATTGCCGTCTGTTTCCTCTCTTGTGTGCTGAATGATGCGCTTGGCATAGATACGTCCGCGAGGAATCATGGAGAGTGCCTCGAATTCATAGACTAGGTCGCCGTCCTTCACCCGGATGATTTCATTCCCCGGAATCTCCGACGGGATGATCTGGGCGCCCTGTCTGGAGCCTTCATCCTGGCTGCAATAGACATCCCCATGCCCAGAGAATGCGAAACTTTTTTTCCCCGAGCTGAAAATATAGTGGCTGATTCCAATTGACTCGGTGATGTTCCCGTTTGCGTCAATAGACTTTTCCCCGACTATGACTGCATGGACGAACGCCTCGAAATCGTTTTTCCAGCCATACCCCATGTCGGAAAGTATGGAGGAATTGCTTACGTAATATCTGCCTCCAATGGTGAGGGGTCCTCCTGAATTGGCACAGCTCAGACAGGCCTTGACACCGTTCAATGTACTCAGGAACGGTTCTCCATGATTGCCCGTCTTGCACGAAGTGCAGTCGTCTTCGCAGGCAGGACATGAGCCGACGTAAGGCTTGGACAGCCAGATTTCATCGCCATAAGCAACATAGGAGCCGTATGTGGGGTAAGACACATTCATCACTTCTGAGGACCAAGACGGATCCCTGGTGGACGGACCGACGACGACCTCCACCGGCACCGTTGAAACCGCATTTATTTCAGAAAGGCACTTGGCGGCATCTGGATCCGCATCCGTGTAGCTTCCCGTGAACACCGGAGAACTGAGCCTTGAAAATGTGGTCGGCGTATCCTTGACTGAGATATAAATATGGCAAGTGGAAACATACTGTCCGTCGGCCTGCCTTGACATGGTGAACTCTTTCTCGTATTTTGCATCTCCCCAGGAACGGATGTTCATCTCAGCATATACCGCTGTGTGTTGACCCCAATTATTACTCCCAATAGTGAAGCTGGCACCGTCTCCTGAAGCTGTTACCGTATGCCATTCACCGATTTGCAGATTATCAAAAGAACAGCTTCCTACGATCGCACCGTTGAAATCGTTGATTTGAACCCAGGCTGTAGTTCCATCCCATGTGCACCTTTTAAATTTAACTGCAGAAATATAATATCCGACGGGAGTAACTACCATCGGACACGTAGCAATAACCAAGAATCCTTGTGCGGGAGGCCAGCCAGCGTATCCTCCAACCAAGCCGCCACCACATGAAACCCATTTCGCATAACTCGGCAATGCCCCGAATGTAATAAACGCCATACATGTTGCCAGCAGCGCCTTTCTCAAAAAAACCGTTCTTGGACTAAGAAATTTCATTATCTTTTGACCTCTTTTTATCTTATTATTTGGTTGTTTGCCGGATAAATTATTGCCGTGTCAAGAGTACCCGGATCATCCGGATCCAGAGGATCGCAGCCCATGGCGACTTCGGCCCCGTCGTTCACCGAGTCGTTGTCGGTATCAGGATTGTTCGGGTTCGTTCCCCTGAGGAATTCCTCCTTGTCGTTCAGCCCGTCGTTGTCGGCATCGGTATCGGCATTGTGGTCGAGATTCCCGAACTTCTCATATTCCCAGTCATCGGGTATGCCGTCCGCATCGGTGTCATCCAGAAGGCCGTCGTCCGGCAACGTAATGGACACGGATTTACTATTCAGGCTTACAAAGTGCTGATCCGATGAGGAGACAACGCTAATGGTGGAAATTGCTGAGTCATTTCCGGTCTTGTGGTCGTTTACACCGGTGACAGTGACGGCCTGAGGAATGTTCCAGTTGTTTTTCATAAACGTCAGAAGGGCCGGAGAAACCGTGGCTTCAGTTGTGCTACCGGATACGATATTGAACATGACATCATTCTCAGGCTGTCCGCCCAGGACAACCGTAAAGCTTCCAGTTCCGCCGTTCTCCTGGACAGTGAGGGCAACGGGAGTGACGTTGAATCCTGCGGTATCGTTATTGACTAGGACGATATCCACGACCTTGTCCTCCACGCTGTCGAAGGTGTCATCGGATGATGTGTCGTCCACAGTAAAGGTGATGTGTGCTGTCACGTCTGGAACGTACTGGTTTGAGATGCCAGTGACAGTGACCGTCTGATAGGTGCGCCAGTTCTGGGGCGTGAACGTAAGGGTTGCCGGGCCGACTGCCGCAAGAGCGGTGTCGGAGGAACAGTTTATGACGACATTGCTACTAGGTTTGCTTCTCAATATCACCTTCATCTGGCAGACGCCCCCATCTTCCTGTATTGAAGATGATGAAGAGTATACGTCGAACCCAGGACCGGAAGCGAAATATTCATCGGCTCCGATGTCAGTTGCCAGACTGTAGGGGCGGGGCTGACCATCGAAGTCCTTGGTTAAACCCGATATTGACGTGCCCGCATCAAAACATGGTGATGCAACCCTGATATGATAGTCATTTGTTTCCGTATTCATGAAATCGGGTTCGAGATTTATGTTGCCTGTACCTGTATAACCTCCCTGCGCGTCACAATAGGTTACAGTAGGAGTATGGCTGCTCCCTGGCTTCACTTCGATCTGCGGTTGAGGGTACGAATTACCCCAGACGATTGAATCTTTGATCGTTGGGATGCAGCTAGAGGTTAATTCATAAGTCATTCCGGACGCATAGCCATTTAATGAAATATTATCGGCAATTGTACAGGCTGTGATTGCTGCCTGATTCCGTCCGCCTATATAAACAACGCCTCCATTATATTCTGTGAGGCTTGAATTGGCATAGGAGGATGTGTTTTTTAATATGAAGCAGTTCTGTATGTTAAGGGAGACAGATTGGAGATCGTTGCCGTTTCTTGAGAATATGGCGCCTCCGGTTGACGCAGAACACAAGGATATTTTTGTCTTCAGAACCGTCATTGAAGTGCCTGTGCTGGCAATGGCGCCGCCATAATTTCCAGCGTTGCAGCCGGAAATATCGCAGGAGTCAATTGTTCCTGTACTTGGCATATATATTGCTCCTCCATAATCACCTGCAAGGCAGTTTGTAAACTTGCTGGACAAAATGGAGCCAGCCATCGCATACACAGCTCCTCCATTTCCAGCTGCATGGCAATTGTCGAAGATGCAATTCTTTATTGTAATGGAGGAACTGGGATTGTAAATGCCTCCCCCGTTGCTTCCTGAACCGTTTATAATCTTCAGTCCTGAGAAAACATTGCCACTGTATGCAGTGAAGGCTATCCCTGAATTTTCACAATCTATTGTCGGAAAGAAAACTCCGACCGGCTCCGGCTGCGCCAGGTAAGGATATATCTTTACTCTGCTCTTGCCTGTCAAATCAATATTCTTGTTGTCGGCTCCTGAGTAGGTTGAACGTGCATCAAGGTAGATGACATTCTCCTTTGATGCGTTGTAAAGATTAAGGCCTCCCTGGATTGTCTTCCTTGGAGATGTTTTTTCACCGGAGTTGCTGTCATTGCCGTTTGTCCCGTCAACGTAGACAAGGATGGTTTGAACTTTGGGGTCTGTCTCCATTGCGACTTCGGTGCCATCAGGGAAACCGTCTGAATCACAGTCAGGATTCGTATAGCTGGTACCATATATGACCTCATCGGAATCTGTCAGACCGTCCTCATCATAGTCGCTGGAAATAAACATGTCATCCACATACCGACTTGAGTAGAATAATGCGGTCGAAGGAATCAATCGCTTCGATATTCCCGGGCCTTCATAATAGAGGGCAATTTTAGCCCAGCCTGTTGTCTCATAATAGCGAACCTCAAGGTCATGCTTTCCTGAGACTAGTGCAATGGAACCATAATCTTCTGTTGTCGAGTGCTGCCCGTCATTGTTCACAACTCGCTTCCCGTCCATATAAAGATTCGCCCCGTCGTCACTCTCAAGACTAAATTTATAGCGTCCAGTTATCGGTATATTGATATAACCTTTAAATCGAGCCGCGATATTATCAGACTGATTGCTTGTGGCAAAGGCGCCATCCGTAGAAAAATTAATACCAGGGACAGTCTGCCCTCCTGAACCTGTATAATGCGGCAAGTTAGGAAGATCCGGAACAGAAATCCATGTCCTGCCGTTTCTGTTCAAATAGGTAACAGCCAGTGAACCCTGCTGAGTTCCAACAGGGCTAATAGCACACAGGGGGTCTTCAGAATTTTCAGGGTCGCTGAAGTATAGATTTAGCTCAGTTGCATCGAAAAATCCATCGCTGTCGCTGTCTTCTGAACCATTATGGGTCAGATTTCCGAATTTGTACATCTCCCACTGATCCGGAAGTCCATCAAGATCGGTGTCTGGACTGTAGAAATCGGCAGGAGTGATCAGTACCCCTTCTTTGTATAAGCATAGTCCTCCAGAGGAACCGCTTGCCTTGAAATATTCGACCTTGATGTCATAGTAGCCTGCAGTTGCAATATTCTTGCTGCCGTCCATATAGCCATATGCATGGATTCCGTCGCTGTCAACGACAATATCTCCGTCGATATAAAGTTTGGCTCCATCGCCGCAGTAGAGGCGGAAGGTGTTGTTTCCTGAACTGCAGTAGACTTTTCCTGTGATCAGAGCTCCTACATTTTCCTCGCGTCCCGAATTCAGCTTAGGACCAAAAGTATTCGGGAAGTTTATGTCCGGAATCATGCTCGCCATGTATGGTGTGAGCGCCGAAAAATCAGGCAGTGTAGCCCAGTATCCGGAATAGTATTTGACCATCAGTCCCGGTTGGTTGAATACAGCTGATACCGTCTGGCTCGGCTGGTGTCCGTCCTTGAAGATCTTAACTTTCATACTGCACGAGGCTGTTATGTTGAATGGGGCGGTATAACGCGTTGACGCTTCCGTAGGTTCGCTTCCGTCAAGCGTATAATTTAAATAAGTCTGAGGGCTTCCGACGATGGAATAAGATACATGGACTTGCTTGGAAGTCTGAAAATATCCTCTGGCTGGAGTAATGATGGGCATTGCCTTGATTTTCCTTGTCACCTGCACATTGTCAAAGTCAACCGGGCAGAGCATGGCATTATCCATGCTTGTCACAGCGAAACCAACCTTCACGCTATCACCCATGGGGACTGTGTATGTAGTGCCAATCTGCTCCCATGTTAAACCATTCTGTGACTGGTATGACGTATATGTATCTCCGACCTTGACGAGCTTAAGCCAATATGGCGCAGTTGCTGTTCCGTTCGCTGCAACCCTTGTAGTTGCTCCTCCTACTGTCGTCCTGTACTGGAAATTCACACCGTTTGCAGGAGTGACAAAGACGAAAGCGTTTAATCCCACGGCACCATCATAGCTCCTTATCATCAATCCGGCCTTCGCCCAGGCATTTGTTATAGGCTGATTCCGTACTCTTGCTACAATTTCACAGTCTCCGAAGAGATCCAACAAGCAGTAGTTAAAGTTGTCTGATGTGGAATATATATCTGTGCCGGACCCCCTGACAGTAAATATCGAATCGCTGAAATTGGCAGAACCTGCAACACCTATCAAACCGATATCAGTATCTGCCCAACCCAAGGGCAGAGCACCTGTCGCAGTACCACTTGTCCTGTCACCATCCATAATAGCGTTTGTTGCATTTGCACTGTCCCAATCGGTTGAGCTGGTCCCGTGGACGGCCTCGTAGGCATCGGTCAGTCCATCGGAATCGGTGTCGTTTGTTGCCTGCATGTCCGTGACATACTGGTTGGAATGGTAAAACCATGAAGAAGGAACTACCTGTTTTGCGGAAAACGGGGTTTCATAGCTGAGGATTAGTCCATTGCTGGAAGTTGTCTGATAATAATCAATCCTGGCCTCGTGTTTTCCGGCCTTGAGGCTCGCAAAACCGTATACTTCTCTCATGGTGTGCAGACCGTCGTTGTCGATGACCTTTACTCCGTCAATATAGAGATTTGCCCCGTCATCGCAATTAAGGTAGAACCTGTAGAAACCATCGGAGGGGATGTCCAGATATCCGCTGAATCTGGCTGCTACATCTATTGCTTTTCCACTGCTGGCAAAATTGCCGGTCGTGGAGGCATAGTTGACCTGCGCCTGCAATCCTACGTCCTGAGATGTTCCAGTTAAATACTCTGGAAGGAAATCCATATCGGGGACATAAGTCCAAGTCCTGTTGTTCTTTGCGCAGTAGGTCACTGCAATTCCGGATGAGATGTTTTCGGGATTTGAGGCGCTGAAAGGCTTGGAGGGGCCGGAAGAGGGATCGGTGAAATACACATTGAGCTCCTCTTTGTCGCTTATGCCGTCGCCGT
>Ga0172379_10009436_pt1 | contig 12050 bp, 12 predicted proteins | sample GrowelOW334metaG_FD_119756 | JGI IMG/M metagenome (GOLD analysis project Ga0172379, IMG submission 119756) | Groundwater microbial communities from an aquifer near a municipal landfill in Southern Ontario, Canada - Groundwater well OW334 metaG | ecosystem: Environmental > Aquatic > Deep... | reverse complement strand
CTGATCGCTACAATTATGTACTCTCACAGGTCGAGCTGAACGCGAATATCAAACTCTCCGCTGCTTTCCCTCAGGGCGGTCGCTTCTCTATACACTTCAACGACAAGGATCTCGGCGTTCGTATCGAGACCATGCCTTCTATGCACGGAGACGACATCGTCCTCCGCCTATTCAACACACAATCAGAGACACTGAAACTGACGGAGCTGGGTTTTTCTGGCTATGCCCTACCGAGAGTAGATAACGCAATTTCCCGTCCTCACGGCATGATTCTGGTAGTCGGACCTACTGGCGCTGGTAAGACCACCACTATTTATTCTATTCTGAACGAGTTGAACACCGAAGATGTGAAGATTATCACACTTGAGGACCCTGTTGAGTATGAGATGCCAGGCACAACCCAATCGCAAATCAATGACGGAGAGTCTTTTGCTGATAGACTGAAGGCAGTACTGCGTGAAGACCCAGACATTATAATGGTTGGTGAAATCCGCGAAGCAAGTACGGCAGAGACTGCTGTTCAAGCCGCACTAACTGGCCACTTGCTCATATCTACCCTGCATGCCAATGATGCTATAACAGCCATTACACGTCTTTATGATATGATTGGAGACCCAACACTCATCACGGCGGCTACAAATATTATTATTGCACAACGTTTACTTCGCAAAATTTGCCCAGCATGCAAAGAAGAATATACTCCGACGCCATTTGAAAAACAGGAATTTGATAAGATTATGGCCAAAGTCCCCTTGCAGTTGAAGCCAGCCGAGCCTTATCGTTTCTACCACGGCGTCGGCTGCCTGGAATGTCAGCATATTGGGTACAAGGGCCGATTGGGTATATTTGAAGTTTTAGAGATGAGTGGAGAGTTGCAGAAACTAATCAATGCCAGATCATCGATATTTGACCTTCGTGAAGCTGCTAATTCACTTGGGTTTATAACTATGGAACAAGATGGTGTACTAAAAGCTTTGTCGGGTGAAACGACTATTACCGAAGTGCTCCGAGTGGTCCGGGAATAATGAATCTTACTGTTCGAGCCTCGATAACTAATCGCGACTTAGAACCAGCCCCCAAACCTCACGGTATCCGGCTTTGCGGAGAACTTTTGCACACTCATCCAGTGTGGCACCGGTTGTATAGACATCGTCTATAATCAGTACCTTCCTGTTAGCGACCTCGCTACCACCAATGTATTTAATCTTGTCTTTTACGTTCGCTATACGCTCCCGCCGACTATGCCCGACTTGCGCAATCGTATTATTCTCTTTGTATAGCAAATTTGTGCATGTTAGGCCTAATCCAGTCGAAACATTTTTAGCGAGTAACTCTGCCTGGTTAAAACCACGCCAATTCAGGCGTTCCTTACTAATCGGTGAATAAGTAACAAGAAATCTCTTCTCACGCAAGAATTCACCGTATCTTGTTATTGTTAGTTCCGAAAGCGGTATAGACATATCCGAGATAAATTTGTACTTGTATTTCCATATCAGATCCTTGAGAATGCCTTTGTGGGGCCCTAAAATCATTACACCAGTGAGATCGGACTTGTGTCTGCAGGACACACAAGTGCGCCCAAAATCTGAAATACGTTTACAAATCGGACACAATCCCGTTACGTCCACACGTATCTGCCCTCTGCACTCATCGCACAATAGCATTCCCCACTTCCCACAAACACACTTGTGCGGAAACACCGCATCCAAAACAATTCCTCTTGTCCTCAGTATCACATTATAAAACAAAAGCTGGCTTTTTATGCGACCGCATTTATTGTCAGCTTTTGAGCACGGATTTGGCATTTAGAGTCCAAATCGTTGCTTTAGAGTATCCTCTTCTTCAATCTTATCCACCACCATCAGCTTTACAAAAGGCACTATATTGTAGAGAGTCCTTAGGAAATCGAGCTCATTATGGCAGGGGTATGGGTAAGCGTAAACGCTTTTTTGAATCACTGCGAAACCAAGTTCATCCAGTTTTTCCTTTAGTACATTCCTAGCCAGGCGCTGTTCCTCTGGTATATCAAAGAGAACAAGCCGCCACTTCTTATCCCAAGTAAGGGGTATATCTATTTTCATGTCTTCAACCGAGTATTTCAATGCCTTTTCATGGCCTTTTTCTAGAAGCGTGATGGTAATTTCATTGCCTCGTTCCTTGAATCCGATATATTCATGTTTCCGCATATATCGAATCGTGGAACGAAATTTTCGCCGATCAAATTCATTGTCAATCAAGAACGGGGTTACATCCCAAAGTGAGCCGGCGGGCTTGTGCATAAGAATTGTGAGTCCACTTGCTGTCTTCAGTAGATCAAGGAGAAGTTGTTTTGTGGCTTCGTAACGGCGTTTATTGTTATGTTCCGCGTTCATTGTTCCTTGCTCGTTTTAACTTTGTTCATACTAATTAATCTAATTCTAGAGTAGCTTTAATACTAGTATACAGAAAGCTGACAATAAATGCGACCGCATTTATTGTCAGCTTTTGAGCGCTAAAATAGATATTTTATTCAGATTAAATGCTATTGATTATTAGTTTGAGATGTTTTAATATGGATATCAGTAAATAACGAACTAATTCTGGAGGGAATTATGATGATGCCAAATTTGAAGAAGAAGGTTGCACCAAATCCTGTTACCGAGGAAAGCTTTTTTCTAGAAGATACTGTACTTACAAATGATTGGATGGGCATGCCAGAGACTGCAGTGGCCGAGGAAGAAGCTACAGTCGACGGCCAACTTGCTGTTGATGTATACGAGAACGCCAAAGAGATAGTGGTGAAGGCACCAGTTGCTGGGGTAGATGGGGAAGACATCGATATCACTGTTACCGATGAGATGGTTATCATTCGCGGTGAAAGAAAAGACGTCAAAGAGGTAGACCATGGTTCATATCACGCCCAGGAATGTTACTGGGGATCATTTTCTCGTTCTATAACCCTCCCCCAAAAGGGCCTAGCCGACGAGGCAAAAGCATCATTTGCCAAAGGTATACTAACAATCCGCATACCAAAGGCAGAGACAAACAAACTTAGAAAGATAAAGGTTAATGCTGGCTAGCAAAGCCGAAAACCGCCAGAAACGGCGGTTTTCTATTGTAGATATGTATAAAGGTTTCTATAATCAAAGTATGAAGAAAAAAGCTATGCTCGTATTTTGGAAAATCCCCTTTACGGTCAGTTTATTCTTGTCACCCTTGGCAGTAAAGGCTGCCGATGTCTCAGGATACCGTCTTTTTGACGATCTTCTCTGCCCAGGAGACGACGCTTTGGTTTGTTGGCTTGGCAGAGTTTGGCAATTTTCACAGGTAGCAATTCTTGTACTTGCTGTTGCTGCTACAGTAACCGCTGGTATTGTATATATGACAAGCGCAGGAAATCCGAAACTAGTTGCTATGGCAAAAAAAATAATTATAGGGGCCCTCAGCGCTGTGGCCGTAATGGTTCTCGGTAGATTTTTCCTAGTTAATGTTGTGGGCGTGGAGTGGATATGGTAAAGAAATTTTTTATTCTAACCGCATTGTTTATGACCGGTGTTGCGATTAGCGTTCACGCTGCCATACCTTCAGGAGTAACTTTAGGAGAATTTAGATTTTGGTCAGCAGATATGACCTCTATCGCGGGTAGTATTTCTGAGATGGATGACTACCTTATTTTCCACAAGCTTGCCGGAACTTCACCATATTTTGCTTGCGTAGACCTACCGGGATTTAACAAAACTACTGAAATAGGAACTGCGTACAACATCCAAGTTACTGATATAGGAACGGGTTTGTTATATAAATATCAATCAACAGCCAAAGGAACTGCGGATGATGTCTTACTTTGGCAGCAAAATATATTGATAAAGGCATATGCCCCCGGAACCACGATTGAGGCGCCGACTACGCCCACAACAACTCCCAGCTCTAGCGGAACTGTTACCGAATCGCCTGGAGATTTGACTGCAAATCTAAATGCAGATATTGAGGCAGCTCAATTAGACGGCACTAAATGCCCCAGTGACAGTATAGTTGTTACAAATGTCGATGGCACCACTGATAAATTATATTCCAAGGGATTGCTGAAGGGTGTCTCTTGTTACCGTGCTACCAGGACCCTAGAAGAGGTTCTGCAAATTGTTAGAAATATTGTAACTACACTACTGTTACCCGTAGTCGGCATATTATTTATGATAATGTTGCTTATAGGAGGTATTTTGTATATTACATCCGCTGGAAACGAGCAAAGAGCAGAGCGTGGCAAAAAAGTTCTTACGGCCGCCATTATCGGTCTACTTATAGTCACACTTTCATATACGCTAATTGCGATATTTACGAACATTATCGGTGGAGGAGTAGCATGAAGATAGGCACAAAGACAGGATTTGCTTTGCTTGCGCTTATACCCACGGGTGTTTTAGCGGCCACTGACTGTAACGGTAATCCTGTCCCAGCTGGCGCAATCATAGAAAACTGCGACAAGAGTCTCATAGATTTTCTAAGCTCAATCCAGAGCTGGCTTGTCGGTACAGTCGGCGGTTTGGCGGTACTATTCATCGTTTATGGTGGATTCCTATACGTGACATCTGCTGGAAACCAGCAAAAGATAGATACAGCCAAAAAAACTCTAACATATGCCATAGGTGGTCTATTAATCGTCATATTAGCTGGTCTGATATTTAATATTATTACTGGTGATTTTTTGACTAGTATATTTGGTGACAAAACATTATCATATTAAAAGGAGTAAAAAATGAAGAAACTCGTAAACAAAGCAACCGTCTTGGCACTATCACTGCTACCGGCATCAGTAATGGCCTACACCGCGCCACCAGTAGAAATCAAGGATCCAAACAGCACCGACGTTAAAATGATTTTGAACTCTGTTATCGAGTGGATTCTAGTACTTGTCGGCGGTATTGCAGTTTTATTCCTAGTTTGGGGAGGTATCCAATATGTGACATCCGCTGGCAACAAGGATAAAGCAGAACTCGCCAAAAAAACCATCACATATGCCGTCATCGGAATTATAATCATCGTTCTCGCAGAAGTAATAGTAAATATAGCAACAGGTCTACCGACAAACGTCGGTATAACCAACTAACAGGAGGAAAAATGAAAAAAATCACCAGCATCAGTCTCGCAACTCTAGGGATGTTGCCAGCAAGCGTTTTCGCTGCAGAACCTATACCAACCGTAACTCCTGTCACAGTAACCGGAAACTTAAGCGTAGAAAGCGTACTCACCACGGTAATTTACTGGATACTCGGTCTATCTGGTGGTATTGCAGTACTGTTTTTGATCCTCGGTGGACTTCAGTACATTACATCATCAGGAAACAAAGACAAGGCAGAACAAGCAAAACAGACCATCCTTTACGCCGTTATCGGCCTAATAGTTATTGCTCTATCATTCGTAATAGTCGCCTTCGTTTCTCAAAACATAGGCAAAGTAGCCCAGTAGCCTAAAACGTCATCCTGAACTTCCGCCACTGGCGGATAAATGTTTCAGGATCTACAAAAAGAGGGAGTCCGCAAGGGCTCCTTTTTGTACATTTTGAAATACTTGACAAAATAGCTATTTTAAGCTATAATAACCGCGTAATCACTCGAGGCCTCTGGGCGCCTTGCCAAACAAAGGCGGGGGACCGCCACCGACCCCGAGGGGGTAAGTACCATGAAGAAGAATCTGATTTATCTTGCTTTCGGAGTTGTCATAGTGGTACTAGTGGTCGTTGTGGGCATCCTGCTCAAGGGACCAGGAGTCACTCACCCTGCGGTTGATGCGCTACGCAACGACCCTGGCTATACTGGGGGCAGTGTAACCTTGGTTGAGGATAGCTGGCTCGCAGAGCACAGACCAAGGTTCTACAGTGGTCTTCTCATCACCAAGGATACCTATCACGACACTGTCGTCGTGAGGTACAAAGGAGTGCTGTACGTACTGACCAATGTCAACCAGGAGCGTTACGAGCTCTCTGGATTTTCAAAGGACAAACGGGAGGAAGTCGCGATATACTGGTTTCCTCCTGGTAAGTACGGTTCCACCATCATAAGTACCCGAGACGCACTCATCAAGGGCATGCCCCAGGACTAGACGCACGCGCCAACCGCTTCCATGCGGTTGGCGCGCTTTCAATATTGTTGTTATTTTTCTCAATATAACTATAATATATGTAGCATGGAGGGAAAGTGAGACATAACGTCAATTCAAAATATTTTGTGTTTTGTGTTTTATATATTTTGATGTTCATCGTAAATCCTCTACAATATTTGTATGCGTCAGATTCACATGCAAGTCCGATTATAATACATGACATAAGCGCAATAGCTTTAATAGACGCTATAAAGGACAATACAACCACCTTCACTTATACTAATATGGAAAATACTGCGACGATTCAGGTTTTGACTCAAGGTAATCATCAGTATAGCTTTTTGATAAATGAAAATTTTAGGGGCTGGGCGAGCGAATATAACAACCAATACACCACTTGTTCTGGCAACACAATGTGTTTCTTTTTCAATGGAACAATAAGCGGGGCTGGTTTTTCTAATTACAATGAGACCACTAATTTTGGTGTAATTGTAGTAGATTCCTCAGATACAACCAAGGGTAAATATTATTCGATTTCGGATGCTCCTGGTGCAAATACCGCCCAAGATGTTAATATTTCAGATATAAAAAGCTTTGACAGCATAAAAACGTTATCTGGTGTAAAAACAAAAATAGCAACTGATGGATATATTTTAAACACATTTATTCAGTTTGACCAAGTGGGGCCCGGTTTTGAAAAGGCAATAGAGGGCAACCTTACCACTGGCAGAAAAATTAAGTTTTATGAAACAATCGGGGGTGAGACTACGGGGAAAGTTGATGCTGAAATTTCACCTAGTTTCGGAACATCCTCTGACTCATTAAGCCCCCAAATTACACTTAAACAATACATTTTCAGTAACACTTCATATACTTTAGAATTCCCGAATAGTAGCGAACGAGTGGGTTGTCTTACGGGTGACACTGGAGCTGTTTCTCTTACTTGCAACGAGGAGTACTCAGCAAAAATAATTTTTTACTTAGACAATTCTGGTAATATACATTTTACAGAAGATACCGCTAATGACACTTTTGAAAAGTCACAAGAAGGGAAACGATGGATAGACCCAGCAAACTCCGGATCTGGTAAAATATCACTTTTCCAACTATCGATGACAGGGGAGTTTACCAGTAATTCTCCTCTAGACAAGGCTCTTTCTGGTACTATAAAGACACTGGCTGGTTGGGTTGGTTCTTTCACAAAAACTGCCGTTGTAGGCATAAATAATCTTTTAGACGGCACTACAAATATTGTACTTGGTGAAGTAGGAAGCAATAAGAAAGGGGTAGAAGCTGCTTGGACAAAGATGCGAAACATTGCGCTAACCCTGCTAATTATGGCCCTCATTATTATCGCTTTTGCGAATGTGCTACAGATAGATATAGAGCAGTACGGCCTAAACAGGATGATACCAAAAATAATTATTTCTATAATCATGGCTTATCTCAGTTGGATAATAGTTACGTTTTTCTTTGATTTTGCAAAAGCATTACAGGACCAGGCATGGGGCTTGCTAAACGGGGGTAAGAGTGGCAGCGGACTCGAGGCGCTAAGAAATATAAACATTACCACCCCAACTACTGGTGATATCCTCGGCAAAGCTGGTGCAGTGTTGGTTCTACTTGTTCTGCTAATCGGCATTTTGATTTGTTTGATTGTCCTGTGGTTCTCGCTACTGATGAGGGTGGTTGTACTTTCTTTCTTGCTGGCTGTGGCCCCCCTTGCCTTTATATTAAACATAATGCCCTTTACTTCAAATCTTTATAAGCAGTGGTGGAGTGAATTTTTCAAATGGATGTTTATGGGGCCCATCGCCGTGGTAATCATAGCTCTTGGCTCTGTAATTGCCTCTGGCTCATTTGGGTTCACCGGATCTATGACTCTGACAGGAGACAGCACTGTAGAGGGAGCTGTCGGCTACAATGTGCTCATAGGCCTGCTTATCTTTGGTGCCAGCATTTATCTAGCGGCAACATTACCCATGCAATGGGGTGGGAAGATTATGCAAGGTTGGGGTAAGTTTGGGAAAGGCGCTAGAGGGCTAGCTAGCAAAATCGGTGTCAACGGCTGGAGCCCACATAGGGTCGGAAATATGGCCAAGGGGTGGCTTAGCCAGCGCAAAGCAGGACAAGACGCTGTGGATAGTAGAAGACTCAAGACTGGCCTCGCAAAGGTCGCTGGTTCTGGCGTTCCTGGTGCACGCTGGGCAGCTACTGGTGTGAGCGGTCAAGGCGCCGAGACGGCAGCAGAACAGCTTCATATGGCTGCGGTACAAGCTGCGCATGATGAATTCAAGATGGACGACAAAAACAGCTCCAAAGAAACTCTCATGGGCCTAACAAACAAGAAATACTCACGCAATGTACGTGAAGCAGCTGTGAGAGAGCTTGCCAGCAGAGGCCTACTAGACATGGACGCTGCGGAACTCAAGCAATGGGATGGCGCAGAGGGCGGAGACAAGCAGAGCCTGTTCAATGAATTTGTACAAGGCAATGGCCAGCTTCGCAATATAGCTATGGACAAACACAAAGATCTCATCCTCGGAAGTGGGGAGTATACTTCTGGTGACTTCAAAAACAAAGCTCTCAACAAAATTATGGACTCTTCTCTCACCAGTATCACCTCAGCAGAAATGGCGGCAGTCGGTAAATATGCAGGAGGAGATGGTATGGTGGAAAGTCTAGGAGCTGGGAATTACAATATAGATAATGGCAAACCCAAAAATGCTGATGGTTCCGAAAGGGTATTTGCGGAAACAGCTCAAGGGTCTATCGACAAGAAAGAAGCACAAGAGCAACATTGGGTTGACAATAACACTTTCACTAGAAAGCTTATGGCCAGTGGTATGTCAAGAGCAGATGCTATAGATAAGACGAGAGCAGTTATCTCTGCTCAAAAAGTCATCAGTTCCTGGACCCCACAACAGGTGGCTGCAGTCATGAGAAACAAGGGCCAAAAACGCATGGGCGCAATCGAAACAATCATGAAGGATGTGGTCAGCGGCTCATTCTTGGACAAGAATACAATCGCCGAAATCATGACAAAAGGCATAAGAGGTGGAGGTACAACGACCAGACCAAGTCGTCCTGTTGTTACAGGATCATCCGAACCTTTGCCTCAAGGTTGGGCACAAGAGAAAGAAGGCGGCCTTATACTACCGAGGGACATGGTTCGACCTAATGTTTCCGCGCCGTACGTTGATGACGAAAACGCCATTGACGACGATATAAAATAAAGATATAGAACATGCAATATAAAGTTCCACAAAATGTAGATATAGAAGACAAGGTAATTGCAGGGCTTACGCTCCGTCAATTTATGTTTCTCATGGTTGCGGGGGGCATAGTTCTGATTCTTCGTTACGTCTTTGTAGGCTCTATCGGCTTCCTTTTTCTGCCAGTAGCAATACTTGTAGGCGGGTTCGGGGTTGCACTCGCTTTTGTGAAGATAAACGACCGCCCATTTGAAATATTCCTCGTATCAGCCACGAAGACCCTACTAACACCCGGCAAACGTGTTTGGTCCAAGGAAATAGAGGTCGAACCACCCCACCCGGAGACGGCAAAAAAGGTGGAGGAGATACAAAAGAAGAAAAGCTTAGGTGAGATGAAGAGCTCTCTCGAGACACTAGCAACCGTGATAGACAGCGGGGGTGCCCATGAAGTCGATATGTCATTAGACAGAATGACAAATGTAAAAATCAAAGAGGCAGAAGATACATCGCATCTAGGTGATCTGTTGGCACAGACAGAGCAAAAGCCTGCTGGGCTTGAAAAAATCATGGAACAAGCCAAGGAATACGTAGGGAAGAACAAAAAAGAAGAGACGGTCGGGGAGATGGCCACTACACAAGCCAAATCAACTGATTTTAAATATGAAAAAATAGGATTATCAGACGAAAAAAAATTGACAGATGTGCTAAATCAAGCTCAAGAAAAACAAAGAGTCCTCGAAGAGCAACTAGAAGATGCCAAAATAGAAAAATTCTAAATCTCACATATTACTACTTGGCACTTTGTTTTTGTGCTAAAATAGTCCTATAGAACCGGAGGGTTATGCCTACAGGAATCCCAGCAAAAAAACCAAAAGGGCCCTCAACCCAGGCTTTTATTCCCATTCGTGAGATAAAAGAGGGCGTTGTTGTAATGCGCGATGGCTCGTTACGCGTAGTTTTAATGCTCTCTTCCATCAACTTCGCTCTAAAGAGTGAAGAAGAAAAAAGCGCTATTATCAGCAGCTACCAAAGTTTTTTGAACTCCCTAGCTTATCCCGTACAAATATATATAAAATCTCGTCAACTACATTTGGATGGGTACTTGGCCTCTCTAGACGAACAGCTTGCGAAGCAAACAAACGAACTTCTTCGACTACAAACATCCCAGTACAAAGATTTTATAAACGAACTACTGCAATTTGCGAGCATCATGGAAAAACGCTTTTTTGTCATTGTCCCTTTTTACCCTTCTGGAATAGGCGAGAAGGAAGGGCTAATAAAAGGGCTCTTCTCTAACAAGCCGACGGTAGATACTACTTTTGAGACACAAAAAACTGAACTTATGCAGAGAGTAGATCAAATAATTACCGGCCTTACTGGTATCGGAGTGCGCTGTGTCGCCCTAAACACCGAGGAACTAATTGAGCTCTACTACACCGTTTATAATCCAGACACCTCTGGAGAAGAGAAAATCACCAATATCGCAGACATGGAAGCACCTATAGTGACCACCGGGGCTCCACCGACAGAGATGGGAGAGACAAATGTTTAATGACCTTCTAGACCCAGCAGCTGCCGCAAACAAAAAAGCTGCGCAAGAAACAGCGAACAAGCAAGCCGAGGCAAAACGTGTCTATGCAGAAGGTGTGGCCACACTCCGAGACATCATTGCCCCTGCTGCCGTAGATATACAGTTCAATTACATCCAGCTGGGTAGCTACTTTGTAAGGTCCTTCTTTGTCTACACATATCCCCGCTATCTATACACAGAGTGGTTGTCTCCAATCATAAATGCAGACTTCGAAGCTGACACTTCCATGTTCATCTATCCTGTAAATAGCCAGGAAATTATGGAGAAGTTACGTACCAAGGTGGGACAGATAGAATCCACAGTTGCTGAGCAACAAGAAAAGGGACAGGTTCGCGACCCCGTCTTGCAAACAGCTTACGGTGATGTAGAAGAACTCCGCGACCTCATACAAACTGGTCAATCAAAGTTTTTCAAAATGTCTTTATACATCACCTTATATGCCAAATCAAAGGAACAGCTCGACCAACTCACTGACCAGCTGGAGACGAATCTCGGTGGTATGCTCGTCTATACGAAACAAGCCAGTTTACAACAGGAGGACTGTTTTAACAGCACTATCCCACTGGCCAACGACAATATGCAAATCACTAAAAACTTCGATACAGGGGCTTTATCAACAAGTTTTCCGTTTGTTTCCAGTGAGCTTAGCAACAACGAAGGCATATTATATGGTATAAACAGGCATAATAATGGCCTGGTACTCTTCGATCGTTTTACTCTGGAGAATGCAAACATGGTAGTCCTGGCTAAGGCTGGTTCGGGCAAAAGTTACGCCATAAAGCTAGAGGCCTTACGTTCGATGATGTTTGGCACAGAAATTATCATTATCGACCCAGAAAATGAATATCAGGCACTTTCTGACGCTGTAGCAGGGAGCTATCTAAATGTCTCGCTCAATTCTGACTATCGTATCAATCCGTTCGATCTGCCCAAAAGCGCCGCCGGCTCTACCGAAGGCGAGGACATACTGCGAAGTAACGTAATTGTGTTACATGGACTTGTGCGCATTATGCTCGGAGGCACACTCACTGCTCTGGAAGACAACATCCTAGATCGCGCGCTTATAGAGGCTTATGCATCCCGCGGTATCACTAGTGACCCAATGACGCACGGGTTAACACCACCAACGATGGGGGACCTGGAAAAGGTTCTGCAGAGCATACAGGGTG
>Ga0172379_10009435_pt1 | contig 12050 bp, 9 predicted proteins | sample GrowelOW334metaG_FD_119756 | JGI IMG/M metagenome (GOLD analysis project Ga0172379, IMG submission 119756) | Groundwater microbial communities from an aquifer near a municipal landfill in Southern Ontario, Canada - Groundwater well OW334 metaG | ecosystem: Environmental > Aquatic > Deep... | reverse complement strand
CGCGTATCCACCGAGCCCTTGAGTTCCCTGAAATTCCGGTTGCGGACCGCGACGAAGTCCGCGATGGCGTCCGGGTCATCGGGACCGACAATCTTGAGCCTGTAGCCTGCGGGCAGGGAGTCCGCCGCGGCTTTCGGGTGTGCGCTTTCGTGGATGTCAGCACGCATGAGGTACGCCGTGCGCTCGAACCTGAAACCGATTCCTTCGAGGATGCCACGCAAATCGGCCAAGCCTTCAGGGAAAAAGAGGTAACAGGTATCCGCCTGCCCCCGGAGAACTTCGAAGGCGGCATCCACCAGCGCCCCATAGCCAGCCGCATCGTTTCCGTCCAAGACGTGCAGTACTGCGACCCTCGCCCTGCGCGCCGCACGGTTGGAGGGACCGAACATGATGGCCACGACGCCACGAACCATCCCGTCATCGCCCATGAGGGCGAAGGAGGGAAAATCAGCCCCAAAAGCCCATGCGGCGCCGGGTACGAAGGATTCGTCGTGCTCCCTGCCGTGGGCCGCGCAGTAGGCCAGAAACGCTGGCGCGAGGGGATGGGACAGCTCCCCGATTGCTGTTATCATGGTTTAGAATACGATTATTTCCGCTGATTGCATAGGGAAGAGGAAATCGATGATCACGAACGCCAAAGCGACTTCACTCGCTTCACGCTTCAACGCGCTCAACGCGCGCATAGAAAGTTTCATGCCCGTACTCACGCCCAGCAGCGTTCTGCTCGGTTTTCTTTTCTCATCGACCCTCGTCCAGCTGAAACCCTTTGTGCCCTGGTTCTTCGCCCTGATGACCCTTTCGGGTTCCCTCAAGTTGCGGGTCCGGGATCTGGGAACCGTCGTCACAAACCCCTTGCCCGTTTTCACCTTTTTCCTGTCCGCCCATGTGCTCATGCCCTTGACCGCACTCGGCGTTTCCCGGATTTTCCTGCCCGGGGACGCGGACACCACCTCCGGGTTCGTCCTGCTTTTTGCCACTCCCACAGCGGTCTCAGCCTTCATCTGGGTCGCCATGTTCAACGGAGACGGCGCCCTCGCGCTTGCCATCATCCTGCTGGACACCATAGTCTCCCCCTTCGTCGTACCTTTCACCACGTCCGTCCTGCTCGGGGCGGACATAACGATGGATACCTCCGCCATGGCGACTTCCCTGATCCAGATGATCGTCGCCCCAACCATTCTGGGAGTCGCCCTGCATGAGTTTACCCGGGGCGCGGCGCCAAAAATGGCTGGCCCTTTCCTTGGACCAATCTCCAAACTGTGCATCATCGTGGTTGTCTCCGCGAACGCCGCCGCAATCGCGCCCCAGGTGAACCTTGGCGGTTCCCGGACCTGGATGATCGGGGCCATAGGTATGCTGCTGGTTTCCACCGGTTTCGTGCTGGGAAGGCTCATCGGCTTCATCCCCACCCTGGGTGGCCCACGCGCTCGTACCCTCGTTTTCAGCGTGGGGTTGCGAAACAGCGTAAGTGCGGCGACCCTCGCCACCGCGTACTTTCCCGAGGCGGCGGCCCTCCCTGCCATCCTCACCATGATCTTCCAGCAGAGCCTTGCCGCGGTCTACGGCAGGCTTCTTCTGGGCAGCAAAACCAAGGAAAAGACGCCCCCGTCGTAATGGCCTGCACCCGCTCACTTCGACCGCTCCCTGCACCCGACCACTGAAGAATCAGAATGACCATTGACAACAAAATGACCAATGGTTATATTTTTACCTTGATTCATAAAAAGAGGTGCCCATGGGTATTGCAGAGCGTAAAAACAGGGAAAAGGAAGAACGGCGGCAACTTATCCTGGAGAAGTCCAAGGCCCTGATCCTTGAACACGGGGTACCCTCCCTGAGCATGCAGGACATAGCCGACGCGGCGGAACTGAGCAAGGCAACGCTCTATCTGTACTTCGAAAGCAAGGAAGCCCTGCTGGTGGAGATCCTCAATGAATCGTCGGACAGCTTTGTCGCCTATGTCGAGGAACGCCTGAATCCCGACGATACGGGCCTTGCGGCGCTGCGCACGCTCTGGGCGAGCTACCTGAGCCTCTTCGGCGAATCGAGCGATATTTTCATCCTTACGGGGATCAGGAATTTCATCGATGCATCCTTTTATATGGATGTGGAGGTCCAGATTGGTGTGCCCGGAGAGAAACCCGAACCGAACGACCAGCGCAAGCCGTTGCAGAACATGCTGGACCTCATTGCCAATATCATCGAGCGTGGGGTGCGGGACGGCACGCTGGCACCCACCCTGGAGAGCGGCAAGATAGCCAGGACCGCGCTACTCATCGCCACCGCGATCGTGGACAACGTAGCCCGGCTTCCACACAAAGCTCGTGACACCCGGCTCATCCGGGAGGAATTGCGGGACACCTTCGAACTCCTGCTCCGTGGCCTCGCGGCGGACGGCTGCGACAAAACCCTGCTCACCCTTCCGCCCGAGTAGGTGCGGATAGTCTTTCATAAGGAATCGGTATGGAAAGATTTTTCAGGAAGCCAGTCGTCATCGTCCTGGTGATAGCGGCGATCACGGTCTTTTTTAGCCTGCAGTTACCGCGGGCCCAACTGGACAACAACAACTTCCGCTTCGTGCCAAAGAACGACACAGAACGCCTTGCGGCGCTGCGCATCGACGAGGTATTCGGAAGCCAGATGATCATCCTCGTCGGTCTCGAGCGCCAAGGGGGAGGCACCGTTCTGGACGCGGACTTCCTGGCCAAGGTCCGCGAGTACAGCAAGAAGGTTGAGGAACTTCCGATGGTCGAATCGGTCACCTCAATCATGAACACCGACTACATCGGCGGTTCGGCCGACGGCATCGCGGTTGTTCCCATGGTGGGCGAGGATTTCACGGGAACCCCCGCTGAGCTCGCGGCCGTGAAGGACCGGTTGCTGGAATGGGACCTGTACCAGAGGACCCTGGTCTCCGATGATTTCTCGGCGACCCAGGTGCTGGTATCCCTGGACCTCAGCTCCGACCAGGCAGGGACACCGCAGGCGGTGGAAACCTACCACCTGGTCAAAAGCTACGCCGAGGATGCGGGCTTCCGGAGTACCACCATCCACGTGACAGGTATGCCTGTGTTCAGTTCGGTCATCAACGACTCGACGAAAGCCGATCTCACTATGCTCATTCCCCTCGTCGTCCTCGCCGTGCTTGGAGTGCTTTTCCTGTCGTTCCGCCGTCTTGGCGGCATCGTCCTGCCCCTGCTTACCGTTGTCGTTTCCTCGGTCTGGGCCTTGGGCGCCATGGCACTCTTCGGCGTCAAGCTTTCCATCATCTCCACTGTGCTACCGGTCATACTCGTGGCGGTGGGCAGCGCCTACGGCATCCACGTGGTGAGCCATTACTACGACGCGATCGCCGGAAAACGGAACCTGGACGATGCGGAGCACCGGCGCATTATCTTCGAAGTGCTGGGAAAAATAGGGCGGCCAGTGCTGCTCGCGGCACTCACGACCTTTGCGGGTTTCGGGTCACTCTGCTTCACCTCGGTTGTCCCCATCTTCGAATTCGGCATATTCGCAAGTTTCGGCGTCATCGTCGCCTTTATCGTCTCCCTCACCCTCATCCCGGCTCTCCTCATCCTGCGGGGTCCCGACCGCCGGGCCCACAAAGCCGGCGAGCACTCCAGCGAGGAATCAGGCACCAACACCCTGAGCGCCCGGATAGCCGATTCCCTCTGCGTCATCGCCAGGAAACGAAAGACCACCCTCTTTATCGCCACCGCCGTTGTGGCGCTCTCTGTCCTGGGAATATCCCATCTCGTCATCGACAACGTTATGGTCGAGTACTTCCGGAAGGACGCGCCCATTGTGAAGTCCGACGAGTATATCCGGAAATTCTTCGGAGGCACAAAAGGTGTGAGCGTCGTGGTCCGAGGAGAAAAGCCGGGTGATGTGCTTATGCCGGACGTCCTCGCAGCGATGGACGGCCTGTCCACCTACCTGTCCACCGAGGTGCCGGAGGTGGGCAAGACGACGGGCTTCACCGACCTGGTCAAGCGTATCAACCAGGTTTTCAACGCCGACGAAAGCCCCGATGGCCTCACCCGGAATCCCAGCGCAGTTGCTCCCGAAGGGGCGTCCGATTTCGGTTTCTCTGACAGCACCGGGGAATCCGACGGCGATCTAGGTTTTGGCTTCGCCGAAGCGACCCAGACCGAACAGAGCCAAACACCAAGTGCAGTCGCAGAACCGGAAGCGCTTCCAACCGGACGTTCGGCAAAAATCGATGAGCTCCGCATGGTCGCCCTCCTGTCCCAGGCCCTCGCCCGGGGTTCCAAACGCGGTATGACCGGGGACGAACTGGTGGCAGCCCTCGCGAAGGAAACCAACTACCGGGGTGCTGCCTACTACGAGATCCCCACCGATCCAAAGCGTTACGCCAAGAAGGACGCCGAAGGACTGAAGGCACTGATCGCAAACTACCTGGTCCTGCTTTCGGGCGATTTGGGCTCTTTCGCCGATGATCCGCTGGAACCCACTTCCATCCGCATGAACGTACAGTTGCGGACGGTGGGGCAACAGGACACTGACCGCGCTATCACGGCCATGCGCAGCTACATCGCTGACAATTTCCCTGAACGGGTGAAGGTGGAGATCGCGGGAAACGCGCTGGTGGAAATATCCCTCAACAACCTGGTGGTACGTTCCCAATTGACCTCCGTGGCGTCCTCCCTGCTCATGGTATTCCTGATACTGGCGTTCTACTACCGCTCTGCCATCGCTGGTCTCATCGCCCTTGCGCCCCTGGCTGTCTCGATCCTGATCAACTTTGGCGTGATGGGCTTCTTCGGCATCAAGCTGAACATCGGAACCGCCATGGTGGCTTCCATCGCGGTGGGCGTCGGCATCGACTACACCATCCACTACATGGCCGCCTACCACCACGAATACCTGCGCAGGAAGGAGGGAACGGATTTCCTGCTGCGCACTTTCATGACCTCCGGCAAGGCCATCATTTTCAACGCCGCCTCTGTGGGTGCCGGGTTCGCCGTGCTTGCCTTCTCCCGCTTCAACATGCTGGCCTACTTCGGGGGCCTCGTCACCCTCACCATGGCGACCAGCTCCCTCGTCAGCCTCACCGTTCTGCCCGTGCTACTCGACGTCCTGAAACCCGCCTTCATCCGAAAGCCCCAACCCTTCGACAAGTCCGAAGCCCTAATGGAGGAATCTAAATGAAAAGAATCGCACTCATCACCCTGCTCGCGGCCAACGCCGCGCTCCTGTTTTCCCAGAACGCGGACGGGATCGTCCGGGCGTCCCGGGACAGGATCAAGTCCGAGTCCATCTCCACCCGTTCCCGCATGGTGATCACCGCCAAGGACGGCACCACCACCGAACGACTTGTCGACCAATACGCCGTGGATTCCGCGGCGGGCACTAAAACACTCATCGTGTTCAAGAAACCCGCAAGCGTCGCGGGCACCCGCTTCCTCACCATCGAGAACCCCGGCAAGACCGACGACCGCTGGATTTTCCTTCCCGCCCTTGGCAAGGTGCGCCGCATCTCCTCCGGCGAGGGTTCGGGCAGCTTCATGGGTTCCGATTTCTCCTATGACGACGTATCCTCCGCAGACCGGGGAGTGGACGAGGACACCCACACCCTGCTGCGGGAGGAGACCGTTGACGGCAAGGCCTGCTGGGTGATCGAGGCCAAGCCGAAGGATCCGGGCTACCAGTATTCCCGTATGGTTTCCTGGATCGAGAAGGACAGGTCCATCGGTCGGAAGATTGAGATGTTCGACAAGAAAGGTAATCTGCTCAAGACCCTTGAACTGGGCAATATCGAGGACATCCAGGGGCGGCTCACACCCAGGACCACCAGGATGGTGAACGTGCAGACCAAGACCTCCACGACCATCGAGGTCGAGATCATGAAATACGACGACGTCATCCCCGAGGGTGTTTTCACCACCCGCTACCTTGAAACAGGGAGGCCCTGATGGGTGCCACGAAGCGTATGTTTTCCGATTCCAGCAGGAACCGGAGCCGGACAAACCTCCGTCCTGTCCTTTTCGTGCTCGCAGCGTCTGTTGCCCTGTTCGCGGCCTTTCCCGCAGCGGCGCAGGATGGCTTTGGCTTTGACGATGAAAGCGCAACGGCTGAAGCCCCCGACACTGGCCAGGGCGCCGGTTTGCTGTCCGGCGTCAGCGTTGGCGGAAAAGTGGTATTCGACACCACAGCCTTCTTCGCCGCTGGTGTATCCGCCGCCGGGGACACGGCCGCCGATACGCCTCTTTCCGGACTGCCTACGGGCAGGCTCGATTTCAAGGCCCAGGGCGCTTCGGTGGACGCGGTTCTCAAACTCAGGATTAACGAATCCATACTGAAGGATTCACCCGCATCGATGCTGGACGAGGCGTCGGTCCGCATCTACCTTGGCAAGGTGGATCTGGAAGGGGGACTCCTGAAACGTTCCTGGGGCAAGGCCGACAATGAGGGTCCCCTGGACGTGCTCAACCCATACGACCGCACGGACCTGACCCTCACCGAAATTCTCGACCGCAAGATCGCCCAGCCCATGCTGAGCGCCACACTCGCCCTCGGCCCCCTTTCAAAAGTGGAGGCCGTCTTCCTCCCCGGCTTTGAGGGCCACCGCATAGCCGATAGCGGTCCCTGGGCTCCGCTGGCGCTCACCAGCCAGAAGGCGAACGTCTACAACCAGTTCTATTACGGGGCCAACCCAAGCGCAAATGGCGGAATGGGAAACGGCCTGTACGCGTCGTACTATTCGGCAGCCTGGGCTTCAGTATATTCCGCGACGTTCGCACAGGTTGCACAGAATCCGTCATTGTCAACTACAGTAGTAAGTGCATCTGCGGCAGCACAAGCAAACGCTACCGTATCCGCCCAGACCTCCGCCATCGCGGCCCAGGCCGCCGAGGCCGCAAACGGGAAAGTCGTCGACCTTCTGGACTACCCGGAGACCGACACCCTGGAGTACGCGCAGGGAGGGTTGCGCTACACGACTTCCTTTGGGGGAGCCGATTTTGGCCTGCAATACTTCTACGGGTTCCTGCCAACCCCGGTCGCCAACGCCGATCCACTGGCCTTCGCGGCCAACGGCTACCGGGTGCCGATTTCCTTTAACCGCTACCACCAGGCAGGTGTTGACCTGGCGACGGTGCTGCTGGGACTGAACCTGCGAGCGGAGCTGGCGGCCAACGTCACCGAAGACCTGGAAGGCGATGATCCACTGGTGACGAACCCGGCCATCGCCTGGGCCCTCGGTTTCGACGTAGACCTGTTTGCGGGAATAAGCCTGAACGTCCAGGGTTCCGGCAGCCTGCGCCTGCTTGACGACAAGGTGGGCACCGCTGCGTTCGATGTGGAGGATGGCACCGATGCCTTGAAGTCCCGCGTGCTGGGTACCCTCATGCAAAAGCTGTTCAAGGAAACGGTGGAGTGGAAGATGACGGCGGTCTACGATGTGCAGGATGGCGGGTTGCTCCTGAACCCGACCCTGGCCTTCATTGTAGGCGACGCGCGACTGGAAGCGAAAGCCGGCTGGTTCACCGGCGGGAAGGATAGCGAGCTGGGGCAGTTCGCCGACTCGTCCTATGGCCGCGTCTCCCTCTCCTACGCGTTCTAGGATTTCCGCACACTAATCTGAAGCCTGGACGTGCTTGGTGGCGATCACATCGCTATCCAGTCCCAGGACATTGGAAATCACGATCTGACCTGCGCGCACTGGTGCGCGCAGGGTCGTTTTCCTGATCTCCTCGAGCACCGGAAAGATCATCCCCTTGGGGATGGGCTTGCTGAAGCGGACACTGGCCAGTGGGCTGGTTCCGCCCGCGACGAGCACTGAGGTGGCGATGTTCCGCCGCGGATCGGCCAATTCCTGCTCCACGAATTTGACGCCCTTCGCACAGAAAGCGCCCTCAACCGAAACGAGCTTGCCACCCTCGATGGAAGCCTCAAGGTCGCAACCCCGGGGACAGGTGATGCAGGTGTATTCCTTGATCATAGGACAGTGACCTCCAGCTTGCCGGCGGGCGCGAGGGAGCTGCCCTTGATTGGTATCTGTATCATCTCCGCCGGTATGGCCTTGGCCAGCTTGACGGCTTTTACCAGCTTCCCGTTTTGGGCAATCCTGATTTCGCAGTTCCTGAACGGACAGGCGACGCGCAGGGACAGGGTGAAATCGGAAGTCCCGCTGATCCTCTGCGGGATGGTGTTAAGGACGGTGGCGTCGCCGACAAGCTCGATTCGGCAGTCCGGCAACGCTGTTCCCCCGACGAAGCGGGCAACAGCAGCCGCCAGTTTTTCGGCCTCCAGGGAGACGAAGTCCACCAGGTCGTGGACCTGCAGGACGTTGCCGGCGGCGAACAGACCCGGCACGCTGGTCTGGTAATTCTCGTCCACCACCGGTCCCCGGGTGCGGCTGTCCAGCACCACGCCAGCGGCCAGTGAGAGTTCGTTCTCCGGGATCAAGCCCACCGACAGGATCAGTGTATCGCAGGCCCAATCCTTTTCCGTACCCGGAATGGCCTTCAAGTTTGTGTCCACTTCGGCGACGGTCACACCTTCCAGCCGCGAATCGCCCTTGATGTCGGTGACGGTGTGACTCAGGTACAGGGGGATTCCGTAATCTTCGAGGCACTGCTGGATGTTCCTTGGCAGACCGCTTGGATACGGCTGGATCTCGAAGACCGCCTTGACTCTGGATCCCTCTAGGGTGAGCCTGCGTGCCATGATCATGCCGATGTCGCCGGAACCGAGGATGACAACTTCCCGGCCCACCATGATGTTGTGCAGGTTGATGTAGGACTGGGCCACCCCGGCTGTCCAGATTCCCGCTGGACGCTTGCCCGGTATGCCCACCGCGCCCCGGGTGCGCTCACGGCAGCCCATGGTCAGCACCACCGCCTCGGCCTGGAATTCCAGGATGCCTTGCCGGGTAGTGGCGGTCACGCGGCGGTCGGAGCGGAGGTCGATCACGGTGGCTTCGGTGATGTAGGGGATTTTCTTTTCATCCGCAAGGTTGATGAAGCGCTGGGCGTATTCCGGTCCGCTCAGGCTTTCGCGGAAGCGGGTAAGGCCGAAGCCGTCGTGTATGCACTGGCGGAGTATGCCGCCCAATTCCTTCTCGCGCTCCAGGATGAGGATGTCCGTGATACCTTGGGCTTGGAGCGCCGCCGCGGCAGCCAGGCCCGCCGGTCCGCCACCCACTATGATGACGTCTTTCTTTTCCATGCTACTCCCGCACCCTTCCGGTGAACATTTCCGAGTCCTTCCGGTTGAAGAGGACGTCCGTGACCTTGCAGCCCGTCTCCTCCTCGATCAACTTGGTGATTCGGGTCTCGCAGTAACCGCCCTGGCAGCGGCCCATGGTAGCCCGGGTCCGGTTCTTGATGGCGCTTACGGTACAAACGCCCAGGGGATTGTGGATGGCCTTGATAATCTCGGCCTTGGTGACTGACTCGCAGCGGCAGATGACCTCCCCGTAATCGGGATCCTTCTGGATCAGCTTCTTCTTGCCCTCCAGATCCTGCTCGCTGAAACGGAGCTGGGCCTTCCGTCTCGGGTCGAAATCGGGATTGGGAACGAGCTTTTCCTTAGCGGCCATGAGGGCGACCACGCGCCGGGCAAGGGGAAGGGCGCTCGTGAGGCCCGGGGATTCTATGCCCACCAGGTTGATGGTGTTGGGTGCCTCGGCCCTCGCCTCGCACACAAAATCGAGAATTTCGCCAGTTGCCGGGTCCACGAGCTTGGGCCGTATACCCGCGAAATTACGGATGAAGTATTCCCGCTTCACCTGGGCGAACATCTTCAGCCCGTCGGCAACAAGGCCATCCATCTGTTTCCTGGTGACGCTGAAATCGTCGAAATCCTCGGTGACGTACGAGTCCGGTCCGATCAGCACGTTGCCATGGACGGTGGGCGTGGCATGGGTGGCGAAGCCGCCTTTCTCGTTCGGCGCGGGGTAGACCGGCATGTTCAGGAAAGCGCCCGCCTTCTTGTCCAGGATGATGTACTCGCCCTTGAAGCCCCGTATCATGTAGCCATCTATGCCGAGCATGGAAGATACACGCGCGCAGTTCATGCCTGCGGCGTTCACCACCCAGCGGGTCGTGAAGGTTCCAGCTGGGGTGGCAAGTTCATACAGGCCGTCCCTGCGCGTTATCGCGGTCACTGCCCGGTCAAAGAAGAAATCGACGCCGTTCCGTCTGGCGTTCTCCGCCAAGGCTATCGTATAGACCATGGGGTCAAGGATGCCGGAAGACGGTGAGTGCATCGCGAACTCGCCACCTGCGCTGGCGTCCAGCTCGTTCAGCCTTTTCCTGTCGACCATTTCCAGGCCCACCACGCCGTTGCCCTCGCCAACGGCCTTGAACCGTTCCAGACTGGCCCGGTCCTTATCGTTGAAACCGACGATGAGCTTCCCGCTGCGCCTGAAGGGGACTCCTAGTTCCTCGGCCACCGCGTCGAATTCCCGGTTTCCCTCGACGCAGCAGCGGGCTTTGAGGGATCCTTTTTTATACGTGAAACCACCGTGCAGCACGCCGGAGTTCCGGCTGGAATTTCCGCAGGCGACGTCCAGCTCCTTCTCCAGCACGCCTATCCTGAGTCTGTTCCGAGACAGTTCCCGCGCGACCGCGCAACCCACCACTCCCGCACCGATGATGAGAACGTCGTAGCAATCCGTCATGGCGCGAACCTGCTAACGCTTGCCGAAAATGCGCGCGGCGGAGGCTGAAAGCTCCCGTGCCTCTTCCGTGCTCCCCACCACCGATTGAACCATGAGTCCCACGGGCGAAAGGTTCTTCGCTACCAGCGCGAAGTCATCCTGGTCCAGCGGCCCCCGCAGGAAGATGCGCCTGCCGTTTTCCTGTATGCGCTTGAGATAGGGCATCAGCTGGGCCAGGTCCATCTCCCCGACGTCCCGGTTGATCTGGTAGACGCCGATCTCCTTGATCGAAAGGAAATCATCTATCAGGAACAACGAGGAACTGTGCAGATGGATAAGGCTGTAGGGGAAGGCGCGGGCGATCCTGCGGTCCGCCTCCAGCACGATGCTCCGGTACAGGTCGGGCGAATAGACCGCCGTCGCGTCCTCCTGCATGCGGACCAGGGGACCAGGAGCCCACATCGAATACGCCTCGATGAAGTGTCCCCCGCGGAAAGGCGCCGTGGCCGCATGATGGTCCTGCACGAGTCGTATCAGCGTATCGGCTGCTCGGTAAGCCAATGCTGCGGAATCAGCGGGATTTTCCATGAGGCCTATGATCGCTTCCGTATGCCCGCGGAGGGCACCCATCACGTCGCCGGGTCCACGCAGGATCGGCAGCCCGACAGGATACTCCCCTCCGGCCCCCTCGGTGAGCACACGGACGAATTCGATGTATTTCCGGTACCAGGGGTTGTCGGGGGAAAGCGCCAGGTCCGAAAGCTCCTCCCAGGATGCCATCCGTTCCACCGCCCAGACCGACTGTCCCGAACGTTGGAGTGCGCAGCCGAGTATTCCTTCCATCCACGGGATGGCGGAGATTGGGCACACACCCTTGATGAAATCGTCGGGAATTTCAAGGCAGCGTTCCATGAAGGCCGCGTAGTCGGGAAGGCAGCGCCGTGGGTCCAGCATACCCGGCTCTATGAAGCCCTTCTCCTCTATATTCCGTAGGTCGGCATAGCGCTGGAAGGGGAACCAGCCGCCGACGTCGAAGCCGACCATGGGCCGTCTCACCATTTTCAGATCCCAGAAATTCCGGTACAGGTCGAGCTTCTCGTCCAGTTGTTCATCCAGCAATTGTTGGCTCCTTCAGATTTCCTTCGGTGTCAAAAGGCAGGGGATTGACCTCTCCGCAGACACTGAGTCCAGGGTACGCGCCCCGGAGTACGTCGTCATGGTATGCTTCGGAAAGCATGAGGTATTCGATATGGAGGCTGTTGGCGATCCTGACTACCCGCACCTTTTCAGGATCAACGCCGTTCAGGGTCCGGATGCAGGCCTGGATGGCTTCCCTGTCGTTGGCCACCACCAGGGGGATCATGGCGGATTTCAGGACCGTGCTGGTCAGGCAGTTGGGGTACATCATCTCCGTATCCAGCTT
>Ga0172379_10009434_pt1 | contig 12050 bp, 11 predicted proteins | sample GrowelOW334metaG_FD_119756 | JGI IMG/M metagenome (GOLD analysis project Ga0172379, IMG submission 119756) | Groundwater microbial communities from an aquifer near a municipal landfill in Southern Ontario, Canada - Groundwater well OW334 metaG | ecosystem: Environmental > Aquatic > Deep... | reverse complement strand
TAAAATTTTTATTTGATAATTAATGAATTTATTTTTATGTTTTTATTATCTTTTTTTAGAGTCATAAAATTTAGCTTGCAAGATATAGCTCGTAATGTTTGGTTGTCAATCATTACGATAATAATTATAACTTTGGCTTTATTTTCCGTTAATTTATTGCTAGCGGTTAAAATATTAACTTCAGCCACGGTCGGCGCAGTCAAAGAAAAGGTCGATATTGGTTTATATTTAAAATCCGACGCCGAAGAGAGCCGTATTTTAGCTTTGAAGAGTGATATCAGTAATTTTGATTCGGTTAAACAAGTTGATTATATTTCCAAGCAAGCCGCTATAGAAAGTTTTAGAGAAAAACATAAAAATGATCCGGAAATATTGCAGGCCTTATTAGAGCTGGGGAAAAATCCGCTGTCGCCGAGTTTGATAATTAAGCCTAAAGATATTAATAATTATGATGATTTGATTGTCAGTTTAAATAAAATCAATAATGATATAATTGAATCGAGAAATTTTGATGATCATAAAGCAATCTTGGCGAAGATTAATAGTATCGCCGATAAAGCTAATGAAGCCGGTTTATTTATTAGCTCTTTGTTTGTTGTAATAACTATATTAGTGGTTTATAACGCCGTGAGAGTGGCTATTTATACTCATAAGCGAGAAATTGGTATTATGAAGTTAGTGGGCGCCTCCACCTGGTTCATTCGCGCCCCTTATTTGATTTCCGCAATGATTTATGCGCTTTTAGGAGTGGTTATGATAATAATCGTTATTTATCCTTTTTTAAATTTAATTCAACCCTATTTGGCAACATTTTTTTCCGGCTTCGAGGTTAATTTGCTAGATTATTATAACAGTAATTTTTTAATGATTTTTGGTTTGGAATTTTTAGCCGCCAGCCTGGTTAACGTTATAGCTAGCTTAGTGGCGGTAGGTAAGTATTCTAAAGTCTAATATAAATATTTAATTGAGCTTAATTTTAAAAAACTGTTTTTTGTTTAGATAAAATTTGGGCATTTTTACAAAATTATTTTTTATTAATATTTTCAGGTAATAATTTTTGCAAGAAATAGCTACAATTTCAACTCTGCACGGCCGTTTCGGCACCGAGGAAAGCGCTGAGGAGCCGCAAAAAACAGTTTTTTAAAATTTGGCGTTTTTTTTATTTAAATTTTATTTTAACTATCTCCGGGTTGGCTAAAATTCTCATGGGCGGACCCCAGGTGCCGGCGCCGGAAGAGGTATAAACTTGAGTGGCGCCGGAATTTTTTAAGCCGTATTGAAAACCGTCATATAGGAAATATTCGATTATTTGCACGGGGAAAAGCTGGCCTTTATGAGTATGGCCGCAAAGTTCAAGCGAAATGCCGAATTTTGGCGCAACGTCAATTTTGTCAGGCACATGCCTTAGTAAAATACTGGGTTTATTTTTATCTATTTTAAGATTGGCCAAAATAGTTTCGTAATCATTTTTATTGTAAGAAGATTTATAATCAACGCCGATAATTTGCAGACCGTTTATTTCTGTTAATTTATTGTCTAAAACATTAATGCCGGCTCCGGTAACAGCATTTATAAATTTAGTATTATCGCTAAATTCTTCGTGGTTGCCGGTAACAAAATATTTGCCTAGCGGCGTCTTTATGGTTGAAAAAATTTGCGCTAATCTATTTAAATCAACGTTCGCCTGGCCATCAAAAAAATCTCCGCCGATAAAAAGTACATCCGGCTTTAAATTATCAATTTGGATAGCTAATTGAGCGGCAAAATCATAATTTTCAATTGTGCCCAAGTGCAGATCACTTATAAAAACGGCGGTTTTACCTCGCCACTCGTTAGGCAAATTAGGCAGAGCGATATTTAATTCTTTAATTTTAATATTTTGCGCCGCTATTATGCCGTAAATTATTATTGCCGCTGCTATCAAAAATAAACTTGTAACCAAAGTGTTTTGATTAACGCCGAAAGAAAATATTTTACCTAAGTATAAAGTAAAATATGCGAGCAAACAGGCTAAGACGAAATATAGCATAATGCCGAACCAGCTGGCTGCCACAGTATAAAAAAGACGGATAAAAATATTAGAAAAACGAGCGATTAAAATTGAGGCGAAAATAAAACCGAAGGGTAGCAATATAAAAATAGTTTTTAATATATTTAAATAAAGCGGGTTTGAGATATTTAAAAAATGCACTAAAGATTGAAATAAAAAATAATGCATTAAAAAGATAAGAGCCAAACTGCCGACACCGGCTAAAATGAATAAGTACATCATACAATAATAAATAAATTAATTAATTATTAAATTTCCTCAAATTTTACCAGCCTGGGAACGAGTTTTATGGCCGGAGCGCTTAAAGCGCTGATAATAAATTTGACTAAAATGTTAGCAATTATTATTTGCAAAACCGTGGCGAATGGCAGACTGCCTAAAAAAGCCGCTAATCCGAAAATAATACTATCAAATATTAAGCTTATAAGATTTGAAAAGAAGACGGCCGGCAAATCACCGATTTTTTTATAAATAATGCTAAAAATTTCCGTATCAATTAATTCTGAAATTACTTGAGCGGCTATACTGGCCATGATAATTCTTCCTACCGGCAATAAAATTGCTTCATAAGCTTTTTGAAATTGCCAAGCTGGGTCGGCCGGCATTTTGCCAACCAGCCAAAACAAGATGAACATTAAAGCATTTAAGCTTGCAGCGATAATAACTACTTGCCTGGCGTTGTCTTTGCCCCATGACTTATGGACAAAATCGCGCAGAGTAAAGGTTAGGGGGTAAATTATTGTACCTCCGTCAACCGCTAAATTAATGATAGGCAGAATAGTAATTTTAGTTGAAAGAATGTTAGCAAAAATTTGCGCTGCCACGTAAAGAGAGCTACTAAGCAAGGGGAGATTAATTTTAGTTGAAGTTTTCATTATTATGCTCGGGGACATGGATTCGAACCATGATTGACGGCTTCAAAGGCCGCTGTCTTACCGTTGGACGATCCCCGAATGTTGAGATGATTGTTAAATTAAGCAAAATCCCGAAGATTCGGGACTATCATTATCATAAAATATTTTTTGTTTTTTGTAAAGTTGTCATGAATTTTTGTTTGAGCTATAATTATAAATACAATAAATATAGATTTATATCATTATGAAAAAAATTCCGCAACAATTTGAACAATTAGAGTTAGATGGTATTTTATCTAAAAATGATGAAAAAAAAGTTGTAGAGAAGTTAAAAAATGGCGAGACCAATAGTACGTCTGTTGATGAACATAAAAGAGTTAAAACTACGGATAGCAAGGCGCCGTTTAAAAAGATTAGACCGGGTTATGGATTTGTGGAGAGTTTAAGAAAAAAAGCATTTGACCCTAAGTGGCAAGAAGAACAGTTGGAAAAATTTAGAAAAATTAATGAAAGAAAAGACTTATTATAGTTGTATTATAAAATAATATATGCAAATAAAAAAATATTTGGCGGTTGGCTTAATGTGTTTAGTTTGTTTTAGCGCCGGTTGGTTTGTTTTTGGCAATAATTCTAAAATTACTGATGTTATCGCCGACACTTTGCGTTTAGATGATCAGGAGGCAACCGTTAGGGCTATAAATAAAGTTATGCCGGCCGTAGTCAATATTATTATTGCGGATAAAAAAACTACGACTTTAATAAATTTAAGCACCGGCGAACAAACTCAAAAAACCGAGACGGTGCAAGAAGGCTCCGGCACTGGTTTTTTGATTTCAGCCGATGGTTTAATTCTAACTAATAAACATGTAGTGAGCGCGGGTGATGAAAAGACGGCTGAATATCGCATTATTTTAAATACGGGTAAGCAATATTATGCCCAGCTAATTGGTAAAGACCCAATTAATGATTTGGCAGTGTTAAAAATTTTTGATAAAAATTTGCCCTATGTTAGTTTGGGCGACAGTGATAAATTGCAAATCGGCTCCACGGTCGTGGCTATCGGCAATACTTTGGGGCGGTACCAAAATAGCGCGACCAAGGGCATAATTAGCGGTTTAGGCAGAAGTATTGAAGCTTCGGATCAGAGCGGTAACATTAATGAAACTTTGGATAATGTTCTTCAGACTGACGCGGAAATAAATTTAGGTAATTCCGGCGGGCCTCTGATCGATTTGGATGGTAATGTAATAGGTGTTAATGCGGCTATTGACCAAACCGGTTCAGCAATAGGTTTTGCCATCCCGGTAAATGACGCCAGACCGGTAATAAAAAGTGTACGCGAAGTCGGCCGTATTATTAGGCCGAGGCTGGGGATAAGATATCACATGCTGACTCCGGAATTGGCTGAGCAGTTAAAATTAACTAAAGATACCGGCGCCTGGATAACGGTTACTGCTGATGGTGCGCCGTCGGTTTTGCCGGGGTCGCCGGCTGATCTAGCCGGTTTAAAGCCAGGAGATATTATTACAGAAATAAACGGCATAAAAATTGAGGGGAGGACAACTTTAATATCTATAATTCAGAAATATAAGCCCGGCGACAGAGTGGGATTTAGAGTCTTTCGCGATGGTAAATTTATAATTTTGGTTGCTATTCTGGACGAGTTTAAATAAATTGCGTAATATAAAGTTGTGGAACTCGTGATTTGCGATTATTTTTTTATGATAGAAATAAAAAATTTAACAAAAAAATTCGGTCAAAATTTAGTTCTGGATGATCTTAGTTTTTCCGTAGAAAAAGGCGAGATCTTAGGTTTTTTAGGCCCAAATGGAGCAGGTAAGAGTACCACCATGAAGATTATTACTTCTTTTTGGTCGCCGACTTCAGGTCAAGTGTCGATTGACGGACTTGACGCGGTTAAGGATTCTCTCTCGGCCAGAAAAAAAATCGGCTATTTGCCGGAAACCGTGCCGCTTTATGAGGACATGAGAGTTTTTGAATATTTAAAATTTATCGCCGAAATACGCGGACTTAATAAAACCGAAATTAAAGGTAGAATAAAAGAAGTTGTTTCTATTTGCGGCTTAAACAAGGTTTTGCGCCAGCCGATCGAGGAGCTTTCCAAGGGTTTCCGCCAGCGAGTCGGTTTGGCTCAAGCTATAATGCACCAGCCGGATATTTTAATACTGGACGAGCCGACTACCGGTTTGGATCCGAACCAAATTGTGGAAATACGAGATTTGATTAAAACTATCGGCCGAGAAAAAACCGTTATTTTTTCTACGCATATTTTAAGCGAAGTTAGCGCTACTTGCGATCGAGTGATAATTATTAACAATGGCAAGATCGTCGGGCAGGGAAGTCCGGCCGAGCTCCTGAAGAAATCCGGCGGCGTGGAAATGATTTATGTTAAAATTAAAGGCTTGAAAAATGAAGTGGAAAAGAAGCTTAAAGAAATGAAGAATATCGTTAATGTTAAAATTAAAGATAAAGAAGCTGAAGATATTTACGGCTATGAAATTGAGCCCGCGGCCGGAGTGGATTTGCGCGAGTATTTGTCTTTAACCATGATGAAAAATAATTTGAGTATTCTGGAATTCAAAAAAATCAGCGCCAGTTTAGAAAATGTGTTTAGAGAGCTTACCAAGTAAAATTGTTATATGTATGTATAAATCTCAGTATATGAAATCTGTCTATATTCTTTTTAAAAAAGAGCTGATGGGTTATTTTAATTCGCCGATTGCTTATGTTTTTATCGGTGTTTTTTTGGTGGCCGGCAATTGGCTGTTTTTTAATACTTTTTTTTTGGCGGCGAGCGCTTCGATGAGAAGCTATTTTTCGCTGTTGCCTTGGATTTTTTTATTTTTATCGCCGGCTGTTACCATGCGCCTTTGGGCCGAAGAAAAGAAAAGCGGTACGATTGAACTGCTTTTGACTTTGCCCGTAACCGATTGGCAGGTGGTTTTAGCTAAATTTTTCAGCGCTTTGATTTTTTTATCAATCAGCTTATTGTTTTCTTTAACTATACCGCTTAGCGTCGCCTTTTTGGGCAATCTGGATTTGGGGCCGGTTATCGGCGGTTATTTGGGATCTTTGTTTTTAGGCGGTTCGTATTTAGCTTTGGGCTTATTTATTTCCAGCCTGACAAAGAATCAAATTATAGCTTTTATTATCGGCTTAGTGGCTTGTTTCGCCGCCTTTATTGTCGGTGCCGATTTTGTTTTAGCCGGCGCGCCCGGAGCTGTGGCGCCGATTATGAAATTTATCGGTTTAGGCAGCCATTTTAATAATATCGCCAGAGGCGTGATTGATACCAAAGATGTAATATATTATGTGTCGTTTATATTTTTATTTCTCTGGTTGAATGTCAGAGTGATAGAAAATAGGGCCTGGAAATAAATATTGTAATATGAAAATTGATCATAAATTTATAAATAAAATTAATTCAACCGCTTTGATAGCTATCGTCATAGGTATTTTAGTTGTCTTGAATTTTTTTTCTTATAATATTTTTTATCGCTTTGACTTAACGCAAAATAAAGATTATTCGCTTTCTCGGGCCAGCAAAGATGCGGCGGCCGGCCTAAAAGATGTCGTTAGTGCTAAAGCTTATTTTTCCGCTGATTTGCCGTCGCAATTTTTAAATTTGCGCCAAGAAGTTGGCGATATTTTAGATGAGTATGCCAATTATTCCGGCGGTAAAATAAAAGTAGAATTTATTGACCCTAAAGATGATCAAGCCGTCCAGCAAGAATTATATGCGGCCGGCATACCTCAGCTGCAGTTTAATGCCCTGGAAAAAGATAAATATCAGGTTATTAACGGTTATTTGGGCATGCTGATTAAATATGGAAAAAAATCTCAGGCTATTCCGGTGATTGAAGATACTAATAATTTAGAATATCAGATTACCTCGGCCATAAAAAAATTAACCAGCGCCGATGTCGCCAATATCGGTTTTTGGCAAGGTAATGGCGCGGCCGATGTGCGGCAAGAGGTAAGCGCGGCTTATGGAAAATTGGCTGAAATTTATAATGTCTCCTTAGTTGACTATGCGACAGATAAAAAAATTGCTGACGACCTAGACACTTTGATAATTGTTGGTCCTAAAGAAAAATTTATCGACGATGAACTTAAGGCGATTGACGCTTTTTTAATGAACGGAGGCTCGCTGGTTGTTTTGGCCGATGGCGTTAATATTGACCAAGGGTTGAAATCAGCTAAAAATAATATTGGTTTAAATAAAATTTTACAATCTTACGGTGTTGCCTTAAATGAAAATTTGGTGTTAGACGTAAACAACGGCATGGCGTCATTCAGCCAGGGTTTTGTAACTTTTTCCACCAACTATCCCTATTGGCCGAAAGTTATAAAATCAGGTTTTAATCAAAACGATCCGGCGGTTTCAAAATTAGAGAGTTTGGTTTTACCATGGGCTTCCAGCATTGATGTCGCGCTTGACAAGACCAAGGCCGCGGTGGTTTCTTATTTGGCCGTAACTTCGGGCCAGGCCATGGCCGTGGCTGATAATTTTAAATTGCAGCCGCAGGCGGAAATTACCGGCGGCGCCAAGGGAAAATTTAATTTAGCCGTTAGTCTGGCCGGTAAGTTTGCCAGTCCGTTTAATAATACAAGTTCTAAGTCCGGCCATTTGATTTTAGTGGGCGATAGCGATTTTATCAGGGATAATTTTTTGCAAAATTATCCTGATAATTTGGTATTTTTTCAAAATGTCATTGATGGCTTAAGTTTGGGCGGCGACCTGATTTCCATCCGCTCCAAAGGCATAACCGAGCGTCCGCTCAAAGAAATAAGCGAAGCAGCCAAGGCCGCGGTTAGATATGCTAATATTTTTGGCTTAACGATTATTGTCGTGTTTTTCGGCGTTATCAGATATTTTTTCAGAAGGAAAGCCAGATTTGAAGATCAAATATAAAAATATATGAATAAAAAAACTTTAATTCTAGCCGGGGTGTTGGTAGCATTAATAATTTTGGCGTACGGTTATCAGGGCCCTTTAAAAAAATGGCAGAATAATTTAGGCCAGCCAAAAAATATTTTAGCCGGCGTAAGAGTCGATTTGGTTGATAAAATAGAGATTATAAATCAGGGAAAAACTTTAATCTTGGCCAAGCAAAATCAAAAATGGAAATATGACGATAGTAAAGATTTTTATGCCGACGCCTCGGCTATGGCTAAAGTTTTTGAAGAATTGAAGCTGGCCGTCGAATCGCCGCTGGAATTAGTCAGCAACAATAAAGAAAGAAAAAGTGAATTTAAAACTGATATTTCCGGACTGGAAATAAAAATTTATCAAGCCGATAAGCAAACCGCCGATTTTATTATCGGCAGTCTTGCCGGCGGTTATGCCGGCTCTTATATTTCTCTTCCCGAATCGGCCGTTACTTACGCGGTTAAGGCTGATTTATTGAGCGCTTTTGATCGGGCCGATTGGCGGGATTATACTATTTTTTCAGCGCCCAAAGAAAAAATTAATAAAATTAGATTTCAATATCCGAATAGAGAATTTACCGTAGAATTTAAGGATGATAAATGGAGCGGGATTTTGCCTGATAGGTTTGCTGTCAGTTCAGAAAAAATTCAGCCAATTTTAGATATTATGTCTGGTTTAAAGGCTACGAAGATTCCCGCGCAAGTTTTTACCGGTACCGGTTTAGATAAGCACCTTATAATAATAGAGGCTTCGGGCGATGGAATAAATAATCTTTTAATGGTCGGCGCAGCTAATAATGATTTGTATTATGCCAAAAGAGGCGATAGCGATAATATTTATTTAATTTCTAAAACTGAAAGGAATGAGTTAGATAAAACTATTCTACGATTAAAATAATTTGAAAATAAAAAAATAGAGCTAATTAGCTCTATTTTTTTATTTATTGTATTAGAAATTTATATAGCCCCTCCAAATTGCCGATTTTTCCTAAAAAATAAAGAATATTATCTTTAGTTAATATAAATGAGTCAATAGAATCTAATTTTATTAATTCAGTGCTATTTCTTTTTTCTCTTTTGTCTAGTTCAATAGCATTAATCGTTTGTTTGGTTGAATAAATAATATAATCTTTGCTCGGATGCAAAATTGCATTGTTGATGGTATCGGAAATTCTAGTTATTAAAGTTTTGCTTTTTGTTTCTAAATTATAGAGCCAAATTTCAAAATCATTAGTATATAATAGATTATTAGAGTCGGTCCAGAGAGTTGTCTTTATATTGTTAATGATTTCTACCAATGGTTCATAAGTTGACGCCGGATTAATTAAATAAAGAATTTTATGGCCGCTATCATAAAGATTAAGCAAATTTTGTTCGGTGTTAATAAAGGTGTAATTTATAGCGGCTGGTAAATTTATGTTTTTAAGGCTTTGTCCGGTAGTCATGTCTATGACTTCGAGATTAGCTGCTTGGCTTGATTTTATAATTAGATATAAGTAGTTATTTTTGATTAAATAATCATCAAAAATTTTGTTGTCGATAATTTTTTTTGATGTGTTAGATAAATCAAACTGATATATAGAATTTTTATCTTGAAAGTATAAAATATTGCCGCTCCATTTATAATTAGACGGATTAGGCGCGAGTTTTTTTAGGTCTATAGCGGAAGCAAGATCGGCTAAGTTATAGAGATAATTATCGATAATAATTTTATTCTGGTCCATTGACCAAAAAATATTTTTTTCGGTCAAATCATTTCGCTTGACGGTTTTTTGAGATTCATCTGATAAGTTTAAAAAAGTTATTAAATCAGAAGAAAAAATCACGGCTTGATTATTGTTCGGTGATAAATCAATTGATTCAATGGCGGCGGGGATGACTTGTATCGGTAGATCATTTTTAAATAAATAAATATTTTCAGCAAAAGTTGAAGCCCCGGGGTTAACGGTTAGTTTTTTTTGCCAACTCCAATAGCCATCAAGCTCAAGGCGCAAATCGTATTCTCCTGGCAGTAAATTTTTTATTTTAGCCGGTGTGGTAATGTAATTTTTTTTATTAAATATTGAACTGGACCAAGTTTCTTGGGGTCTGCCATTTATGAATATTTTTGCGCCCTTAGGTTTAGAATCAATAATAAATATGCCGGTCCTTTGAATGGAAAAGCCATTTTTTTCCAACCGGTAACCGGCCGCATAAAGCATGATGGCCGGGGTTATAATAGTGAAGATTAATATGAAAATTATGCTTAAAATCCGCCTGGTGTTTAAAGTCATATAATGATAGCCGGCCGGCTTTAGTTTTAATCAATTTTTTTTATGTCCGCACCGAGTTTGTTTAGACGTTCGCAGATATTTTCATAGCCGCGATCAATTGAATATGAATTATAGAGCGTGGATTTGCCTTTGGCTCCAAGCATGCAAATTAAAAGATTTATGGCTGGTCTTAAAGCCGGCGGGCAGATAATTTCGGCCGGTTTTAATTTAGTTGGTCCGGCTACTGTTACTCGGTGAGCGTCATGCAGTATAACGTTAGCGCCAAGTTTATTTAATTCAAGATAGTAAACAGCTCGATTTTCATAGACCCAATCATGAACTAAAGTTTGTCCGTGGGCTTGGGTTAATATTGGTAAGAACAAAGGTAAATTATCAATATTTAAGCCGGGAAAAGGTCGTCCGTATATTTTATCAGGCAGAGCTTTTAATTTTGAGGCTATTATTTCTAAATCAACTAGATCGAAGCGGCCGTTAGCTGATTTATAAGTTTGGCTGATTTTAATTTTTTGTCCCATGACTCTTAATTTTTCTAATTCCAGACTTAAAAATTGTATGGGGCAGGCTGTAATTTTAAATTGTGAAGCTGTAGTAATAGCAATAGCAATAAAAGCCATGGATTCAATGGGGTCTGGCATAATCGGATAACTAATTGGTTTAAGTTCTTTTACCCCGGTAATTTCTAATTTAGTTGTGCCGATACCTTTTATTTTAGCGCCGGCTTTAACTAAAAAATAACATAAGTCTTGTACCATGTAATTGGGCGAGGCTAAATTTATTTCTGTTTTTCCGGTTAGAGTTATAGCCGCTAAAATAGTATTCTCAGTAGCCGTATCGCCCGATTCATACATGGTAAAGTTCGCGCCTTTGGCTTTGCCGCGGTTGACATAAAATGAATTGTTGGTTTTTTTTACTTCTATGCCTAAATGATTCAAAGCGATAATGTGCGGGCTGACCGTGCGTTTGCCTAATTTACAGCCGCTGATTTTTGGTAAAGAAAAATTATTAAATACGGAAGATAAAGAACCGATAAGCAATATGGCCGATCTGGTTTTTTCGTATGATTTTTTATTGATGTCGCTAAGATTAATTTTGCCGTTATTTATAACTTGCAAGGTATGCGAATCTAGCCAGCTTATTTTTAATCCGATAGAGGTTAATATTTCAATTATTCGATTTACTTCCTCAATGCGCGGCATGTCGGTTAAAACAGTTTTTCCTTTAATCATAGGCAGAGCGCAAAGAATGGCTACGGCTGAATTTTTGGCCGAATTAGTTTTAATTGCGCCTTTAAGTTTTTTACCGCCGTTAATGATAAAATTTGGCATAAAAAGATGTTATATGGATTAGACTGTGTATTAACTGTTATTATATATTATATTTATTACTAGCATAGCTTAAATCAGCTTATTTTTCAATGCTCAGGGCTGATTTGGCAAAATAAACCCGAGTGTGATAATATGTAAGAAGTAATATAATTTGATTATTTATTATGGATAATATAAAATTGTCAGAAGAAGCGCCGGAAATTAAAAAGCCTAAGCGCTGGAAAATTGCCGGCGTTATTTTATTAAGCTTGGTTTTACTGGGTTCGGCTTTCGGCGGCGGCATGATATTAGCTCAAAAAGATGAATTTATTAAACGAGCCAGCATAAAAGAGGCGATTTATGCCGGTCAGGTTTATAATAAATATGTTACCGCGCCAGCCAATAAATTAACGCAAGACGTTGATTTTAATTTATTTTGGAATATTTGGGATGAAATTAAAAGTAAGTATGTTGATAAAGATAAGCTAGATGATAAAACTATGTTTTACGGTGCGATTAAAGGCATGGTTGCATCGGTCGGTGATCCTTATACGGTTTTTATGGAGCCTAAAATAGCTAAGGAATTTTCTGATGATTTGGCCGGTACTTTTGAGGG
>Ga0172379_10009433_pt1 | contig 12053 bp, 18 predicted proteins | sample GrowelOW334metaG_FD_119756 | JGI IMG/M metagenome (GOLD analysis project Ga0172379, IMG submission 119756) | Groundwater microbial communities from an aquifer near a municipal landfill in Southern Ontario, Canada - Groundwater well OW334 metaG | ecosystem: Environmental > Aquatic > Deep... | reverse complement strand
TTGCCTTATTAATCGCATATTCAAGCATATTCGGATCGATTTGCCTTTCGTACCTATAACTTGCTTGAGTTGATATATTCAACTTTTTCGATGATTTTCTAATATTCGTGTGGTCAAATTCAGCACATTCTAAAATAATATTGCAAGTATTATTATCAACTTCTGAATTCGCGCCACCAATTATGCCAGCTATAGCAATCGGATTTTTGTCGTCGGCAATTACCAAGGTACTATTATCTAATTTTCTACTTATTCCATCAAGGCAAATAATTTCTTCATTATTGTTTGATAATCTAATATTGATTGTACTTTTATTAATTTTGTTTAAATCAAAAGCATGAAGTGGTTGGCCAAGATCAAATAAAATATAATTTGTTATATCAACAATGTTATTAATAGGTTTTTGACCAATTGAAGTTAATTTATCTTTAAGCCATTTTGGTGAATCATCAACTTTAACATCGTGAATAATTTGAGCAATGTATTGCTTGCATAATTTTTTTTCTGTATTATTAATTATTAGCTTATTACTCTCATTTTCTGTAATATCATAATCAAATTTTGTAATATTAATCGGTTTGTTTGTTAGGGCGCTAATTTCTCTAGCAATTCCAATGTGACTTAAACAATCACCTCGATTTGGTGTTATTTCAAAGTCTATTATTGTATCATTATTAAAATATTTAGATAATTTTTCTCCAATAGAATATGTTTCGTTTAAAATCATGATTCCAGAGTGATCGTCAGAAAGATTTAGTTCTTTTGCGCTACATAGCATTCCATAGGATTTAACCCCTCTAATTTCGGTTTCCTTAATTTTGATTCCATTTAAAACTGCACCGATTTTTGCTAGCGGAACAATTTGCCCAACTTTAATATTGGGCGCACCACAAACAATTTGTAATGTTTCATTACCGTCATCAACTGTGGCAATTTGTAATCGGTCAGCGTTTGGATGGGTAACGATATTAAGAATTTTTGACACAATAATATTGTCATCAATTAATTGATAAATTTCTTCAACAGAGGTTCCTGATAAACTCAATTTGTTTGCAATTTCATCAATTATCAAATCATCAATTTTTATATATTCATTTAACCAGTTTTTTGATATTTTCATAACAAATTATCCTAATAATTAATTAAAATTGTTTCAAGAATCTCAAATCACCACTGTGAAAATGACGAATATCTTCGATATTATATTTAAGTATAGCTAATCTATCAATACCTAATCCAAAAGCGAACCCTGAATATTTTTTTGGATCTATTTTCATATTTTCTAATACTTTAGGGTGAACCATACCAGAACCGAGTACCTCAAACCATTTACCATTTAGTTTAACATCAACATCAATTCCAGGTTCAACAAAGGCATAATGATGAGGTCTAAACCTAAATTCGATATTATTGCCATAAAAACTTTTTAAGAATTTGTTGATAGTTTCAAGTAATTGGGTTACTTTAACATTTTCGTCAATATATAAACCTTCCAATTGGAAAAATGTAGCTTCATGTTTAGCATCTGTTGCTTCATTCCTATATACTCTACCGGGAATTACAACTTTAATCGGAGGTTTTTTGCCTTCTGCGTACCTTACTTGACAATTAGATGTATGGGTCCTTAAAACTCTACCATCAAGAAGCCAAAATGTGTCCTGAACATCTCTAGCGGGGGCGTCTTTTGGAATGTTTAACACATCAAAATTATTCCATTCGGAATCGACTTCTGGCCCCTCAAACACATCAAATCCATTTTCTACAAAAATATTAATAATTTGACGGAAAAATTGGGTTATTGGGTGTAAATTACCTTTCATAGCGCCACTTTCTTTGATCGAAAAAATAGTTCAATTAAAATTATTATTACAAGGAAAATTGTTATATCCCAAACGGTAAAAATGTCTAACGATTTAAATACTAAAATTCCAATAATTGCTGAGGAAATTAAAACGGATTGTCTAATTGCAATGGGTAGATGTGTATAAATAACCTCATTATTGTTAAACCAATTTTTTAAGTAAAATAATATAAAAGTTAAGAATCCTGAAATAAACATGAATACTGAAATAAAGAAAGTTGAAATAGTAAAGATATCGGCATCATTGGGGTCAATATTAAATAATATCATTAAGAATACTCCCAATGATATTAAAGTTAAAACAAAAATAAAAAATAAAGATGACTTAAGCTTCATGTGTAATTTTATTAATTAATTCTTCTACAGTATTTACTTTCTCTGCATTTTCATCATATATAAAGTTTAACTTTGGCACATATCTAAATGTTATTTTTTTTGCTAAATTATACCGAATAATTTTTTCATTTTTATTCAAGAATTTAACTAAATCATTTTTTTTGTCGCTTGATGAAACATAAACATAAGATGTGCCAAGATCCTTGGTAGTTTGAATATCATTTATACTAAAAAAACTAATTTTATCACAAAATAATTCATTAATTATTCGGCTTAAATCTTTTATTAATAATTTGTTGATTTTTTCAATTCTGTGTGCCATTTTTTTCCTATTTATGAATATTTTATCATATTTACTCATAATTTGCAAAAAAAATCTGCATTGATGCAGATTTTTTTATATAGTAAATTGTTATCTTTTTTGCCATTGTGGTGCGCGTCGTGCTCTTCTTAAGCCAGGTTTCTTTCTTTCTTTTTCTCTTGGGTCTCTTGTTACAAAACCAGCTTTTCTTAAAGTTGATTTTAATGTTTCATCAAAAGAAATTAATGCCCTAGCTATTCCGTGAATAATTGCACCTTGTTGGCTCTTAATGCCACTCCCTTTAACAACAACAGAAATTCCAAATTTATCTTTGTATCCAATTGTTTCAAAAGGTACTTGCAATGAATCATCTAAAATATCTTGTTTCACAAAATTTTTGATGTAACCTTTTTTACCTTCATATAATCTGACACGAGCAACTGCTCGTTTTCGTCTGCCAGTACCTTCAAAATATTTTCCCTCTATTGTTTGTTTTTCAGCAATATCTTGATTATTCATTGATTTCCTTTGCAAATACTGTTAAATTCCTCATCCATTCTTTTTGTAACTTATTTTTTGGAAGCATTCCTTTAACTGCGTGAGTGAAAGTAAAAGTTGGATTTTTTTCCGACATTTGCTTATATGTAATTGATTTTAGACTTCCAGGATAACCTGAATGTGAGTGATATACAATTTGTTCTTTTTTGTTACCGGTTAAAACTAATTTATCTGCATTATATACAATTACCTTATCACCATTTAATTTGTGATATGCAAAACTAGCTTTGTTTTTACCACGAAGTAAATTAGCAACTTCAGTTGCGATTCTACCTAATACTTTATTAGATAAATCAATCTTATGAGTTATTTCTGGCTTATTTTCCATCTTTTTTCCTTGCAGTTTTTATAACAGTCTTTTCATTTTTAATTTTTTTATCTATTTTTATTGGTTCATTTAATTGAGCTGTTTTACCAGTTGCGTCTTTTGACCCAATTAATTCAAGTAACATCATTTTTGAACCATCTCCAAGTCGTGGGTTCATGTGATAGCTTCTAGTATAACCCGAGTTTCTGTCGGAATATCTGGTAATTATTTCGTTAAACAATTTATCAACTGCATTTTTATGCAAAAGAATTCCATGAAGTTTTCTGCGAGCAGATAAATCATTCTTTTTGGCAGTATTAATTATTTGATCTATCGATGATTTTACTTCTTTGGCCTTGGCCTCGGTTGTGTGAAGCTTTTCAAATATTATTAACGAAGTTAATAAATTTCTAATCATCATATTTCGATTGTCTCGTTTTCTTCCAAATTTACGCATAATTTTCCTTGAATTACTTGGTTTTCTTTTCTTTTACAGTTTTTTTAGCTGATACTTTGGTCTTACTGGTTTTTACTTTTTCTATTTTGGTTTCTTCGCTGATTTGACTTGTAATTAAACTAAAATGATCAACTAGAATTTGAATACAATTTTTAAAAGCTTCTCGAGCTGATACGGTTCCATCTGTCGATATTTCTAAAATTAATTTATCGAAGTTAGTCATTCCGCCTACACGAGTATTTTCGACATCATATTGAACTCTTCTAATCGGAGTAAAAATTGAGTCTACTGCAATTGTTCCAAGTGGCAATTTTTCATCCATTCTTTTTTCTGTTGGTAAGTATCCTCGGCCCTTTTCAACAGTAATTTCTAGCGATAATGAACCTTGTTTATCAAGATTTGCAATAATGTAATTTGGATCAGTAAATTCAACATCAGAATTTTTTGTAAAATCACCAGCTGTCACCCTGCCAGGTCCTTTTTTAGTTAATTTAACTATTACAGGTTCATCACCAAATAGTTTAACATCAAGATTTTTAAGATTTAATACAATTTCAACAATATCTTCTTTTACACCTTTAATCGATGTAAACTCGTGAGTAGCGCCATCAATATGAACGCTAGTTACAGCGGATCCATTAAGTGATGATAGAAGCACTCGGCGCATTGCATTTCCAATTGTCATACCATACCCTGGTAAAAGTGGTTCAATTACAAATGTCGCAGAGTTTTTATCTGATGATTCTTCTTTTAATTTAATCAAATCTGTTTCTGGTAAAATATACATTTAGCCTCCAGCTTACAATTATTATCTACTATAAAATTCAACTATTAATTGCTCATTGATTTCTTGTTCAATTTCATCTCTATTCGGAATATTTACAATTTTCCCTGAAAAATCTTTTTTATTTAGGTCTAACCAAATCGGAACATCTTTATTTACTAATTTTTGATTTTTAGTAATAAGTTTGATTTCGTCACCAACTTCAACCAAATATGAGTTAATATTAAGTATTTTGTTATTAACCATAATTTTTCGGTGTGAAACTAGTTGTTTCGCTTCTTCTCTTGAAGATGCAAAACTTAATTTGTAAACTACATTATCAAGTCTGCGTTCAAGTAATTGAAGTAACGCAACACCTTTTTGACCTCTTGTTTTAGAAGCTTGTAAATAATAGTTTTTAAATTGTGTTTCTCTAACTCTATAAATTGCTTTAGCTTTTTGCTTTGCTCTTAATTGTTTATTGTAATCAGACATTTTGCCAGATTTATTTTGACCTGCTGCGCCTGGGGCGTATGGCCTTTTTGTTACACTACATTTAGGCGAATAACATCTTTCGCCTTTTAAAAATAGTTTTGCTTGTTCTCTACGACATAGTCTACATACTGCATTTTTCATATTATACTCTTCGTGCTTTTTTAGGTCTACAGCCATTATGTGGCATAGGGGTAATATCTTTTATTTGTGTTACAGCTAATCCTGATCCACTTAAACTTCGTACCGCAGATTCTCGACCCTGACCGATACCAGAAATATATACTTCAAGTGATTCTAATCCAAAAGTTTTAGCTTTTTCAAGCGCTGTGGTTGCTGCAATTTGTGCTGCGTAAGGTGTAGCTTTTCTTGCACCTTTAAAACCAAGCGATCCTGCAGAACTCCATGAAATGACTTGTCCTTTTTCGTCTGTAATAGAAACGATTGTGTTATTAAATGTAGCTTGGACATAAATCCGTCCATGGCTAACATTTTTAATAACTTTTTTTCTTTTCATCATTTTTGCATTTGCCATAATATTTTACCTATTTCTATGTTTTTTGACCGGTTAATTTTCTACCACTACCAACGCTAACTCGTTTGCCTCTTTTTGTTCTTGCATTTGTTTTAGTTCTTTGCCCGCGAACAGGTAATTTCTTAAGATGTCTTTGTCCCCGGTAAGAATTAATTTCCTTTAACCGTTTAATATTTTGGCTTAACAACATTCTTAAATCACCTTCTATTTTGTAATTTTTTTCTACTATTTCTCTAATTCTTTCAAACTCTTGTGGTGTAATAGTCCCTGTTTTTTTGAAAGGATCTAAATTTGCTTGTTTAATAATTTTTTCTGATGTTGTTTTACCAATACCAAAAATATATGTTAAACTAATCATTAAATTTTTATTGTCAGGAATATTAATTCCCATTAGTCTTGCCATCGTTTCTCCTAATCAGATTTTGTATGTTATCCTTGGCGTTGCTTATGTCGTGGATTTTTTTTACAAATTACAAAAATCCTTGGTTTTTTTGTATTTAAAGTCTTACCCTTTTTGCGTCGGATAATAATTTGACATTCGTCACAGATTTTTTTAACAGAAGGTCGTACTTTCATAAATAAAATAATTAATTACATTCTTCTTATAATTCTGCCTTTGCTCAGGTCGTATGGGGTGATTTCTACTATCACTTTGTCCCCGGTCATAATTTTAATAAAATTCATTCGAATTTTACCAGAAATATGACACAAACATTCATGCTTGTGTTGCAATTCGACCCTAAACATAGCATTAGGTAATGCTTCTAATACAATACCTTCTTGTTGAATTATTTCTTTACTCATTGTTTATTATATCCAAATAATAACATATTATTAAATTTTCGTCAACACCCTAGCGCCATTTTGCGTTACTGCAATGGTGTGCTCAAAATGGGCCGCTAAATTTTTGCTTGCTGAAATCACAGTCCAGCTATCATTCTTTGTAATTACGGAATAATTTTTTCCAATTATTACCATTGGTTCAATACAAAATACTGCATTTTCTTTTAATATCAAATGGCTATTTTTACCGAAATAGTTAGGAATTATTGGCTCCTCTTGTAGATTCTTACCTATTCCATGGCCAGAAAAATCTCTTACGAGTGAATAATCACCAACATTTTCAACATGTTCCTGAATTTTTTTTTGAATAACTCCAAGTTTTACCCCAGGTTTAATATGTAGTATTGCCACATCTAATGCACTTTTTGTTATATTTATTAAATCTTTCGCTTGATCAGAAATTTTACCTATTCCGACAGTAATTGCCGCGTCTGAATTGTAACCATTATATTTAACACCAACATCAATTCCAACAATATCGCCATTCTTTATAATAGTATCATCTGGAATTCCGTGAACGACTTCTTCATTTATTGATATACAACTTGCATATTTATAGCCGTGAAAATTTTTAAACGCTGGCTTACCACCATAAAAATGAATTCTTTCTTCAATAAAACAATCTAATTGATTTTTTGTTATTAGCGGAAATATATAGTCTTGTGTATCTTTTAAAACATTCGCTAATATCTCACCAGCTTTAACCATTATTTTAATTTCATCTTTAGTTTTAATATTCGTCATTTATCATTCCGTTTATTTTTAATTTGTTTACAATATCTTTGTAAACAGCGTCTATGCTTTGGTTACCATTTACTATAATTAGTCTTTTTTCTTTTTGATAATATTTAAGCAAATTAGAAATAATAATTTTTTCTTTTTGCAATCTAACTTTAACTGTTTCAGGTTCGTCATCAATTCTTTTTGATAGTTTATCGCCGCACCTACTACAAATTTCTTTTTTATATTCATCTTGAGTTGGTAAATAGCTTATTCCACAATTAGTGCAAAATAGTCTATTTGAAATGCGATCAATAACAACATTTTCTGGTACTTCTAAATATATAAAAAAGGGGCTTTTAAGAAATAATTTTTTACTTAGGTTGTCTAGTTCTATTGCCTGGTTGATAGATTTTGGGAATCCATCAATAACGAATTTTTTATTTTTAGAATCAATAAGTACTAATTCCATTTTTTTCTTAAAGATTTCAACAATAACATCATCTGGTTGCGGAATTCCCTTATTATATCTATCTTTTACAAGTTTTCCCAACTCGTCATTTGATTGCATAATTTCTCTAACAACATCTCCACTAGCTAAATAATTAACATTAAACTTTTCTTTAATTAATTTTCCTTGCGTCCCCTTACCGCTTCCAGGAAACCCATAAAGAATCAAAGTGAATGCTTCCATTATTTACTCCAGCCTATTATTTGATTTGCATCGCCAATAACTTCAGTCGATCCATTTGCAAGTAAAACATTAATTTTGCCTATTTTATATTGGTCATTTTGCTTAATAGAATAATCTGTATTTATATATGCTAAATTGTTAGAATCATCATAGTACGGATAATCATCAAGAAGTGTGTTGGAGATAATTTTTTTAGTAGATTTGTCTATTGTAAATATATCAGCTTGATTAAACGAATCATTGCCTTTTGGCATAAGACTAGCAATTATTATATTATCCAAGCTCCAAGATAGATGATTTATCGCTTGATCGTTAAGGTTAATCAATTTATCTTCGTTAAGAGAATTTGCATCAATTTTAGATATATTATTGTTTTCACCATAAGAATATATAATTTGGTTACTATTTGGACTCCATGCATAAGCTTGAATATTTGTTGCATCTGTAAAAATTTGTTTTTTATTTTGTCCGTCAAGGGCGGATATTATTAGTTTAAATCCAAAATCTTTTTCGGCGTTAGAAAAAAGTGTATAACAAATTGATTTTCCATCAGGTGAAATTATTGGATTTTGTGGGCTGGAAAAATTATTCCAGATTTTTTCCATTTTTCCTGATCCATCAGAATTCAATAAGTATAAACTACCAGTAAATTCATTTGTGACTAGACCAGAGTAAACTAAAATTTTTCCATCATTATCAACTGGTCCGATTGATCTAATTTTTTCGCTTTCATCGCTATCCGTAAATATTTTTTTTGATTTCTTGTCTGAAAAACTGTAACTATAAATATCGCTGGATTTACTAGATTTAATAGCATATATGAGTTTTTGATTTGGAATGTTTGATATTAGTTCGTCCGTCGTAAAATCACCGCCACCTTGGTTGGTGCTTGTTTTATCAACGCTAGTTAAAAATTTACCACCTTTCGCATTTATCAAACCTGCAACTGCGAGAATAACAATAATAAAAATAAATAGATTAAATAATCCTTTATTCTTTTGAGTACTCATAATTCCCCTCTTTAATAATTATCATAATTACGCATTAATATTTGAGATTTTATTTGTCTTAAAGTGTCTAATATCACGGAAACAACGATTAAAATACCCGTGCCGCCCAATGCCATTGTGCTAACATCAGTTAGGGTCGGAATAACATACGGTAGTACTGCAATTATGCCAAGAAAAAGTGCGCCAATTAGTGTTGTTCTGCTTATAACTGTTGACAAAAAATCCTGGGTTTCTTTACCGGGTCTTAATCCTGGAATAAACCCACCGCGTTTTTGAAGATTTTCTGCTACCTCGTTAGGGTGAAAAATTACTGATGTATAAAAGAAAGTAAAAATAATTACAATTAGAAAGTATGCAATTGCGTAGAATGTATGATTATTGAATATATTTTCTGTCCAATTGGCAATATGCACTAAGGTTTGACTTCTAGCTTGAGCAAAAAATTTGGAAGCGACACCCGGGAATATCATAATTGACATAGCAAATATAATTGGAATAACTCCGGCCATTGTGATTCTGATTGGAAGAAATGTATCTACAGCACCATAAGAGCTATTGCCTTTAGCACGCCTAGCATATGTTATAGGAATTTGTCTTTCAGAATAATTAAACCATACGATCACTGCTGTTATTACTATAGCTAAAATTCCGAAAATAATTAAATTGAATAATTGTGAAATATCTGTTAAATCTTTACCGTAAATTGTTTGGATAATTTCTGACGGTATTGCAGCAATAATTCCTATCGTAATTATCAAGGAAATTCCGTTTCCTATTCCATTTTCAGAAATTAATTCACCAAGCCACATTACGAACATTGTTCCAGCAGTTAATGAAATAATCATAGTAAGTAGATCAAAACCTTGCGAATTTATTACTAAACCCTGATTTTTTAACATAAAGATCATAGCATAAGATTGGACGATGGCAAGTGGCACGGTTAAAATTCTTGTATAATAGTTAATTTTTTGTTTACCAGATTCACCTTCTTTAGATAAGTTTTCAAGTGATGGCACAACCATAGTTAAGAGTTGAAAAATAATTGATGATGTAATATATGGTCCAACACCCATCATGGCTAACGAAAAATTTTTCATCGCCCCACCAGTAAACATATTCATTAGGCCAAAAAATTGATTATTATCAAAAAATGTTTTTAATTCTTCAACATTAACTCCCGGCATTGGAACATTTGCCAAAAACCTAAAAACTACCAGCAAGCTAATAGTGAAAATAATTCTTCTTCTTAGATCTGGTAGTTTGGAAATTTTTCTAAACATTTCCCACATATTACTCCTCTTTATTAGACGGTTTCTTGTTAGATTTTAATTGAGTTGTTTTAGTAAAAATACAGTTCTTAAATTTAAAGTTAATCTTTTCTTCAATTGGTCCAAGTATTTTAACTATTTTAACCTTATCTTTGATTACACCTTTTTCTAGCAACGAAGCCGGAGAAATCAAATCTGAACTTTTAAACTTTTCTACTAGTAGAGCATACTTAACTGCAACAATTTTAGCCTTATGAGATTTAAAACCACGATTTTTTGGTAATCTTAAACTTAACGGTGTTTGACCACCTTCAAAACGATTTGATATTTTAAAACCAGATCTAGATTTTTGACCTTTATTACCTCGGCCACTGGTTTTACCGCAGCTCGATTCACCTCTGCCAACTCTTTTTGGTGATTTTAATTTATTTTTTGGTTGAATTTGATTTAATCTCATCTTTTTCCTTAATATCAATCTTCTTATCTTTTATCTCAACCTGCTTAGGATCATTGTTAACATTTTTTTTATTTTCGATCATTCTTAAACTTTTTAATGCATAATATGTAGCACGAACATTATTAATCTTATTTGACGACCCAAATGATTTTGTCAAAATATTTTTAATACCAGCTAGTTCTACCACACTTCTAACTGAATTACCGGCGATTACTGAGGTACCAGGTGCAGCAGGTTTTAAAAATACAATTGCACTACCATATTTTAATTTAATTTCATGTGGAATTGTATCGTTGACGATTGGAACATCAATTAAGAATTTATGTGCTTCTGTAACAGCTTTTTGAACAGCGCCTGCAACTTCGTTTGATTTTCCAAGACCAATACCAACTTTTCCTTTATGGTTGCCAATTGCAACTAATGCTCTGAAACGCATTCTTCTTCCACCTTTAACAGTTCTCGATACTCGAGCAACTTCTACAACTTTTTCCTCAAATTCTTTTTTTTCTTTTTCCATAAAGATAATCCTTTACGATATATACTAAAATATTAATCCACCCTCGCGCGCTCCATCGGCAACAGCTTTTACTCTGCCATGATATCTATATCCGCCTCGATCAAATGTTACAGATGTAATTTTTTTATCTTTTGCGTATTTAGCAATTAACAAACCAATGTTTTTTGAAATTTCTGTTTTTGTTGTTTTGTCAGAATTAGTAATTTCTTTATTATTTATATCAGTTACAGTTAATATCGTATTATGATTAATATCATCAATTAATTGAGCCTGAATATGTTTATTACTTCTAAAGATGCTGAGTCTTGGTTTTAAATCACTTCCAGAGACTCTTGATCTGGTTCTATTTTTTCTTCGAACAAATTTTAGTTGTTTACTATTTTTCATATTTTCTCCAAAAAAACTTAAGCGCCAGTTTTGGCAGCTTTTCCAGGTTTGGTTTTAACTATCTCGTCTGAATATCTAATACCCTTACCCTTGTAAGGTTCTGGCTTTCTAATTTTTCTAATATTTGCTGCAACCTGACCAACAAGTTGTTTATCGATTCCAGAAACGATAATTGAGTTTTTCTCAACCTTAAAACTAATTCCTGTTGGTGGTATTACTTCTACTGGATGTGAATAACCAATATTAATAACAACCTTTTCGCCAGTCAATTGAGCACGGTATCCAACTCCAATAATATCAAGCTTTCTTTCGAAACCTTTTGATACACCTTCAACCATATTGTCAATTAACTTTTTAGTTAATCCATGTAATGATTTGGATAATTTATCTTCTTTTTTTCGTTCAACTAAAATTTGATCATTTTCATAACTGATTTTAATTTTATGATGAATATTGTGATTTAACTCACCCTTATCACCTTTAACGCTAATATCCTGACCGTTTATAGTTACTTGGACATTAGATGGGATATTCACTGGTTGTCTAC
>Ga0172379_10009432_pt1 | contig 12054 bp, 8 predicted proteins | sample GrowelOW334metaG_FD_119756 | JGI IMG/M metagenome (GOLD analysis project Ga0172379, IMG submission 119756) | Groundwater microbial communities from an aquifer near a municipal landfill in Southern Ontario, Canada - Groundwater well OW334 metaG | ecosystem: Environmental > Aquatic > Deep... | reverse complement strand
GCAATTCCACCGGTTAAAATAACAGCATCCACGTCGCCTTTCAAAACAGTAAACATAGCACCAATTTCTTTAGCAACATGGTAAGCCAAAGCCTGTAAAACAATTTTTGCGTGCTCATCTCCTTCTTCGGCCATAAGTGTGGCTGTTTGAACTTCATTTGTCCCTAAATGAGCCATTAAACCACCATTACCGACAATCATTTTTTTTACTTCAGACTCGGTATAATTTCCACTAAAACAAAGCTTAACCAACAGACCTGCATCCAGAGTTCCCGCACGTTCCGGCGAAAATGGGCCATAACCATCCAGGCCCTGATTGACATCCACCACTTTACCCTGCCGATGCGCGGCAACCGATATTCCACCTCCCAAATGAGCAATGACCAAATTCAATTTTTCATATAAAGTATCGTGTGCTTCGGCATACTTTCGTCCAACAGCTTTGTGATTCAGTGCATGAAATTGTGAGCGACGCGGGATAAAAGGCAGTCCGCTTATCCGTGCCACATCCTGCATCTCGTCCACAACCACAGGATCGGCAATAAATGCCCGGCAATTCGGAATTTCAACAGCGATTTCGTGAGCAATTATTCCACCCAGATTACTGGCGTGTTCCCCGGTAGTTGCATATTTCAGATCATACAGCAGTTTTTCATTTACAGCATAAACCCCCGATTCAAGCGGACGTACCAAACCTCCGCGCCCAACTACAGCCGAAAGTTCAGACAAGTCAATTCCATCTTCTTTTAGCCGTTGAAGGATAATATCCTTTCGGAAATCCGATTGTTCCGGAAGTGTATTATAGGGTTTTAATTCATCGGAAGTATGACGTTTTGTATGAAGACAAATCAACCTTTCACCTTCGTAAACAGCAAATTTTGTGGAAGTTGAACCCGGATTGACTGATAATATTTTAAACATCGGATGTATTTTAAAATGAAGTATTTTTATACAAAGATAGAAGTATTTCTTTTTCAGAAAAACAATTCACCAGATTTTTTGAATAAAAATACAAACAAGCATAGCTGAGAAAACCAACATTATTAAATAAAAATAAAAATGAAAGTATTCGTATTTGATTTTTTTCTTAATAGTTTGTATAATAAAGAATTATTTTGTACTTTTGCATCGGAAATAGGATACGGAGGAGGGGACAACAGTCCCCTCGTTTGTTAAAATAACTTTAGCCATGATTTCGAAAGACTCAGTATATCTGATAGTTGAGCAATTTATTGTCGACACAGATTATTATTTGGTGGATGTAAAAGTCACTCCTGACAACAAAATCTCAGTTGAATTGGACTCTTTTGATGGGGTTACATTAGGATTTTGCATGGAGGTAAACCGCCATATAGAGTCGCAACTCGATCGGGAGATTGAAGATTACGAGTTGGAAGTGAGCTCGGCTGGTCTTACCGAACCCTTTAAGGTGTTGAAACAATACGAAAAAAACATTGGAAATGAAGTTGAAGTACTGACCAAAAAGGGGTATAAAACGAATGGTATTTTAGTCGAAGCAGGGGAAACTGAATTTATTCTGAAAACAGAAAGAACCGAAAAACCAGATGGAGCCAAACGAAAAATAACAATTTCAGAAAACCTCACTTTCCCTTATGAGGATATTAAAACTACAAAATATATTATTAGATTCAAATAAGCCATGAGCAAAAAAGAAACTATTAGCTTAATTGATACTTTTTCGGAGTTCAAAGAGCTAAAAAACATCGACAGAAGTACTTTGATTAGTGTAATGGAAGAGTCATTCCGCAATGTCCTCTCAAAGATGTTTGGGACAGATGAAAATTATGATGTGATTATAAATCCCGATAAGGGTGACTTTGAAATCTATCGTAACCGTACCGTAGTAGCTGATGAGGATGTAGAAGATCCGAATTTACAAATATCACTTTCCGATGCAAAAAAGATTGATGAAGATTACGAGATTGATGAAGAAGTAACGGATACAGTAGATTTTATTGGTTTTGGTCGTCGCGCCATTTTGACTTTACGCCAAACACTTTCGTCAAAAATACTGGAACTGCAAAAAGATAACGTTTTCAGCAAATACAGCGAAAAAGTCGGTCAGATTGTAAGTGCTGAATTATACCAGATTTGGAAAAAAGAAATGTTACTTATTGATGAAGAAGGTAACGAACTCTATTTACCAAAATCGGAACAGATACCAACCGATTTTTATCGCAAGGGAGACACAGTACGTGCGGTAGTAGCCATGGTTGAAAACAAAAACAACAACCCTAAAATTATTCTTTCGCGGATTTCACCAGTATTTCTGGAACGCTTATTTGAACTGGAAGTACCTGAAATTCATGAAGGATTGATCACTATTAAGAAGATTGCCCGTATGCCAGGCGAACGCGCCAAGGTTGCGGTAGAATCGTATGATGACCGTATTGATCCGGTTGGAGCCTGTGTTGGTGTGAAAGGTTCGCGTATTCATGGTATCGTTCGTGAATTACGCAACGAAAATATCGACGTGATAAACTATACAAACAATCTCAGTTTATTTATTTCCCGCGCATTAAGTCCTGCAAAAATTTCTTCAATCCGGTTAAACGAGGTAGAGAAAAAAGCTGAGATATACCTGAAACCTGAAGAAGTATCGCAAGCTATTGGTAAAGGTGGTATGAATATTAAACTGGCCGGAATGCTTACAGGATATACACTCGATGTATTCCGCGAATTAGATGAAGAGACTGAAACTGAAGATATTTACCTGGATGAATTCAGCGACGAAATTGATCAATGGGTCATCGATGCATTGAAAGCCATCGGTTGTGATACGGCAAAAAGTGTCTTGTCGATTTCCCGTCCGGACTTAATTCGTCGAACCGACCTCGAAGAAGAAACGATTGACGAAGTGTTGGCAATTCTGAATGCTGAATTTGCAGATGAAGCTGAAGAAGGAGAAGAAACTGTTTCTTAGTCAGGTCTTAATTATTTGATGTTACGTTTAAAAACATAAACTGTGACAGAAGACCGAAAACTTATATATAAAATAGAAAACTGTAATTATAGATTATGTCCATAAGATTAAGTAAAGCCTGCAAAGATTTGAATGTCGGAATGTCCACCGCTGTTGAGTTTCTTGCGAAAAAAGGTCATAAAATTGTTGTCGACCCCAATTTAAAGTTGTCGGACGACCTGCATCTTTTATTGGCAAAAGAATTCAACAAAGATATGGCTCTAAAAATTGAATCGGAGCGATTAAGTCAAGAGCGTCATCTAAAAGATAAGGCTGAAACTGTAGCTCTTGAAGGTTATAATCAACCCAAAGCTGTTGAAAAAACAGAAGAAACTATTCATGTTAAAATTTCTGAGGATCAATTGCCACACTTCAAATCAGTTGGACATATCGATTTGGAGGCTAAAGACAAACATATAGAAACTAAACCGGAAGAAAAGAAAAAGGAACCGGTTGTTGAGAAACCAATTGTAATTGAGAAACCAATTGAACCGGAGATTATCCATAAAGTGGTTGAAAAGGTGGTTGAAGAACCTAAAAAAATTCAACCAGAACAAGCTCAGAAACCTGCAGAGTCTCCAAAACCTGTAGAAACTCCAAAGCCTGAGCAGGAAAAGGAAGTGGAAATTATTCCGGTAAAACAAACAATACCAGCTCAGAAAAAATCTGAAGAGCCAAAGGTTATAGTAACAACAAAAGAGATTGAAGCTAAGCCGAAGGAAGAAAAAGTGATTCAGGAAGAGCCAAAATCAAAAGAAGTATCAAAAACAGAGACTTTAAAACATACTCCTAAAAAAATCGTCAAATTACAAGAGAAAGTTGAAGACTTAGATCTAAACCTTGGAAACATTGAAACAAAAGACAACGATCACGAAGAAGATGAAGTTTTCTCTTTATCCAGACCAACTTTAGATAAAGCACCTGTTGTAATCGGAACAATTAATCTGGATCTTCTGAATCAAAGTACACGTCCTAAGCCTAAAACCAAGGAACAGAAACGTAGGGAAAGAGAAGATAAGATCAAAGTAAGTACTGATTTTAAAAAACCGGTTATTGACGGAGACAAAAAAAATACACGACCAGTTCTCAACACAAGTACAGTAGGAACAGGTGGACAACCCAAAAAGAAACGTGAACGTTTTTCTAACCAAAAGGTTGATATCAATAAGGTTCCATCAACAAATCTACCAACTCAAGGTTTTGCACATCCTAAAAAAGTTACTCCTGGTACCACCGGTGGTGGAGCCGGCAATGCCCCAAGAGGCAATGTAAACAAGAATGCTCCAAAACGGGTATTAAAAACAGTAGTAAACGAGGTTGATGTTCAAAAACAAATTAAAGAGACATTAGCCCGTCTTTCGGGAGCAAATAAAAAAGGGAAAGGCTCAAAATACCGACGTGACAAACGCGACAGTGTGAGTACCCGCCAACAAGAGCAGGCTCAACGCGAACGCGAAGGCGAGAGTGTATTGAAACTCACCGAGTTTGTTACGGCAAGTGAGTTGGCTGTAATGATGGATGTAACCGTAAATCAGGTTATTGGTACCTGTATGAACATTGGATTGATGGTTTCTATCAATCAACGGTTGGACGCGGAAACCATCAATATTGTGGCCGAAGAATTCGGTTTTACAACAGAATATGTGAGTCACGACGTAATTGAAGCAATCGGTGAAGAAGAAATTGATACCGAAGCTGATTTAGTACCACGCGCCCCGATTGTAACAGTAATGGGACACGTTGACCACGGTAAGACATCGCTTCTTGACTACATTCGTAAAGCCAATGTAATTGCCGGTGAAGCCGGAGGTATTACTCAACATATTGGTGCCTATAATGTAAAACTTGAAAATGGCCAACACATTACATTCCTTGATACACCGGGCCATGAAGCTTTTACGGCTATGCGTGCCCGTGGTGGAAAAGTAGCGGATATCGTTATTATCGTGGTAGCTGCCGATGACAGTGTGATGCCTCAAACCATTGAAGCTATTAATCATGCTGCCGCAGCTAATGTACCAATAGTATTTGCAATAAATAAAATAGATAAACCGGGAGCAAATCCTGAAAAAATAAAAGAAGCTCTGTCACAGATGAATTACCTCGTCGAAGACTGGGGAGGAAAATATCAGTCACATGAAATTTCGGCTAAAAAGGGAACCGGCATTGCCGAACTACTTGAAAAAGTAATGCTCGAAGCAGAACTACTTGATTTGAAAGCTAACCCGAATAAACGTGCTATCGGTTCGGTTATCGAGTCGACATTAGATAAAGGACGTGGATTTATTTCCACGATATTAATTCAAAACGGAACACTCTATCAGGGCGATGCTGTATTAAGCGGAACGTATCACGGTAAGATTAAAGCCATGTTCAATGAACGGAACCAACGCATCAAAGAAGTAAAGCCGGGAGAACCTGCATTAATTTTAGGTCTTAACGGTGCTCCGCAAGCAGGTGATATTATCAACGTAATGGCATCTGAACAAGAAGCAAAAAACATTGCTGCAAAACGTGAGCAATTGCAACGTGAACAAAGTTTACGAACTAAAAAGCACTTTACACTGGACGAATTAGGGCGTCGTATTGCACTTGGTGATTTCAAGGAACTGAATATCATCGTAAAAGGTGACGTGGATGGTTCTGTAGAAGCTTTGTCCGATTCGCTACAAAAATTATCGACCGAAAATATTCAGGTAAATGTAATTCATAAAGCGGTAGGTGCTATTTCCGATTCGGATATATTGCTGGCTGCAGCTTCAAATGCTATTATCTGTGGATTCCAGGTTCGCCCGACAACTTCTGCCCGCAAAATTGCCGAGAAAGAAGAAATCGATATCCGTTTATACTCGATCATTTATGATGCGATTGAAGAAATCAAGTCCGCTATGGAAGGAATGCTTTCTCCTGAAATCAAAGAAGAAATCACTGCTACAGTCGAAATTCGCGAAGTATTCAACATCACCAAAGTGGGAACAATCGCAGGTTGTTTGGTTCGTGAAGGTAAAATTAAACGAACCAATAAAATTCGTATCATTCGCGATGGCATTGTCGTTTACACCGGAGAACTGGACTCATTAAAACGATTCAAAGACGATGTAAAAGAAGTTGGAACAAACTACGAATGCGGTTTGAACATCAAGAACTACAACGATATACAAGTAGGTGATATGGTTGAAAGTTACGAAGAAACTGAAGTAAGAAAAACCTTGTAAGAATTGACAATTTAATCATTAACAATTTACCATTTATAATAAATGCCGGATTCAATTACGAATCCGGCATTTTATTTTAATGACTTTCCTTTTATTTTTCTAATCTCTCCAGCAACAATTTCACACCTTTTTCCACATCCTGTGTTTCTTCCAATGCTTTGATAAATGCACTACCGATAATGGCTCCAGATGAATATCGGTTCACCGTATCGCGGGTAGATTTATTGGAAATCCCGAAACCGATTAATCTTGGATTTTTCAGATTCATGGCATTGATGCGGTTAAAGTATTCAACTTTATTGTCGAAAGAATTTTGCGTACCGGTAACCGCTGCTGAGGAAACCATGTAAATAAACCCGTGGGTATGACTGTCAATTTCACGAATACGTTCGTCCGAAGTTTCGGGAGTTATGAGAAAAATAAATTCAAGTTTATAACGCTCGGCAATCTCCTTGTATTCTACTAAAAAATCCGCCATGGGAAGATCGGGAATTATCATTCCGTCCACTCCTACCCGGCTGCATTCCTTACAAAAATTCTCAAAACCGAACTGCATAACAGGATTCAAATATCCCATGATAACCAGTGGAATATGAATGTCCAATCGAACCGCTTTCAATTGTTCAAACAATTTACGAATACTCATTCCGTTTTGCAGAGCCATATGACTGCTGTTTTGAATGACGATTCCATCTGCCATCGGGTCCGAAAATGGAACACCTATTTCTACTAGATCCACACCATTTGATTGCAGACATTTAAGTGCAGGTACTGTGTCTTCCAAGGTTGGAAAACCTGCGGTAATATATACCGAAAGAATATTTTCTTTTTTTTGTTGGAATAATTTATTAATTCTGTTCATATTTTTCAGGAATAAGAAGTAAGAGGTAAGGACTAAGTAATTTGTTGTTTATTCTCCCAATTGCGAAATAAATTTCTCTAATAGTTTCACATTTTTAATTCCGGGTTTTACTTCAAATTTGCTGTTCAAATCCACACCTGCAAATTTAGGATGTTCTATTTTAAGAATATCTTCGGCATCATCAGTTGATATTCCGCCACTAAGTAAAAAAGGAGTTTCACCTTTATATTCGTCGAGGATTTTCCAATTGAATTTTACTCCGGAACCGCCATAAGCATCCGTTTTGGTATCGAATAAAAAATAATCACAGGCACCTTCATAAGTTTTTGTTACTTTGAAATTATAAGCCTCTGCAATGGGAAATGCTTTTATGACAATGTAACCAACTTCTTTTAGTTTTTCGCACATTTCCACCAGTTCGGTTCCGTGAAGTTGCATTCCATCCAGCTTATATTTAAAGGCAATCGTGAGAATATTCTCCAGATTTTCATTCACAAAAACCCCGATTTTTTTTATCGTTTTTGGAAATTCATTCAACACCGAAATATCTAATGTACCGGCATAGCGGGGCGATTTCGGGTAAAAAATAAAACCCATAAAATCAGGCTTCAAAGCTGAAACTGCCTTTATATTTTCGGAATATTTCATCCCGCAAATCTTAATCTTTAGTGAAGTATTAATTTCCATCTGATATATTTTGTTATTTACTTCGTGTTATTTACTTCGTGTTATTTGGCTCCGTCGTTATTTATACTTCGTATATTACTCATTTACAATTTATAACGTATTGCAAATAACGCCCGAAGGGCAAATAACTATCAATAACCATTAATAACGCGTAGCAAATAACTATTTCAGTCCTTCAATAAATCTTCTCAACGCTTCCGCCGGATTTTCCTCTTTCATAAAATTCTCACCCATCAAAAAACCTTTGTAACCCATCTGGCGTAATTCTTTTACTGTTTCCACTTTTGAAATTCCGCTTTCGCTTACTTTTATAAACCGGTCGGGAATCAACGCTGCCAAATCAAACGAAGTCTGTATGCTTTGTTCGAACGTTTTCAGGTTACGGTTGTTGACACCGAGCATATCCACATAATCGTTGGCATGGCCGATTTCTTCGGCGTTATGAACCTCGAGCAATACTTCCAGTCCCAATTCATACGCTTTTTTTGCAAGTTCTAATGTTTTTTCCACCGTTAATGCTGCAGCTATCAATAAAATAACATCTGCCCCAATGGCTTTTGCCTCATAAAGTTGGTATTCGTCTATCACAAAATCCTTACGCAAAACCGGACATGAAATCTGAGGCCGGGCTGCCATCAAATCCATGGGTGTTCCTCCGAAATACTCCAAATCGGTAAGAATCGAAATACCGGAAGCTCCCGCTGCACTGTAACCCGAAGTTACATCCACCACATCGGCATCCTCATGAATCCATCCCAGTGAAGGCGACTTACGTTTAAACTCAGAAATGATTCCGGATTCAGATTGAAGCAGACTTTCCTTCATCGATAAACATTTGCGTGAGAAGGCAGGTGCTTTTTCGAGAACAGAAACAGGAAGTTGCAGTTTTCTTGAGGCAACTTCAATGGCTTTGGAAGCTAATATTTTTTCTAATATAGTTGACATTGTTGATATGAATTACATTGATATGAACTTTGTTGATATGACTCCCTTCGGTCGTGATATTGAAACATTTCATGAAATAATATCAGCGAAGCTACTTTCACGAAGTCATATCGGCGAAGCCAAATTTTTACTTATATATCTCCACAAACTTTACAAACGCTTTTTTTGCATAACCACCGGCAAGCGATTCGGCAGCTTCGGCTTTGCATTGTTCGAGCGGTTTATAGGAACTTCGTGTCTGAATGGCAAAAGCAGAATTGATAATTACGGCATCGCGCTGCGCGTCGGTTGCTTTGTTGTCCAGCACATTCATAAATATCTGTGCCGCTTCGTCTATTGTGCTTCCACCCCAAAGTTCTTCTTGTTTCAATGTTTTGAAACCCAGTTGCTCGGGTGTATACACAAATTCGCCTTTATTATTTACCACTTTACAGGTGTCTGTCAACGAAATTTCATCATAACCATCCAAGGAATGAACGATGGAATACTCACAACCAAGATTCTGATAAATGTAATTATAGAGGCGCATCATTTTCAGACTATAAACTCCAAGACACTGATATCGCGGACGAACAGGGCTAATCAACGGGCCCAGAACATTAAAGAACGTACGGACACCCAGGCCTTTACGCACCGGAGCCACATTTTTCATGGCAGGATTGCAAATCGGTGCATGCAAATAAGCAAAGCCCGAATCGTCCAGTGAACGTTTGATGATATTTATATCTGTAGTGAACTTTGCACCATAATACTCCAATACATTGGACGATCCACTCACCGATGTGGCACCGTAGTTCCCGTGTTTGGCCACTTTGTAACCGGCACCTGCCACGGCGAAACAACTGCAGGTGGAGATATTGAAGGTATTTTTTCCATCGCCGCCGGTACCAACTATATCCAGTGCATCAAACTCCGACAAATCCATCGGAATGGCTAATTGAAGAAGTGCATCCCTGAATCCAATCACCTCATCCAGTTCGATGCTGCGCATTAAGTATACTGAAATAAATGCTGCTATCTGAGAATCGTTATACTTTCCCGCAGCAATATTGGTCATTACTTCAGCCGCCTCAGCTCTTGAAAGCGATTGGTGATTAAATAATTGATTGAGTATTTGTTTCATATTTTCAGAAGTAAGAGATAAGAAGTAAGAGGCAAGTACCTCTTCTGATTACCTTTAAATTAAACCCATTTTATCTGTATTAATCCGGTTAACTAATCAACCTTTTCAGCACTAATCTTCCAACCAGTTCTTCAACATTCTCTCGCCATCGGGAGTCAACACCGATTCCGGATGAAACTGAACACCACGCACATCGTAGGTTTTGTGTGCCAAAGCCATAATCATTCCTTCTTCATCTACAGCAGTTATTGTGAGGCATTCCGGCAAGGTTGCTCTTTCAGCCGCCCATGAATGGTAACGACCCACTTCCAGTTTTTTAGCAAGTCCATTGAATAAAACATCTTTCTCCAGCACATCCACCATGGAGCTTACGCCATGATGTACTTCGGTAAGGTTAATCAATGTCCCGCCAAAGGCTTCCGCAATGGCTTGTTCGCCCAGGCAAACGCCCAATATACTTTTGGTGGGCGCATATGTCCGAATCAGATCAAGTAAAATGCCCGATTCGGATGGCACACCCGGTCCGGGTGAAAGAATTATTTTATCAAAACGGACAATATCTTCCAATGCAATCTGATCGTTACGATGCACTTCCAAATCGGTGTATTCCAACTTTTTGACCGCGTGTACCAAATTGTATGTAAAGGAGTCGTAATTATCGAAAACCAGTATTTTCATGTTATTTACTTTGTGTTATTTGCCTTAGGCGTTATTTACTTCATTTTAGTTGCCTTTGGCGTTATTTACTTCGTGTTATTTGGCTTCGCCGTTATTTATTACATGTTATTAATAATAACGCCCGAAGGGCAAATAACATAATAACGGCGAAGCCAAATAACAATTAATAACGACCTGATGCCACTTCCACTGCCCGTTTTAAAGCGGCCAGTTTATTATTCACTTCCTGTAATTCACTTTCTTCGTCCGACTTGGCCACAATGCCGGCACCGGCCTGATAATAAAGCGTATTATTTTTACTGACAAACGAACGGATGGTTATGGCCTGATTAAAACTGCCATCGAAACCGATATAGCCAATACATCCTCCATAGGGTCCACGATCGTGCGGTTCTATTTGATCGATTAGTTGCATGGCTTTAATTTTGGGCGCACCCGACAAAGTCCCGGCCGGAAAAGTATCGGCAAAAAGTTTTATCACTTTTGTATTGGGTTTTAGTTGACCACTAACGCTTGAAACCAAATGCAGTACGTGCGAGTAATACTGGACTTCCCGGAAAACCTCTACTTTCACCTGATCGGTATTGCGACTCAAATCGTTACGAGCTAAATCAACCAGCATTACATGTTCGGCATTTTCTTTTTTGTCATTCCTTAATTTTTCAGCTAAATGAAAATCTTTTTCGTCGTCACCGGTGCGTCTGAAAGTTCCGGCAATCGGTTTAATGTAGGCTTTTTGTTTTTTTGCGTCCACCACCAAATGCGCTTCGGGCGACGAACCGAAAATACGGAAATCGCCAAAATTGAAATAGAACAAATATGGCGATGGATTTACCGAACGCAGGGTCCGATAAAGCATAAAATCATCTCCTTTAAATTGTTGATAGAAACGGCGTGAGAGTACAATTTGAAATACATTTCCTATGAAACATTCTTTCTTGCCTTGAGTCACCATTTTTTTATAATCTTCGTTTGAAATGTCCGATTTCTCATCACCAACGGCTGAAAATTCGTATGTTGCTATATTGTTATTTGTAAGAATTTCTTCAATATCGTTGATTTTAGAAGTTTCAGCTTCGAGTAAATTTTCAATAATCGTCAGCTCATTATTAAAATGATTCACAGCAATTATATATTTGAACAAAACATAATGTAAACCCGGCATACTTCCCGGAACGGTTTCTCTTGCTTTAAGCTTAACATCTTCAAAATACTGCACCGACTCGTACGATGAATATCCAAACAGACCGTTAATGCCTACCGGATTATCGTTTTTCACCAAATTTACCGACTTTAGAAACGTATCAAAGCGATCGGCAACTGTCAGCTTTCCGGTAACCGGTGTTTCAATTTTTGTTCCATCAGGATATTCTTCCTTAATCATAAAATGATTCACAGAAATCCCACCCATCGGACAGAATCCGATATACGAATAACTGTTTTCAACTCCGTGATAATCGGAACTTTCCAACAAAACTGAATTAGTATATAAATCCCTTATTTTGAGATAAATTCCAACCGGCGTCTGTAAATCGGCCAGCATTTTTTTTGAATGAACGAAT
>Ga0172379_10009431_pt1 | contig 12056 bp, 12 predicted proteins | sample GrowelOW334metaG_FD_119756 | JGI IMG/M metagenome (GOLD analysis project Ga0172379, IMG submission 119756) | Groundwater microbial communities from an aquifer near a municipal landfill in Southern Ontario, Canada - Groundwater well OW334 metaG | ecosystem: Environmental > Aquatic > Deep... | reverse complement strand
GGTCTCGGTGAGCAGTTTCAACAACTCGAAGAATTCTAGCATGGTTTCGTCGCATTCCGCAAACGAATTTGCCGGAGAATACTTCAACTCAGGGTCGGGAAGCCTCACTTCCAGGCTGGGAAGGTCCATACCGGCGATCATTTCACGTTTTTCCCGCAAGTCGTAGCGGTAGCGGACCCCTCGTGCCAGCCTGTCCGCACGGTCGCGCCCGACGACCACGAGCATCCTCTTCAAGGCTGGATAGGCGCTCGCAAGCCTGCGGTCCAGGTCGCGTTCCAGCAATTTCACACGTTCAACCGTACGCATCAGCTCCATGACGAGGATTTCCCGCTTCTGATTGAGCAGGTCGTAGCCCTCTACCGCAGTAGCAAGCCGCTCCTTGACTCGTATGAGATTGCTCTTTGTCGGAGCGACCATTTCCCTCGCCATCAGCGCCGCTCCTGCCTAAGCCTGGCTGGCGCCATGAACGGCGGACCGATAGCGCGCGTCTTCCGGGTCCTCGTCATCCAAGTCGTCCTCGGACTTCGCTTCATCCAGGTATTTCTCGAGGTATTCGCGTCTGACCCGCAGAAGTTCATCCCTGGGCAGTACCGAAAGGGCTTTCCAGCCCAACTCGAGGGTGCGCTCTATGGGTCTGTCATCGAACTCGGACTGGGTAAGGTAGTCCTGCTCGAATTTCTCGCCAAAGTGAAGGTAGCGCTTGTCCGCCGCCGACAGCTCTTCTTCTCCGATGATGGAAGCCAGATTGCGCACTGCCTTGACCCGCGAATAGGCGGCAAAAAGTTGGCTGGACACATCCTTGTGGTCCTCCCTCGTCATCCCGGCGCCTATTCCGTCCTTCATAAGGCGGGAAAGGCTGGGTAAACCCGCTACCGGCGGATAGACGCCCCTCTGGGAAAGTTCGCGATCCAGAACGATCTGGCCTTCGGTGATGTAACCGGTCAGGTCCGGTATGGGATGGCTGATATCGTCGTTGGGCATTGTAAGGATGGGAATCTGGGTGATCGAGCCGCTTGAACCCTGGATCTTTCCTGCCCGCTCGTACAGGGAGGCCAAATCCGAGTAAAGATACCCGGGATAGCCTTTCCTGCTGGGAACTTCCCCACGGATGGAGGAAACCTCCCGAAGGGCCTCGCAGTAATTGGTCATGTCAGTCATGACGACCAGCACGTGCATGCCCAGATCGTAGGCCAGGTATTCCGCGGCGGTAAGCGCGCAACGGGGGGCGACCAAGCGCTCGATGGAGGGCGCATCCGCCAACGATAGATAGACGACTACGTTGGAGAGTACGCCGGAGCGCTCGAATCCATCCAGGAAGAAACGAGCTACGTCGTATTTTACGCCCATCGCGCAAAACACGACGACAAAAGGCTCATTGGCGGTACGTATTTTTGCCTGACGCACGATCTGGGCTGCCAAGCGGTTATGGGCCAAACCGTTGCCGGAAAAGATAGGAAGTTTCTGGCCCCGGATGAGGGTATTCATGCCGTCTATCGCGGATACCCCGGTCTGGATAAAGTCACGAGGGTAGGTCCGTGCGTAGGGATTGATGGGCAGACCGTTGACGTCCCGCCGGTCGGACGAGAATATCTCGCCAAAGCCGTCAGTAGGCCTACCCAGCCCGTCGAATACGCGACCGAGCAAACCAGGGCCTACCCGTAATTCCATAGGCCTGCCCAGAAATTCCACCCGACTTTCTTCGGCGGACAGCCCCGAACTGGAACCGAAAATCTGGATGGCGCTCCAGTCGGTCGACAGATCCACCACCCGCCCGAGGCGGCGCTCACCGTCACGGCCGTACACCGCCACAGTCTCGCCAAAACCCACATCCCGGCTTCTGTCCGTCATGACAACCGGTCCCTCTATACGGGAAAGTCCCCTATATTCGACACCTCTCATACGGACTCCTTCATGCGGTAGCCCCTTTCCAGTTCGTCAAGTTCGGTCTTCATTTCCTGCTCGAATTCGACGAGTCCGCCCAAGGCATCGTTCGCAATCTCGCTTTTAAGCCTGGCCAGGCGTTCCCGCACGGGCATGGCATTTATTTTTATCAGCGGAGCTCCCAGCTTGATGCACTCCATCGCCCGCTCGTGAAAGCCCATGATGAGATCCAGCAAGCGCACCTGTTTGGCAGGGGTACAGAACATGTCCACCGGATCGAAGGAGTTTTGCTGAAGGAAGCCGTTTTTGATCAGATCCGCAGTCAGGAGAATAAGGCGCTGGTCGTCGGGAAGCGCATCGGGTCCTATCAGCCTTACGATTTCGGCAAGGCGCTGTTCCTTTTTGAGCAAATCCAGGGCGGCCCTCCTGACGCGCGGCCATTCGGGGTCCACACGATCCCACCAGGCACCGACTTCATCGGCATACTCGGAATAACTGTCGGTCCAGCTAAGGGCGGGGTAATGCCGGGCATTTGCCAAATCCCTGTCCAGAGCCCAGAAACAACGGATGAAGCGCTTGGTATGCTGGGTGACGGGTTCCGAGAAATCGCCACCGGGGGGAGAGACGGCTCCGATGATGGAGACCGAGCCTATGGGTCCGTTCAGCGTTTCAACCCTACCCGCCCGTTCGTAGAATTCAGCCAGGCGGGTGGGCAGGTACGCGGGGAAGCCCTCCTCTGCGGGCATCTCTTCCATACGCCCGGAAAGTTCTCGAAGCGCTTCTGCCCAACGGCTGGTCGAGTCCGCCATGATGGCAACGTGATAGCCCATGTCTCGGTAGAACTCGGCCAGAGTGACACCTGTATAAATGGAGACTTCGCGGGCCGCTACGGGCATGTTCGAGGTGTTGGCAATCAGTATGGTGCGTTCCATGAGCGACCGGCCAGTCCGGGGATCCACCAATTCGGGAAACTCGGTTAGGACGTCGGTCATTTCGTTTCCGCGCTCTCCGCAGCCAATATAAACGATGACGTCGGCGTCGCACCATTTTGCAACAGCGTGCTGGGTCATGGTCTTGCCGGTTCCGAACCCACCGGGTATCGCGGCGGTGCCGCCCTTCGATAAGGGGAAAAAAACATCGATGACACGCTGGCCGGTAATAAGCGGTTCGTCCACCGCGAGCTTTTTGGCAAAGGGTCGGGGAATCCGCACCGGCCACCACTGGGCCAAGGCAATGCCATCATCCCCGTCTGTCCGAGCAATGGTCTCAAGCACCGTGTACTCCCCTGCATCCGCAAGTGAGAGGAGTTGGCCGCCTTTGCCACCGGGCGGAACCATGATCTTGCAGATGATCAGCTGGGATTCGCGTACGGTTCCGAGGATAGTACCGCTTTGTACCGCCACCCGCTCGCCGCGACGCAAGGCGGAGACCAAGTCCGGCTCGGGTTCAAACTGCCATTTTCTGACTGTATCCAAAGGTTCGCCCCGCACCCCGGGAGCCAGGAATGCGCCGCCCGCTTCGAATAGCGCCCTCAAGGGTCTCTGGATACCATCGTAGATTGTTCCGATCAAACCAGGGCCAAGGAGGACCGAAAGGGGTCTACCTGTGGATCGTGCTACAGCTCCGACGCGTAATCCGGTGTCGTCCTCGTATACCTGGACCACGGCGTCCTCGCCTTCGAGCCGCACGATTTCACCAATCAGGCCGTCCTTACCCACCTCGACCACATCGTACAAGCCCGCCTTCCCCAAACCCATCGCTCGTACGATGGGGCCGGAAACACGGACGATTTTTCCTTCAATCATTCAAAGCCTCCGGTCCGAGCAGCGCAGTCGCCAATTCGGCCCGCTTTTCCCGCAATAAGGTCTCGCCGATCTCGGAAGTCCCGATACGAACCGTAACCACGTCGTCCCGTATGACCAGCCAAGGTTTGGCCGGATCACAGTCGGCCTGAAGGTTGAGAGTCCACGCCCCAATCGGACGAATTGATGCCAAGAGATCCTCGGCTTCTTTCATATCCAGGCCACCAGCCTCGGCGATAAGGGAAAGTGGGGACAGGGCTGCTTCCCGCTGACGCAATTCCCGTTCCAACAAGTCCATCAGGCGGGTACGCGGAAGGGAACGGATGAAAGTGTCCATGGCCTCGCGCAACTTCCGTTCGGCCCGTTCAGCCCTCATGCGACGAGTATCCAGCGGATAGCGCGCGTTGGTTTCGCGGACAAGATTATCGATACGCTCGCGGTGCTTCCGATCCAGGGCGGCCAGATCGGTCTCCAGTTTTTTTGCCCATTCCGCTTCTGCAGCTTTACCCAGCTGATCCGCGTTTTTTAGGAAACGGGCTGCTTTTTTTCTTGCATCTTCCAGAATTTCCCTATCAAGGACTTCCGTTGAGCGTAGCTCTTCCATCTTCTTTTATCCGCCTATACCCGTATACCGATTGCGTCCCTGATGGAGTCCACCAAGGTTTTACGGCCTTCGATCCGCCCTTGCAAACCAGGGAGCTCCACCACGAGCGGATACTCTCCTGAAAGTTGCCAGTCGGCCAATTCCTGACCCAAGGAATCCGCAACCTCTTCGCTGATAATGAGCACCCGTGTATCAGCGCCGTCGTCCGCCTGGATACCCGCAAAGCTTGAAGCAGCATCCGGAAGGGCAACGCCTGCTTCCTCTACCAGCCCGCGGGTAACCCTACGGAAAACCGCCAGGCATTCACGCGCGTCGTTTACCGCCACGCCGGGGACGCCGACGAAACGGAAAGCCGTTACAAGTTCACTCTCGCCGATAAAAAAGAACTGCACGTTCTAGATCAGCAGGATAAAAAGCGCCACCAAGAAGCCCCAAAGGCAAATGCCTTCCGCCAAGCCAACGTAGGGAAGCGCCTTTCCCGAAAGTTCGGGATTCTCGCTCATGGCACCCATGGCTGCCGCCCCGATCTGTCCCACCGCAATTCCACCCGCTACGCAGGAAATACCCACCGCCAAGGCTGCGGCAAAATACTTCAGGGAGGATTGGGGGGAAGATTTTGAGAGCTCCGTCCCCGTGCCCGATGAACCCGACGACGATTCAGCCTGGGCAAAAGAGAGCACCGCACCCATGAATACCAGGACGCCCGCCAAAAACAATACTTTGCGAATCATTACCTCACCTCCCTGCGAAATCGGAACGGCGTGAATTCGACGCCGGTCTCGGTAAAGAATTTGCTGAAAAACTCGTAATACTGGAGACGTATCACCTGGATGGTCACGATAAGACCCTCAAGCAGGATGATGAGCGAATTGCCGAATACCATGACCAAAAAGCCGAAAACCGCTCCGATAGGCGCACTGCCACTCACCATATCGCTCAGGGCAAACACTATGAACGACAGGACCGCATGTGAAAGGGCAAAGGCTCCTACCCGCAAGAAACTGACCGTATTCGAAATGAAGTAAGACGCCGATTCAAGAATTTCCACAAACCCTTCCATAAGAAACGCCATCATGCCATGTTCCAGTATGGGTCGCTCACCCGCAAGGAGGCGCCAGAGGGCTGGTCCAAAAAACAGTCCCAGAATTGGTAGGCCAAATCCAAGAATATCGAACCAGGCTAAACCGACAGGCTCGCCTGAAATAATGCCGAGAGCTCCCAGCGCGAAACGTACGGCGTATGAAAGGGCGTACCAGAAAAGCACCCCCCCAGCCAAGCCGGTCTTGGCAAAAATCGCCTTCTCATGATGCTTCAGATAGAATTGGTTGATGATATTGATGATCAGACCGATCGAATTGATGACCACTCCGACAGCAACGGTGAAGGCGAAAAAGAAAAACAGTTTGTCCAGGCTACCCTTTTCCGGCATAAGGTGGAGTATGCGGTCCATGGAATTACCCGGTCCCAGCAGAAAGCCGGTGATCGCCCGCGTTGGACGGATAAGAAGTTTCTCGGTGGCGAATACTTCGCCATCCAGGAAGCCCACCGTCATGGACGCGATACCCACAGCCACCAGTGCGGAAGAAAACCGGGAAAATTGCGACAGGAATTTCACGCGGGAACGAGAAGTGATCAAGCCCAACAACAAGAGCACAAAACCCTGCCCAACGTCTCCGAACATGATCCCGAAGAGTATGGTGAAACTTATCGCGACAAAGGGCGTCGGATCGATGGTTCCGTAGAGGGGCGCTCCATAGGAGAAAACGAGGCCTGAAAATCCGCCGACAAATCGACCGTGATCCAGGGAAACGGGTATTTTTTCTTTCCCTTCCCGAACGGATGCGATTTCCTGCGGATCGTAGGACCTGATGGCTACACGACCTTCGGTCAGACGTTCAAGCTCACGAGCCAATGCAGGAACGCTTTCAGTGGCCACCCAACCCACCAGGCGAAAGGCACTCTTGGTCGCCTCCAATCCCGCTTTCAGGCGTTCAACCGTAACCAGCATCAACCAGGATTCAGCCGAACGGCACAGATGGGGTTCCAGCTCCCTGGCTGCAGTTACTTTCTCGCTTACCAACAACGCAAGTGCGGAATCGGCTTGGGCCAAACGATTCTCCAGACCGACGAGTACATCTGCCGGAACTCCCTGGAATTCCTTTGGTATCGTCAATGGTGAGAAACCAGCCTTCTGCAATTCGGTATCCAGGGCAAAGCGCCCCTTCCGCGAAGCTGCTGCCAATACGCGGTCCTCACCCAGGGAAAGGATCATGCCCCTATCCTGTAACGAACGCTCCAGGGCCTCCCGCTGCTTTGGGTCGAGGCGACCCACTCGTAGTGTCAGATACGAAAGTTTTTCCAGATCCGCAAATGGCGCATCGAGCTTGGCAAAGGAACGGGCTTCAATATAGGCTTCTTCAATATTCCTGCGTTCGGCGATGGCATTCGCTTCCCGCGTTCTCAGCTGCGCTATTTTTCCAAGGTTTTCATCGAGCTTCGTGCTGTCCTCATCCGAAGGCAGGTTACCAGCATCGCCAGGTTCTTCCGGGAGAGTGATATGCAGGAAGTCAGCTGCGGAGCGGATTTTTTCCAAACGATCCAGCGCTTTGGTCAGATTTTCACCGATATCTTTTTCGGCAACAATAGCTTCGTCAGGGTGGGAAAAATGCATCAGGCATTTTTTCCCCAGATACTCGATGACACGATCGACATCCCGATCAAGCACAGTAAGTTCTATATTCTTCATCTTCCGTGGACGCATCATGAGAATACCTCGATCGAGGCCAAGGCCTCCCTGGCGGGAATACCCAAGGCCAGTCCTTCAGCAACGCTGGTCAGGATATCTTCCTCAAATTGCATGAGCTTGATGAAACACGCGATGGTATCCGACGAAAAGGGATTCCGGCGAAAAAGGGATTTTGCATGGGAATACAAGCGTCGGGCGGCGGAATTCTGCGCAAAGCGGGGGTCAAGACGCCAATATTCGCCTGGCTTCTCCGGATTGAGCAGATAAGGATGCTTCCAATCCTTCCAATCCTCACGCTTATCCAAGGCAAAACCGTTAGTATCTCGGGCTGCCTTTGCAAGGGATATCCCCTTGCGTTCCAGATTTACAAGCCTGGAATCCAGTTCCGGACCATCCAGCTTGTAATACACACGCAATCTCAAGGTCCATACGATATTTTTAAGCGTTATCTCTTCGGCGATCAAAGATTGGAAGCCATGCCTGTCCGACTTGGGCAATGAGGCCAGATCGGACCACAGGGTACGATAGTAACGGAGATCCAACTCGGTCTCCAGATCGACAAGGCTCTTCTCGCCGTGGGCTCCCGCCAACCAAGCATGGTCAGTGCCAGCGGTCATTCCGGCGATATCAGGAAAGGCATCAAAATTGACGGTTCGGTACGCACCAATATCGGTAATTGGCGGGCGAGCTTTCTGACCGGCAGAAATGGCGGCCAGACAGGCCTTAAGATCGGCAGTTTCCCAGGATCGCACCAAAGTTGCCAAGGCTGCTGAGGGTTGGGAAAAAGCATCCATAATTGAAAGGACATGGGCCGACGCACGTTCTGCTATACGCCGTTCGAGCGCGACGGAAAGCTCCCGTTCCGGAAGGTCCAAGGGATTCGCCGGAAATAGCGCCCTATCTAGCTCGGATAGCCGGGTGATTGGATATAATCGCTGTATTCCTTTTCCTAGAAAGGATTTGCCGATTATCCCGCAAGCTTTTGCCCAGGCAAATGCCCGCTCCCCGGTGGAAGCCACCTTAATAACCCTTTGTCAGGAACTCTTCTGCGGTTCTTGAAAGGTCCTGGGGATGAAGGGGCTTGCGCTCAAGGCCTTCCCGAAAAGCCTCCAAGGAGGCCTGGTATTCCAGTCTGACAGAATTGGCCCGGCGCAAAAATTCTGCATCCAGTTCTTCTACCCGTGCCGAGTAGGCGCTTTGGTACTTTTCCCGGGCCAATCTCTCATTCTCGGCGATGCGGATGTCGGCTTCTTTTTGTGCCTCGACGGCCAATCCGGTAGCTTCCTGTTCGACGCGCAGTAAATGTTGAAGTATGTCACTCTCGTCCATGGGGTAATACCGGGTCCTTTCAATCGAGGGCTATGAGCACGTCCTCGTATTTGCGAATCAAATTATTGGCGGACTGGGAATCCTTCTGGGATAGCAAGTCGGTATAGAAAGAGGGATTATCGAGTAGTTCTGCCAGACGTTTCAGCAGGCGCAAGTGTTTTTCGGAGTCCTTCTGGGGAGCCAACAACATAAAAAGCAGGAATACCGGCTCACCATCGAGGGCGTCATAATCGACGCCCTTGCGGGAGATGCCCAACACACCGTAGACGCTGTCCACGGCGTTCGTCTTTCCGTGAGGAATGGCGATGCCTTTTTTGATTCCCGTCGACATTTTGGCTTCCCTATCACGTAACGCTGTGAGTATTTCCTCGCGCGACTGGTTTCCGCTGGCCCTACAGAATAGATCCACGAGTTCCTCGAACGCTTCGTCCTTATCCTCGGCTTCAAGACCAACCTTGATGAAGTTCGCGGGAAAAGTCTCGTGTAAAAGCATCTGCAACCTACCTTGAAGGCTAGTTGGACGAAGGGGCGGCAGGAGTCGCCGAATCGGTGGCTGGCGCGTTCAGTGTATCGGCGGGGGTGGGCGCTTTATCGCTCCACCATTCGCCGGAAGCCTGACCTTCGATCTGCTTGGCGGCTGCCTCCACACCCGTCTCGCTTGGCGTACGGTTAACCAGGGCCAAACCGAAACTGGTAAGCAGGAAGAGCGTACCAAGAATATAGGTAGTCTTGGTGAGTACATTTCCTGACCGGGAACCGAAAGCCGAACCGCTTCCACCAGCGAAAATACCACCCAGACTATCTCCGTCCTCGTTCTGGACAAGGACCATCAGGATGAGCAGGAGCGATACGATTACAAAAACAACCAAGAGCAATATGCCGATAAGACCCATCTGAAGGTACTCCGTTCAATAATCTATTGCCTGCGCATGATTTTCAAACATCCGCAGGCAATCTGCAAACATCAGCGGCCATTCTAGCGAAGGGCCGCGACTTGTTCAATACGTTTCCTACGCGAAAGTTGCGATGGGAACGAAGGTTTCCGCCTTTAGGGCGGCTCCCCCTACCAAGGCACCGTCGATATTCGGTTTTCCCATGAGCTGGGCTGCATTGTCTGCCTTTACCGATCCACCGTACTGGATACACGCGGATTTCGCCGCACCATCGCCATACAAGCCGGAAAGGACCTTGCGAATATAGGCATGGATAGCGTCCGCATCCTCGGGAGTGGCGGTCTTGCCGGTTCCGATAGCCCAGACCGGTTCGTAGGCAATGGTGATTCTCTTGAAATCAACGGCGCTTACGCCGTCCAGTCCTTTTACGGTCTGGGCTTCGCATACCTTTTCCGCCTTGCCGGCCTCACGCTCTTCCAGGGTTTCACCGACGCAGAGTATTACTTCCAAGCCGTGCCTGATTGCGAGTCTGACCTTCTTGTTGATGAGTGCGTCGTCTTCCTTGTACACGTGCCTGCGTTCGCTGTGGCCCAGGATGACGGTCCTGACACCCAGATCCTTCAGCTGGAGTACGGATACTTCCCCTGTATGGGCACCCTGTTCCTCGGCGGCCATATCTTGGGCACCCAGGATGATGTTGGTACCTGCGACTATCTTGCCCACCGTCTCCAAGGCTGTGAAGGAAGGCGCCACAAGGTACTTGTGTTTGCCACCCTTGAGTTGGGCGACGAGGGCGGTGGCCAGTTCGGCCGCTTCCGAACGAGTCTTGTGCATTTTCCAGTTGCCGGCGATAAAATAATTGCGCATCCACGCGCCTCCATTCTTGATTTTTTGTGCCGGATCATCGATCCGTGAAGTTCATAGTACCCATGCGGACCCGGCCTGTACAGCCGGGTCCAAGACACCGAGGGTTTTGCCTATTTCCTGCAGACTTCGATGCCAGGCAACTTCTTGCCTTCCAGAAGCTCCAGCGAAGCGCCACCACCGGTCGATACGTGGCTCATCTTGTCGGCCAAGCCAAATTTATTGACCGCCGCAACGGAATCTCCACCGCCCACCACCGTAATGGCCCCCCGACTGGTGGCTTCGGCGACGAGCTTCGCCACCTCGCTGGTTCCCTTGGCGAAGGCATCGAATTCGAAGACACCGACCGGCCCGTTCCAGACTATGGTCTTGGCCTTTGCGAGCACTTCCTTGTACTTGGCCACTGTTTTGGGGCCTACATCCATCCCCATCAGGTCAGCGGGGATATCCTGTGCATCCACAGCTATGGCTGCGGCAGCAGCATCAAATTTTTCAGAACAGGCATGGTCCACGGGAAGTACGATCTCGGCTCCCAGTTTTTTGGCCGCCGCGAGTATGCTCCTGGCCGTATCCAGCTGATCGTCCTCGACCAGGGACTTGCCTATGGTTTTGCCTTGGGCTTTCAGGAAGGTGAACGCCATACCGCCGCCGATTACCAGGGCGGAAGCATTTTTCAACAGACTTTCGAGTACGGCAATCTTGGAGGAAACCTTCGCGCCGCCGATTATGGCAACCAGGGGTTTCACGGGGGCGGTTACAATGGGTTCCAGATATTTCACTTCCTTTTCCATCAGGAAACCAGCCACGGAGACAGGAACGAACTTGGCGATGGAAGCAGTGGACGCATGGTCCCGGTGAGCGGTTCCGAAGGCATCGTTCACGAATATTTCACCATAAGTGGCCAATTCCTTGGCAAGTTTATCCCGTTCAGCGGCGTCCTCGCTCGTTTCTTCCTTGTGGAAGCGGGTATTCTCCAGCATCACGATGGTGCCGTCTTTCTGTCCGTCTATGAAGGACTTCTTGCCAAAACAGGAATCATCGCCAGCGAATACGACGGACTTGCCCAGCTTGTCGGCGAGATAGGCGGCAACGGGTGCCATGCGATGCTTGCCAGCTATGTATTTGGCATCATCAAAGACTTTCCCGTCCTTCTCGGCTTTTTCCTTGGCTTTTTTCATGTCCTTCTTGGGATCGCCCAAGTGGCTCATGAGTACCAGGCTCTTCGCACCCTGGTCCAGCACGTACTTGATCGTGGGAATGGCCGCGGTTATGCGTGTATCGTCGCCTACCTTGCCATCTTTCATGGGAACGTTGAAGTCCACGCGCATGATGATGCGTTTGCCCTTGAGATTCACGTCTTTTACGGTCTTGATCATGAATGGTCTCCTTGCGAATCAGACTATATAATAAAAAAAGCCCCGGCCGGTGAGGGACGAGGCTTTTTCCGGATTCATGCGATCCTTACTTCTTGGCCATGTGGCTGAGAAGGTTCACCACGCGATTGGAATAACCCCACTCGTTGTCGTACCACGATATCACCTTGAAGAAACGCTTTTCACCAGGCAGGTTATTCTGCTTGGTTGCAAGACTATCGTAGATCGACGAACGATCGTCATGGATGAAGTCGGTGGATACAACTTCCTCATCACAGTATCCAAGGATATTTTTAAGGTAGGTTTCAGACGCTTTCTTGAGAAGTCCGTCGATCTCCTCGATGGAGCTGTCCCGTGCGGCAGTGAACGTAAGATCGACGACAGACACGTCAAGGGTAGGCACCCGGAAAGACATGCCGGTCATCTTGCCTTTGGTCTCCGGGAGGACTTCGCCGACGGCTTTCGCAGCACCGGTGGTGGACGGGATAATATTGATGGAAGCGGCGCGGCCACCCCGCCAATCTTTCTTGGAAACACCATCCACCACTTTCTGTGTCGCGGTGG
>Ga0172379_10009430_pt1 | contig 12057 bp, 12 predicted proteins | sample GrowelOW334metaG_FD_119756 | JGI IMG/M metagenome (GOLD analysis project Ga0172379, IMG submission 119756) | Groundwater microbial communities from an aquifer near a municipal landfill in Southern Ontario, Canada - Groundwater well OW334 metaG | ecosystem: Environmental > Aquatic > Deep... | reverse complement strand
GACGGTAGTGTCTTGGCGGCTCCAATTTGGAAAAGCTTTATGACAAAAGTTCTAACAGGCACCCCTGTTGAACAATTTAAAGCGCCCGACGATACTAAGACGGGAAAAGCCGTTATCGATGGTCAGCTGCCAATTTTAGGCACTACACCGGTTGATAAAAGAACCGGAATGGCAGCTAGTATAAACACGCCAATTGAATTTGTAGAAAATAAAAATATTTATGATAATCATTCAATTCTATATTATGTCGACAAGAATGATCCTTTAGGGTCAGTACCAACTAATCCAGAAAATGATTCTCAGTTTAGTAATTGGGAAAATGCAATCATTGAATGGGCTAAAAAAAATAATCAAACCGTATCATCAAGCACCCCTATTTATCCAATCGGAACAGCGAGCTCTACCGCCTCATCTACTCTTGAATTTTTTCCCTCAGGAATGACAACCAGTGATGAAATTGGAACAAGCACAAAGAGTTCAAGTACAACTCCATTAAAATAAAATACCAATAAAAAAATCGCTCGTTAAATTACGAGCGATTTTTTATAATTTTTTTATTGTCTTATTGGCATCACCACATAAAGATATTCATCTTCATTATCCGATGTTAAAACACAGGGGGTGTTATTACTTACTACTTTTAATTTAACTTTATCACTACTAATATTATTTAAGCCATCAACTAAATAACGATAATTAATTGCCACCTCGTTATCTATACCGGTTATCTCAGCATCAATATCAACGCGACTTTCACCGCTTTGTCCAGATGAGGCTGAAATAATAATTTTATTATTTTTAAATTCCAAATTAACGTCGTTTACTCCAGTTTTTGAAAAAATAGCCACCGCTTTAACAGCTCGAGATAAATTTTGTTTACTGGTAATAATATCAGTTTTACTTTTATCAGGAATTATTTGTTTGTAATCAGGATATTGTCCATTAATAAGTCTTGAAACAAGTTCAACCGATTCAATAGTAAATAATATTTGATTATCAGAAATGGAAATTTTAACTTCTCCTTTTTGTTCAAAATTTAAATCCTCGCTATTATAATTACTTAAAATTCTAAGTAGCTCTTGAACGGTTCGAGCCGGAACAATTAATTTTTGATTATTAAATTCTTCATTAGCTTTTACCTCGATTGCTTTTTCCGCTAAACGATAACTATCAGTGGCCACTAAAATTAATTTTCCATCTTCAAAATTAAAAAGGACACCAGAAAGCTCAATTCTATTTTCACTGTTTGAAACTGCAAAAGCAACACCATTTAAAGCCTTCTTAAGATCACCAACAGAACAAGAATAATAATTTTCCGATGACACGCTTGGTATAAGAGGAAATTCTTTTGACGACTCTCCTTTAATTTTTGTTTTAAAATTATCACATTCAATTTTTAATTCACCATCAACTTCCTCAATCTCAACATTTTCACTAGGAAGCAAATTAACATACTCAGTAATAATTTTTGCATCAACAGTAAACTCACCTTCTTCCTCAACTTTTCCCCTTAGCTTGTGGATAATTCCAATTTCTAAATTAGTACTAATTAATTCTATAGAGTTTTGATAAGCCTTTATTAAGATGTTACCTAGAATTGGTAAATTTATATTTTTACCTGTCCCGTGACTTACTATTAGAAGTCCCTTTTTTAAATTTTCTTGGACGCTGATTAATTTCATACTATATTATTTAATATATATTTATATATAAATAACAATAATAATAAGGGGGTGGATAAAACTTAGTTATTGTTATTTTTTAGCTATCTGTAGTGGTAAATTTAAGTTTTTAACTGTTGATTAACTGCGCACTTCTTGTGAGATAAAAGAGTGTAAAAAGTTGATAAAAAAAATTTTCTTTTTTTATTAACAATTGATTACCGATTAATTAACAACTCTATACACAGAAAAGCTATACTTATTAACCACTTGTTAACAGGTTGTTCTAACTATTTGTGAATAACTGTTTAATTGAAGCAATCTCTTGTTTAACTTTTTCGTTCTCGTTTTCTTTTATTTCGCGGCTTATTTTATTATAAGCGTGCATTGCGGTTGTGTGATCCCGACCGCCCATTTCATGTCCAATGCTTGGATAAGAGGTTCTTAATTCTTCGCGCATTATGTAAATAGCAATTTGTCTTGGCCAAACTAATTCTTTTTTTCGGCTACTGCCAATTAAATCTTTATTACTAATATCATAAAAACGACAAACAGCATCAATTACTTCCTTATTAGACATTGATTTAGTTTGAGTGTTAGCCACAAAGTCTGATAAAATTTCTTTTACACTTTTTTCCGTAACGGGAATGTTTTTAATTTGATGAACAGCAATAATTTTATTTAAAATTCCCTCGAGCTCACGAATATTATTCTGAACACTTTTAGCTAGCAGATTTAAAATTTCTTGGCTAAGTGGAAAATTTTTTTCTAGTGCCTTGTTTTCTAAAATAGCAATTTTTGTTTCCATATCAGGGCGACCGACATCAGCTACCATACCGGATTCAAAGCGAGAAATAAGTCGCGCTTCAATTGCGGGTAATGATTTAGGCGCCCTGTCAGAAGTTAAAACAATTTGTTTGTCCCCCTGTTGTAATTCATTAAAAGTGTGAAAAAATTCTTGTTGAGTACCATCTTTTCCGCCCATAAACTGAACATCATCAATTAAAAACAAATCAACATTACGATATAAATTTTTAAATTCTTTAGCCTTTCCAGAATGAACGGCCTGAATATAATTGTTGGTAAATTTTTCAGAAGTTGTATAAAGAATTCTATCTGTTTTTTTAGAAACTTCATTACCAATAGCTTGAAGTAAGTGAGTTTTTCCTAAGCCTACACCACCATAAATAAATAATGGGTTGTAAGCTTTACCTAAATTATTAACAACCGCCCGACAGGCGGCGTAAGCGAGCTCATTGTTTTTGCCAACAATAAAATTTTCAAAAACATAACGAGAGTTAAGACCAAATTTATTTTCATTACCATTTTTTTGTTGAGAAATGGTTGGTTTTAATGGCTCAAAATTATTTAAAGTTTTTTGTTGATTTTCTATTTGACTCACTTCAGTAGAATTTTTTGTTGGTTCACCAACAACAGTTTGTCCACCGCTTTTTTGTAATTCTACTTTATAAATAATGTTAACCTTTTGTTTTAAAACATTTTCTAGTGCGCTCTGTATATTTTTATGATATTTTTCTTCTAGCCACTTTTTAATAAAAGCATTTGGGACACATACAATAACCTGACCATTTTCAATTGAAGAAATGAAGGTATTTTTAAACCAAGTAATAAAGTTGGCTCGAGACAGGCTGATCTCAATTTCACCTAAAGCGGATTGCCAAATTTGTTCGTAGGGCATAGAATTTTTTGTTACAAGCTAATTATATTCGATAAATTTTCTTATAACAAGCTACTTGCTGTTTATAATCTGTTAGTAAACTGTTAATAACTCTAAAATAAAAAAGGCAAAAATATTATTGACCTTTGAAAATAAAAGTGTTAGAGTATATGGGAATTAAATTTTAAAAATTATAATGTTTAGATTATGCCGAAAAGAACATATCAACCGAATAAGAAGCGCGCAAGCGAAAAGCACGGCTTTTTGCATAGAATGGAAACAGAAGATGGCCGAGCAGTTTTAAAAAGAAGACGCGATAAAGGACGAAAGGTTTTATCAAAGTAGTAATCTTTCTAATTTAATGTTGGCCAAAGGCAGCCGTCTAAAAAAGAATAAAGAATTTGACCTGGTTTTTAAAGAAGGAAAAACTGTCTATGGAAAATTTCTTGGACTAAAAGCGAGAAAAAATAATTTAGGATTTAATCGTTTTGGAGTCTTACTTAGTACTAAAGTCAGTAAGTTGGCTGTTGAAAGGAATAAGTATAAACGAAAAATAAAGACGATTTTAAGACAGGAAAACCCTAAGATGACCCTCGAACATGACTGCGTTATTATAGTTTTACCAGTAATATTAGGTAAAAAATATCAAGAAATTAAAGACGAATTACAAAATATTTTTGTAAAATTAAAGTTCTATAAGTAATATAGGACTTTAATTGTATATATGATAGAATCTATAAATTTATTTTTTAGTAAAGTAGCCGTTAAGCTTATAAGGTTTTATCAAAAGACCTTATCTTTTGATCATGGACCACTTAAAACCTTATATCCGCAAGGCTTTTGTCGTTTTTATCCATCTTGTTCTCAATATGGTTTAGAGGCGATAGAAAAGTATGGTATAATCAAAGGTGGAATAAAAGCCGGCTGGAGGGTTATTAGATGTAATCCCTGGAATAAGGGCGGAAACGACCCACTTCTTTAATTAAACTAACATTTATCCGTGGACACAAACGGATTTTTAATTTATGTATTATCTTTATCAAGTTATTTGTTATCAGCCAATCCTTAATGTTTTAGCTTTTTTGTATAATAATACGGCTGATTTGGGCATTGCAATTGTGTTACTTACTGTTGTTATTAAATTAGCTTTGTGGCCCTTGTCAGAAAAAGCCATTAAATCACAAACTGAACTTCAGGCAATTCAACCAAAAATTGATGAACTCAAAAAACAATATGCCGACAATAAGGCTGAACTTGGTAAGGCTACTATGGATTTATATAAAGAACATAAAATAAATCCGCTATCTTCCTGTTTACCCCTGCTTATTCAACTACCTTTTTTATTTGCAGTTTTTAGAGTTTTAAATGTTGGTCTTAAAAATGATCTAAATTTGGTTTACTCTTTTTTGGCTCGCCCAGACAATGTTCAAACTATTACTATGGGATTAGTTGATTTAAGTAAACCGGTTATTGCCCTGGCTTTTTTAGCGGGTGCTGCTCAGTTTATTCAAAGTAAAATGATGTTAGCTAAACAAAAAAAGGCTAATATTGGCCAAGCCCCAGTTGAAGAAAACATGACCAACATCATGAATAAACAAATGACTTACATTTTTCCTATTATGACTGTTGTCTTTGGATTTACCCTGCCAGGAGGTCTAACTCTTTACTGGTTTATGTTTACGGCTCTTACGGTTTTACAACAGTATCTAGTTTTAAGAATGAAAAAAAATACAATTACTTTAAATAGTGGACCAATTGAAGGAGAAATTATCAAATAGCTAAAATAAAAAACAGGGCCTTAAATTAAGGTCCTGTTTTTTTATATAAAAATCTTTATTCAAAACTTCTGTCTTTTCCAACTACAACATTTAATTTTCCGGAAACAATACTAATTTCAGCTGGAGTTTTTATTTCTATTATATTATCAAGTAATAATGGATATTTGTCGCTAGTTATTTTAAGTTTTTTGACCGAAAGAAAGGTTGAATTTTTACTTCTATCCTTTATATAAACGTCTAACTTACCGTCAATTGGATTAATTTTTAGACTTTTATCATCACTGGCTGAGCTTTTTAAATTAAAAACGCTGATTACCCCCTTTTCTTCGGCCTCTAAAGTATATTGACCCTCTATTTCCACCACGGTTCCCTGACAAGGAATAGTGGCTTTATTTAAAAAATAATAATTATTTACAATCCCAATATCAATTTTTTTAACTCGTCTAGCAAGAAGTATGTTACAGGCATCTTCTTCTTTTTTTATTCCTAAAGAATCAGCAATAGAATTGTCTTCCCCTATTGGAATAATAGAAAAAAGAATATTTTTTTGAAAAAATCCGTATAACTCGTTATCAATTACTGATCCAATAATTTTATTGACAGTTTGATTATTACCAACGGCCACAATAGTTTTAGCGCCACTCTTTATCTCGTTTTGAATAACGTCACGGATGTTTTTAATTGCACCGAGTCTTATTATTTTTCCATTTAAACCTAAGTCGGTTAAACGAATTTCAACCCGATTTAAAATCCGGCCATATTTTGGCTTATTTAAATAATCATCGTATATATAAATATTCATACATTTACAAAAGGTATATGCTTTTTGAGGCTATATATGTGATTATTCTTTTTCTTCTTCACCTTCTTCTTCGGAAGAAGCTTCTTCACTTTGTTTTGCTCGTGTTGTTTTACCGTTATTTGGCACATAAATAATTTGGCCATTTATAACCGCTCCTCGCTCGATAGAAATTTCTGAATAACTTATGTCACCAATAATCTTTGCTGTTGGACCAATGGCCAAATATTGACGAATTTTAAGTGATCCTTTAATGTCACCGTTGATTATGGCATCACTAGCTTCAATATTTGCAACAATTTTAGCCTTTTCTCCAATAAAGAGGTTGGCATCTGTTCGCAAATTTCCCTCTAGTTGACCCTCAACGACAATATTTCCTTGACCATAAAAGTTGCCTTTAACTTTAATAGAGGCACCAATCACAGTTTCAGCATCTTTAAATTTTTCTGGTTTGTTGTCTTTGTTAAACATAGTTTTAAGAATTCAATTAGCTTTTAGTTAAATGAATTATAAAATAAGAGTAAAGCGATAAGCTAATTGTATGGTATCGTTAAATCTTTGTCAAAGATTTGACTTAAAAGACTAAAGAAAATATAGTATAGAGGTGTCAAGATTTTACGTCTTCGTAGTTTAATGGATAAAACGAGAATCTCCTAAGTTCTAGATCCAGGTTCGATTCCTGGCGAGGACACAAAAAAACTTAAAGAGGTATAAAATTACAGTAAATTTTAATTATTGACTAATTTACTGGATAAGTTATGATGTGTTTATAAGTTTAGGGCCATTAGCTCAGTTGGCTAGAGTGCTTCCATGGCATGGAAGAGGTCAAGGGTTCGAGTCCCTTATGGTCCACCAAAAGTAATAAACAAGCATTTTATTAGAATCTACGGATTCTTTTTTGTTATGCCCAGACTAGTGTGGACAAAATTAATAATGATGTTCCTTGAGGAACAGCTGTGCTTAAGATGTGGATAAAGTTATTAACTATGTTCCTTGCGGAACATATTATAGTTATAAAAATATAATGATTTTTTTAGATAAAACTAAAAAGAAAAAGTCAAACAGTAAGTCTTGTTCCTTGAGGAACACAGAGTATTTATAGTACAATTAATTTAATATTAGTCAAATATTATATATTTATAAAGTTTATTGTTAGTTTGCTAAGGTAATTAAAAAAGGGTATAATTAGAGTATAAAATAAAATAAAAATTATGATTTACGATACAATAATTATTGGCGCTGGTCCGGCCGGTTTTACGGCGGCCATTTTTACCACCAGAAGAGAAATGAAAACTTTAGTTATTGGCCGAGAGGTTGGGGGTCAAATTGTTTGGGCTGGAGAAATTGAAAATTATCCAGGTTTTAAAAGTATAAAAAACTATGAGTTTATTGAGCGTTTTAAAGATCAGGCTATTTGTTGTGGGGCCGAGTTTAAAGAGGCTGAGGTAGAAAAGATTGAAAAATTATCAGACGATACTTTTAAAATTTCAACAAGTAAAGAAGATTTTATTACAAAATCTGTTATTTTGGCTATTGGGTTATCGCCTAGACGCTTAGCTGTTCCGGGAGAATTAGAGTTTAGTGGAAAAGGTGTATCATATTGCGCTAATTGCGACGGCCCATTTTATAAAGGAAAAACCGTGGCGGTTGTTGGTGGTGGCAACGCCGCGCTCGACGCTGCTGAGGTTTTATCTAAAATTGCCAGTAAGGTTTATTTATTACATCGTAATAAAGAATTTAAAGCTTTTGATTCTTTGCTCTCTGAGGTCTCAAGACGAAAAAATATTGAGATAATGACTGATTTTAAAATCAAATCAATTATTGGGGATAAAAAGGTAGAAAAGATAAGCTATGAAATTGCCGACGAAAAGATAGACAAAGAAATACCAGTTGATGGGGTTTTTATTGAAATTGGCAGAATTGCCCACACAGATTTAGTGGCAGAATTTGTTGATCGTGATGAAAAAATGCAACTTATGGTTAATAATAAAATGGAAACAAAAACTCCGGGAATTTTTGCGGCTGGTGATGTTACAAATGCTAGTGAATTTAAACAAATTACGGTAGCAATTGGACAATCAACAATCGCCGCTTTAATGGCTTATAAATATTTACAAAGCAAAGACAGTTCTTTAAATTCAAAAGTTGGATATTAATTTATATATTTAGATTTTTGCTGTATAATAGAATAAAATAATAAATAATTTTTTATGAGTAATCCAAAGATAAATTTAGTTGCCGCTGATATGGGGTATGGTCACTTTAGAGCCGCTTATCCACTTATGGATATAGCTTCCGGCAATAAAATTATTTCAATTAATAATTATGAAGGCGTTCCTGATTGGGAAAAAAAGTATTGGGAAAATAGTTTAAAATCTTACGAAAAAATTTCTCGCTTAAAAAAGATTCCTATTCTCGGTTATTTAGTTTTTGAAATAATGGATGCTTTTCAAAAGATTGATCCATTTTATCCTAATCGCGATTTATCTAGACCCTCAACTCAGGAAAAATTTTTTTACCGAGTAGTTAGAAAAGGGTTAGGAAAAGATTTGGTTGAAAAATTAAATGATAGCAATTTGCCATATCTCACAACCTTTTTTGTGGCCGCTTATTCAGCGGAAGCCTATAATTATAAGGGTAAAATCTATTGTGTTATTTGTGACACTGACGCCTCAAGATCGTGGGCTAATTTAGATTCTGACGACACAAGAGTTATATATTTGCTTCCTAGCGAAAAAGTTAAGGAGCGTTTTATGATGTATGGAGTTAAAGAAAGCAATTTAATTGTTACGGGGTTTCCGTTGCCAAAAGAAAATATTGGTGAAAATCAAGAAATAATAAAAACCGATTTAGCAGTAAGACTTGGTTTGCTTGATCCTCGCGGTTCATATTTTGAAAGATATTTTCCGTTAATAAAAAATTATTTACCAGAAAAAAATATTGCCACCAGACCACTTACCATTACTTATGCTGTTGGTGGCGCTGGAGCGCAAAAAGAAACGGGTTTAATTATCTTAGATAAATTAAAAGATAAAATAATCGCAGGAAAATTAGCCGTTAATTTAGTGGCCGGAAATCGTCCGGAAATAAAAGATTATTTTTTACAAGGAATAAAAAATTTAGGTTTAGATTCCAATGTTAATGTTCAAGTTATTTTTGATGCTGATAAAATTGGTTATTTTAAAAAATTTAATGAAGCCCTTAGAACTAGCGACATCTTATGGACCAAACCATCGGAATTATCTTTCTATTGTGCACTTGGATTGCCAATTCTTATATCAGAGCCGGTTGGTTCTCAAGAAGACTTTAATCACGAGTGGTTACTTAACCTAGGGGCTGGAATAGACACCCCTTCTCCAGAATATGTTGCTGAATGGCTACCAGACTTACTTGAATCAGGACGCTTAGCTAGAGCGGCTATGGATGGATTTTTAAACGCTGAGACAATGGGCACTTATAACATTGATAAACTTTTTGATAAATAAATTATGTCTTGGTTTTTTATTGCAATCATTTCTTACTTTTTATTAGCTATTGTTAATCTAACCGATAAGTTTGTTATTGATAATATTTTAAAAAGCAGCAAGGCTTATACTTTTTTGGTTTGTCTTTTGGGATCTCTTATTTTTTTAGCCGCTCCTTGGTTTCTTAGATGGCCAGGTGTTTATTTATTATTAGCCAATTTATTTACGGGCGCTTTGTTTGCAGTAGCCCTATTTTTCTTGTATGAAGCTTTGCGTCGCGGTGAGGCGGCTCGAACAATTATTTTAATTGGTGGTCTTATTCCAATATTTTCAACCCTTATTGGCTATTTAGTTTTTGGGGACGTTTTAATTAAAGCTCAATATATTGGATTAATCTTTTTACTTGGCGGCATTTTCTTGGTTGCATTTTTGCCTGGCCGTCATTCTTTTTGGGAAAAACTTTGGAAAAGTTTAAAGTCAGAAGATTATAAAAAGAATTCTTTTGTTTTAATTATTTTGGCCTCACTTTTTTATGCTTTATTCTTTTCGGCCACAAAATATGTTTATAGTAGTCAAGAATTTTGGAGTGCTTTTATGTGGGTGAGACTTGGCGCCTTATTTTCAGTTTTATTTTTCTTGTTAGAAAAGAAAAGCCGACGAGAAATTATTAAAAATTTAAAAGGAGATGATGGTGGAAAAAAACATAAACAGAAAAATATTTTTTTATTTTTATTTAATCAAGTCCTGGGATCAGGTAGTTTTATTTTACAAAACTATGCAATCTTTTTAGGCCCAGTTGCTATCATTACGGCGTTGCAGGGTTTTCAATATGCCGTTATGATGTTTCTGGCTTTTTTCTTGGGTTTCTTTTTTAAAGAGTATAAAGAAAAATTTTCTTGGCACGCCCTAATTCAAAAAATTGTCGCCCTAATGCTTATTAGCTTTGGTTTATACCTGGTGGCTTTAAATGTTTAAAAGTATATGACAAAAAGAAAAAAAATTATTTTTATAATAGTCGCTATTTTAGTAGCTGTTTTTATTTATGTTGTTTTAGCGTCTAAAGTCTTAAATAATTTTCCTTCAAAAATAGATTTAAAGCATCGCACCGGTGAATTTGGAGCAACGTTTTCTAAAAAATATTGTGAAGAGCTTGGTCTTAATTGGCAAGAAACTTATTTAGCAATCCTTGATGATCTTAAGGTTCGTTATTTAAGACTTCCAGTTTATTGGGATGAGATCGAAAAAGTTAGAGGAACTTATGATTTTGCTGACATGGATTATATGATAAACGAGGCGAGTGGTAGAGACACCAAATTAATAGTTGTTCTTGGTCGTCGTCAACCAAGGTGGCCAGAATGTCACAGTCCAGCTTGGAGTAAAAATGATAGTGACGCTCAATCTAAAGAAGATATTTTCAAAATGATTGAAGTGGTTGTTTTGCGATATAAAAATAATCCTAATATTATAAATTGGCAGGTAGAAAATGAGGCCTTTTTAGACACTTTTGGTGTTTGCCCAGTTCTTGATGAAAATTTTTTACAAAAAGAAGTCGATTTAGTAAGGTCGCTTGATTCCAGAAAAATTATTATTACAGGCTCCGGAGAAATGAGTTCATGGAAAAGAGAGGCAAAAATAGGTGATATTTTTGGAACAACAATGTATCGAGTAGTTTACAATAGTTGGTTTGGTTATATTAGATATTTTTTCCCAACCTATTTTTATCAAATTAAGGCTGATTTAGCGGGTCTTAAAAATGATCAGACTTTAAATATTGAGTTACAAGCAGAGCCGTGGGTTCCAAATGGTAACATGACTCTATTAACCCAAGATCAAATTAATAAATCAATGAGCATTGATCAATTTAAAGCTAATTTGCAATATGCAATTAACTTGGATTTTAAACAGACTTATGTTTGGGGTGTGGAGTGGTGGTATTGGCAAAAGCTATATGGCAATCCAGAATATTTTCAAATTGGACAATCCTTATTTGATTAAAATTAAATATTAGTAATTACTTTTAATATTTTATCAGATTTAGTGTCAACCCAATTTTTAAAAGCTCGTGAAGAATTATCTTGGCGAGTTTTTTGTTTTTCTAAAGCTAGGTCGATATTGAAAAAGGTGTCCATTGTCGCTAGTCCAGCACGAACAGCGTCATAAGCATTGCCTAATTGTTCGTAATGATTTTTAGTCGGAACCATTAAAATATTTTTTTGTAAGTAAGCGGCCTCACAAATTGAGTCAAAGCCAGCCGTAGAAATATAAGTTGAACAATCACGTAATAAATTTAAAAACTTTTCACCACTTATCTGGTGAAAGATTAAATTTTGTCCAAAAAAACTAGTTTCTGGTTCATTTTTTTTATCCCAAAAGGCTTCAATTTTTTGGTTCGGGTGTGAGGCGGCCCAATCTTTTATTTCTTCAAAATAACCAGAATTTAAAACATAAGATAAAATAAAATTTTCTTGTTTTGGAATTAAATTTTTAGCCTCAGTTCTAATCAGTGGTGGACAAACAATAATTTTTTTATTTAAACAATCAGCTTCTTCAGTAAAAGATAAGGCTAATCGAGCCTTTGAGTTAAAAGAAATTAAATGATTATAAAAAGCTAAAAAAAGATAATCCAAAAGATGCCCAGCCGGTTTATTAAATGCGGGATGTTCTACAAAAAACTGAT
>Ga0172379_10009429_pt1 | contig 12057 bp, 8 predicted proteins | sample GrowelOW334metaG_FD_119756 | JGI IMG/M metagenome (GOLD analysis project Ga0172379, IMG submission 119756) | Groundwater microbial communities from an aquifer near a municipal landfill in Southern Ontario, Canada - Groundwater well OW334 metaG | ecosystem: Environmental > Aquatic > Deep... | reverse complement strand
TCCGGATTTCCTGGAGAGCGGCAGTACATCGATCCGAACAAGTTTTTCGGAAAACATATTGCGGTGCTCGGATCATCCGGTTCGGGAAAATCCACAACGGTCGCATCCATTCTTCAAAAAGTTCACATGTTCGAGAATACGCACGTAATCGTTCTGGACATTCATAATGAATATTCTTCCGCGTTCCGCGATTACGGCAATCTGATCAACATCACGGAACTGGAGATGCCGTACTGGTTCATGAATTTTGAAGAGATGCGCGAAATGTTCGTGGATGAGAACGAGTCATCGTCACAAAGTCAGATCATGATGCTGAAGGACTTGGTGCTGAATGCAAAGAAAGCACGGAATCCGGAACTGCAGGCGATCCTCACCGTCGATTCGCCTGTCTTTTATGACTTAAACGAAGTGCGCGCAAAATTCCAATTCTTTGATACGGAGCGTGTTACAACCAGCACCGGAGTGCGCGAAGGACCGTTCTTCGGTCAATTCACCCGCTTTCTCGTCCGTTTAGACAGCAAAATGACCGACCTTCGGTACGGATTCATGTTCAAACCGAAGAAGTTCAAAGATTCGAATGCGTTAAAGGATATCCTGAACAAACTGCTTGGTATAGAGAACAAGAAACAGATCACCTGTATCGACTTGAGCGGTGTGCCGTTCGATATCGTCAATACGATCGTGGCATTGCTCGCACGAACAGTCTTTGATTTCAATTTCTGGAACAAGAATAAAGCTGATTTTCCTATTCTGATGTTATTCGAGGAAGCGCATAACTATCTGCCGCAGATTCCGACTCCTTATAATAGAGCCGCGCGCAAGATTGTGGAACGAATCGCAAAAGAAGGACGGAAATACGGTGTCGGTTGTATGATCGTCAGTCAGCGTCCATCGGAACTTTCTGAAACGATCCTCTCGCAATGTAATAACTTCGTCATTCTGCGGTTGACGAATCCTTCTGACCAGGCTTTCGTGAAGAAACTCGTTCCCGATTCGTTTGCCGGAATGTTCGATATGCTTCCGTCTATGAAACAGGGTGAGGCATTATTCGTCGGTGATGCCACAGCACTTCCATCCCGTGTGCAGCTAGACTATCCCCAACCGCCGCCAAACAGTTCGGATATTCTCTTCTATGATAAGTGGGTCGCTGCAGACAATCCGACCGACGTAAGTGATGTAGTGGATCGATGGTGGAGGCAGGATAGAGATTAAGGAATTGTCAAATTCCAAAATTCAAATTCCAAAATTTAAGATTATCGACAGTTTTTCGTCATAAGATTCGTCATGCTGACGGATGTCAGCATCTTTCAATAGATATTAATAGATGCCGAAACAAGTTCGGCATGACGTTTTTGAAAATGAATCAATAAAACAGAACATGAAAAACCGTCTCGAATTAAAAATACTTCTTCTGATCATCCTTGTGTTGATTGTCGGCTTCGGCACGTACGTGATCGTTTCGATCAACCGGGAATCGAAGGTGTTGTTGGAACAGCAACGAGAAAAGGCGCGGCTGTTCAGTGAAACGGTAATGGTCGGTATCCGAAATGTGATGCTCTCCGGAAAAGCGCCGTACGCCGCAGAATTGGTGAGTGATGCAAGGGAGAATCTGTTATTCGGCACATTGCGGGTGTACGATAATAATTCCAAAGAAGTATTTCCGGACGAAGGACGCGGCATCATTTCCGGTGCAGGGGATTTGCAGGTTCGCAAGGCAATTGAATCGGAAATGGATGTAATGTTTGCAAGGAAAGATTCTATCGGCGAACATTTCGTCCGGATCGAACCGCTGATGAATGAACGCGAATGCCAGCAATGCCACAGTGGCAATCATACCGTGCGTGGCGTGACGCGCCTGACGCTTAATCCCGAACTGATGACTGCGCATGCGAAAGATATGGAATCGAATAACTTCAAAAATACGCAGAGAGAAGTTGTTGAAATTATCAGTAATACGCTTGCGGCGAGTTTCCGGAACATTATGCTTGCGGGGCAAGGGGAATTGATGGATACACTCGTCCGCCGTACAGCGCGGCTGCCGTTTATTGAAAAGATTACAGTGTATGACCGGTTTGGTGCCGTGCACTTCGGTGAGGAGGAAAATCTTGCATCCGAAGCTTCCGTAATGAGGGCGATTGAGAATGAGGGACCGATCATCTTTTCGAAAAAAAATAATCGGGTTCTCTCCAGACTCATTCCATTCCGTAACGAAGAGCGTTGTCAGGTATGCCATGGATCGAAGAGTCAGTGGCGCGGAGTGATGGAGGTTTCACTGCGGGTGAATCAGTTAAAAATGAAACCGACCGATCTTGAGCATCAGTTGACGGAGATGCTTCAGGCAACGATCGGTGTCGGATTTCGTAGCATTATGCTTGTCGGCAAAGGAAGTTATGCCCGGGCATTTATCAACGACGTGCGGAAGATCGGCGCCGTTCAGGACCTGCGTGTGTTCGACAAAGACGCGAACGAACGGTTCGTAAACAGTCAATTAAAAGATCATGGTCTTAAATATGTCAACCGTGCGTTGTTGGAAGATTCGGTGATCGAAGCAATGCAAATAATCGAGGAGGAAGAGTTTCTTGTGCGTTATGCTCCATTGCGTAATGAAAAGCGGTGCCAGGTCTGTCATGGGGACGATCACACCATCCGTGGCGTTGTCGGCGTTACCACTTCCATGGCTGCCGTCAATGCAACAATTGCAGACAATCAATTCTACTCGTTAATAGCGGGAGGTGCGACAATCTTACTCGTGTGGTTGGTGCTTCGCATTTTTATGAAAGTTGTTGTTGTGAAACCGATTGACGCGCTGGGGAATGTTGTACGGGAAGTTGGCAATGGGAATTTTTCCGTTTCCTCCATTATCCAGTCCAACGATGAAATCGGCGAACTCGGTACACGCATTAACGAGATGATCATCGGACTGCGGGAACGATTTCATCTGGAAAAATTTGTTTCGAAGCAGACGGTGGATTACGTACAGCGTGCGTCCGAAATGGGCGTTAAACTTGGTGGTGAGCGGAAAGTGGCAACAGTATTTTTTTCCGATGTTCGCGGATTTACAGCGTTTTCCGAAAAAGTGGAGCCGGAAAAAGTGGTCGCGATGCTGAATTCCATTCTGAGCCGTCAGGCGACAATTGTGAAAAAATTCGGCGGAGATATCGACAAATACGTTGGTGATGAACTGGTTGCTGTTTTCCAGGGGGAACAGATGGTGCAAAGAACGGTGCAGTGTTCCATCGAAATTCAGCAGATGATGAGATCGATTCCTGAACAAATCGGCGACGATATTGCGATCGGTATCGGCATTAATACGGGAGAGATGATTATGGGAGCGATGGGGAGCGAAGACCGTATGGACTTTACGGTGATCGGCGATGCAGTGAATCTCGGTGCCCGTCTTTGCAGCGCAGCAGGGCGCGGGCAGATTATCGTTTCGGAATTTTCCGCGAAGTATCTTCAAAATGACCCCTCCATTCTTTTAACGAAACTCGAACCAATTAAAGTGAAAGGCAAAGAGTTGTTTATTCAGATTTTTGAAGCGGCCGCGCAGTGAACGGTCATTGTTTCAATACAGGAGCGCAGTTGATTTTCGGAAACGTGAATATTTCTCGTGTGATTTTTGCGCAGGGCATCATTCGGCGGGGCAATCAGGAAATACCGGCCTTGCTCTGGATGACCAATCCGTATTGGTTGTGTAAATTTCTGGTTATCCTGTCATTTCAATTTATTTTTTTTTCTTCAGTTGGTATTTCTCAATCCCCGAAACACGAAGTACGTGCAGTCTGGATCTCTTCCGCAGGTGGCGACTGGCCGAAATCGACCGATGCAGCTGAACAGCAGCGTTCCTTGATTGCTATTTTCGACAATCTCGCCGAACACAATTTTAACACCATCTTTTTTCAGGTGCGTCCGCGCGGCAATGTCTTCTACCGCTCCGCAGTGGAACCATGGGCATCGCAGCTGACCGGCGTGATCGGCAAAGATCCGGGATACGATCCGCTGGCGTTCGCTCTTACCGAAGCGCATAAACGAGGCCTGGAACTGCATGCCTGGTTCAATGTAGCAAAGGTGTGGGGAAACGATAATCTTCCGACGAATCCATTGCATGTAACCCGCATGCATCGCGAGTGGGTGAAACCATTTGAAAACGAATGGTGGATCGATCTGGGAATTCCTGATGCGCGGATGTACACGGAAGAACTGGTAAAAGAGCTTGTACGGACGTATGACGTCGACGGAATTCATTTTGATTACCTCCGGTATCCGTCTGACAAGTTCGACGATTGGGGATCGTTTACGAAATGGGGAGACGGAGTTGAACGACCGGAATGGAGGAGAAATAATATTACCACATTTGTGCGGAATGTGTACAGTTTTGTTCAAAGTGAAAAGCCATGGATAAAAGTTGGATCTGCACCGCTTGGCATCTACCAGTCCATCAACGGTGCACAGTCATCGTTCAACGGATATTCCGGAGTGTTTCAGGATTCGCGGCGGTGGCTACGTGAAGGAATTCATGATTATATCGCGCCGCAATTGTATTGGACAATCGGTGAGCAAAAGAATCCGAATGATCCCGATTTTTATTCTCTAAGCAACGATTGGGTAAACGAAAGTGCACAGCGCCATGTCTATATCGGCATCGGTGCGTACCGCGATGCGATTCAGGATGAGGTGCGGGAACAACTACGGATGACACGGGAGGAAGCGGCGCAGGGACAAGCATTTTTTCGTTATGAAAATGTTGCGGCGATCTTGGAACGATTCGGGGCTCTCTATCCGGCGCTCGCATTGTTTCCTCCGATGTCGTGGAAAGATTCTATCCCGCCAAACGCTCCGAAGGAAATCGCAGTTGCGAATGAACACGGAACAGCCATAATCTCATGGAAAGAACCCGACACTGCCGCGGATAAAGAACAGCCGTACCGTTATGTCGTGTACCGTTCTGCTATTAAAAAAATCGATACGCGCCGTGCGGAAAATATTGCTGCAATTCTTTCCGGAACGACTCGGTCATTTCGTGATGATATGTTTTCCGGTCTGGAATATTTTTACACAGTGATGTCGATAGACAGAGCGGGCAACGAAAGCGGCGCTCCGGTAAAAACTATTTCTGAAATCCAAAAGATTCTTGCGAGGTATGAAAAGCCCGGATCGAATATCGCTGTAACAAACACTCTTCCCAATCCTTCCAATGGTTACGCATTTATCATGTTCGATATTCCTCAACGAATGCATGTGGCGCTGTCATGGAAGCATCTGTTGTCCGGAGAAGAAATAATTCCAGTGAACGAAACGAAAAATGCCGGCTTGCATATTGTTGCGCTCGATCTGCGGTCCCTTCCTACCGGTACGATTGAATACCGCCTCACTGCCGGAGCGACAACCATCGTCAAAACTATGGAAAAAAAATAACGAGGTTCAATTATTGCACGGCGATGTAGCTCCATAGAGCAGTACTTTTTCAGCTTTTTCGATACATCAAATGGCTACTCCAATTGCGTAGCAAGAGTTGTGTGCAATATGGAGCGATAAAATTCTACGACCAATTCATTCTCTTCAGTCTCCAGAGCAGTTTCCACTGCAGTTCGACCTTCGGCTCCACCTATGGTTAACAATGCTAATGCACCAGACATTTTCACATTGTCTGCATTATTCTTCTTTAATAGTGGTTTTAGCTCTTCTACTGCACCGGACAATTTGTATTTTCGAATGTAATTTGCAGCGCTGGTAATTACACCGTTATTGTCTGATTTGAGATTGGCTTTGTAATTTTGTTCGGCTTTTGTCCAATTAACGGACTCGTTGGTATCGATTTTCGGCGTTGAAGCAAACAGGTAGGAAACACCGAAGAAAACGACGAACAGCACGGATAACTTTTTCATAACTCCTCCTATGGATATTGGTGTGGCTGGATTTTTCTCGGTGGGTGTTAATACAAACGGAAGAGCCGGAAAAAAGTTTCCACAATAATATGAGATGTATCGATGTCAATGATTTCGGTAACAAAATACCGATTCTGTGTGATGGGAAGAAAAGGAAATGGTAAAGGGAATGTAACGATTCGGTCAGCAAATAAACAATTGTAACAGTTACGCAAGAATTTGCGAAAGAGAAAGTTCTTTCCATTCGCCCGGGTGTAATGATCCGATTTCAATCGTGCCGATTTTTACTCTTACCAAACGGAGCGTCGGATGTCCGATGGCGGCAGTCATTTTCCGCACCTGCCGGTTGCGTCCTTCACGCAGCACGATGGAGAGCCAAGAGGTGGGAACATTTTTACGAAAACGGATAGGAACGGAGCGTTCAGGAAATCCGGGATCATTCTTCAGTAATTCAACCTCTGCTGGTTTTGTCTTCACTCCTTCAATGATCACGCCGCGGCGAAGTTGACCCAGCGCTGTTGCATCAGGAATTCGTTCCACCTGTGTGTAATATGTTTTTGGGTGTTCGAACTTCGGGTCGGTCAGTTTCTTTTTTACCGAATTATCATTAGTCAACAACAGTAGTCCCTCGCTGTCGTAATCCAGCCTGCCGATGGGGTAAATATCTTTTGGGAGAAAAAGATAATCTTTGAGTGTTTGTTTGTCCTGTTCGGGAGAAAACTGGGAAAGAACTGCAAAGGGCTTATAAAAAAGAATATATTTCATTCCAAGATTATCAATAGTACAGGGGGTATCAAGATTACTTGAACGCTTGTTCAATTTTTGAAAATCCCGCAATCGTATATTTCTGTAATATTTTTAGAATCCCATCGCCTTGTTCATAAAATCGACGAGCGGGGCGAGCTCTTTGCAATACCGTGCAATGGTTTCGGGAAACCCTTTTCGGTAACAAACATCTTCCTTTAAATCCAGACCAGTAAAGAATTGTTTCATTTTCAGCCATTCGATCATCGGATGGCTCGGCTCGAAACCTTTCGGCGGACGGGTAAGTTTTGCGCCGTTGATGGCGGGGAACATTTTTTTGAATGATGGTTTGTTGACTATGGCGAGAAAAATTTTCGGTTGTTCTGCAATTGTCTTTCGGATTTTTTTCAGTTGATCGTTATCCGGCAAGTAAATGCCGCCGCCGATGAACACTTCGCCGGGTGCAATGTGCAGATAATAACCGGAACCTTCGAATCCTTTTGGTTTCCCTCGCAACACAAAATGAGCGGCCATGTGGATTTTGTACGGCGTTTTATCCTTGCTGAACCGAGTGTCTCTATAGATTCTGAACATAGAGCGTTTCGGATGAACGTCGAATTGCGGTGCGAAGTCTGAAAACAACGGCTGCATTGCTGCAATAAAACACTGCATCGGAAATTTAATTTGCTCTTCGTAATCGTTTTTATGTGCGTTGAACCAGTCGCGATTATTGTTTTTCTTGAGTTTCTTCAGAAAGCCGATACTCTGCTTCGGAAATCCTTCGAAGGGAGGGAAGTGTTGTTCATCCAATTCTTTCAACATAAAATTCCTTATTCCGTAGTGCGTAGAGGCAGAGTAACGGTAACGGTTGTGCCTTTATTCAATTCGCTTTCAATTGTAATCGTACCGCTGTGCAAGTGCACGCATTGCTGCACAATTGTTAATCCGAGACCAGTTCCATAAATATTATTGACGTTTGATGCGCGGAAGAATGAAGAGAAAAGATGTTTTTGTTCCGCTGCCGGTATGCCAATTCCCTGATCTGCGATACTGATAATACACGATGTGCCGGATTGTTCGATGTGTGCATGAACTTCAGTATTATCCCGCGAATATTTGAATGCATTGGACAGTAATTGCTGTACAATTGTCTTTATCAGTGTTTCGTCCAATGCTGTCGAAGCGATATCCCCTTTTTCAGAGAGAATAAAGTGATGATGTGACTCCAGATCGTCCGTCAGTTCTTTTGCCGCGGACTGAAAGATTGTTTCCAAATTGACACTGCCAATAGTGAGCGTATATTGTTCGGCGGATGCGCGTGTAGTAAAGGTCACATCACGCACCAGTTCGATCATCTGCCGGATCGATTCATTAATGCGGAGGAACGAATGATATCTCCGTTCGTTGCTCCACGTATCCATGAAGCGCTCCAGCAGTTCCGTATTCGTAGCAATTGTTACTAGCGATGTTCTTAGTTGGTTGCTCACCATGCCGATAAACCGGGATTTCAGATTCAGCAATTCCTGCTCCCGTTCTTTTACCGCCGCGAAGTGTTTTTTGGAATCTTTTTCTGTCGTCCGGTCAAGAATACATCCGACGTATTTTACGGTATCTCCATTCGGCCGGATATCAACAAAATTTATCGTTGCGGAGATGGGATCGTTCGTTGCTGCAAGAATACGGGTTTCTCCCTGAAACTGTTCGGCGCGGTCATTCGTGCGGGTCCACTGTTCTTCGTAGAATGCTCGTTCATCTTCCGGGAAAAGCCGGGAAAAATGCTTTCCGCTCAGTTCCGTCATGCCGTACCCGACGAGTTCTTCCAGCGCGGTATTGCAATATTCGCAAAGTCCGTTCTCGTTGACCACGAAGACGGGAATCGGAATATTCCGGAGCACGTTGTGGATACTCTGATCGGCCGATTCCAGATCTGATGTTGTTTGCGCCAGTTCGGTTTGCAGCACCGCAATGGCATTCGATTGATCCTTCACTTTTTGTTCAAGATCGCCGATGAGCGCGTATAATTTTTGTTTGCTTTCCTGCAACGCATGTTCCGTTGCCTGACGGATAGATGTTTGTTCCTGCAATACTGCGGACATTTTTTCCATGTCCTGCTGTGCAACGGTGAAAAGCAATTCTGTTTCGCCCAACTGCTGCCGGAGTTGTTCTTCGGTTTTCAAAAATTCTGCGGTGAGATGCTCTCGAACGGTGCTGAGCGAATCGTTCGCGCCGCGGACGGAGTGTAATTCGTTCTGAAGTTGTTCCACCTGTTGCTGCAGTCCGTGAATTGTCTCCTGTGAATTCGTTTCAATCGACCGTCGAGATTCAATTTCTTTTTGCAACGCATCGTTGAGTTGTTGAAGTTCCATAGTCTGTTGGGTTAACGTTGACTGAAACTGCTGTTCCTTTGCGGCCAATTCTGTTGATAACACTGCGCGTTGTTCCCCTTCTGCTTTTATCTGTGCGGCAAGTGTCTCTGCAGCGTGTTCCCGTTCAGCAAGTTCTTGTTCCACCCGCATCCGGTTATTTGTTTGTTGCTGTAGTTCGGCGGCAAGTACGGCACGTTGTTCTACTTCAATTCTCATCTGTGCGGCAAGTTCTACGGCAGTATGCTCTTTTTCGGCAAGAGTACGCTCTGCCCGTGTTCGTTCATGTATCTGCTGTTGCAACTCGGCGGAGAGAGAATGAATGCGTTGTTCTTTTGTCGATACATCGCTGCTGAGGGTTGACGCTTTGTTTTCCTCCACAGTGGCTTTGGACCGGAAGGAAGATAGTTGTTGTTCGATGGAGCTGAGTTCCTGTTCCAGTACTTTGCGCTGCGACGATTCATGCTGCAATTGTGCGGAGAGGGACTGGATCTGTTTGTCTTTGGAAAGGACTTCACTGCTGAGCGATCCCGCTTTAGACTCTTCAGCGAGAATGCGCGTGCGAATTTCGGTGATCAGCATTTCTTTTTCCTTCAGCGCCGATTCAAGCCGTTGTTTTTCGGAAGCCAACAGCAGTTCACTGTTTCGCAACGCGAACGATTTTTCCTGTTCCTCTTCCAGAAGTCGTGCATACCGCCGTCTGATTGTGTAGTAGCACAATCCGGCAACGCCGGTAACGATAAAAAATGAATAGATGATGACGTCCATTGCTGCGGTTATTTCCCCGATGATGTGTGATCGTGTACGATGCGCCACTCGCCTTTAATTTTTTTGAATATGAGAGTGAATAATCCCCACGGTTCATCTTTTTCACGGTGCAATTTCCACGTGCCGAAGGCCAATGCCGCTTCCGTTGAAACGAAATCCACCGTTATGCCGGAAAAGATAAGCGTGCCCATCGTAGTGCGTGTTGGGTAACTTTTGCGGTACCGATCGAGCATATTTTTCCAGCCGTACGACACCGAACCTTCCGATGCGAACCGGAGCGAATCGGTTTGTGCATAACCCTGCATGAATGCTTCAATATTGCCGTTGTTCCATCCATCAACTTGCATTTGCAATATTTTAAAGATTTGTTGCGTGTCCGTAGGGACATCTATTGTCGATTGCGGAAACACCGGATGAATCATGACAAGGAGCAACAGTATCAGCAATTGTGGTTTCATTACCCGCCAAGATAAGAAAAACTTTCAACAATAAATTGAGAAAAAAATTGGCGATTGACACTGTTTTCGGCATGGATCGTCCGGACGAATTCCAAAAAATCGAAACCAAATTTCCATGGAAGGATCAGGGTAGGAATTATATCGTCCAAACAGTTTGCGTCGGTACTGCGCGAAAAGATCATACGACACGTCTCTAATGAGTCGAGGGAGTATTCATACAGCAAGGAATAACTTTCAAGCACAGCCGAGATACGACACCGCAAGTAGTGCTCCGGAGGAATGGATATGGACTGATTCTCCGGAAGAACTGACTCTGTTTGACCAGGATGAGTGAATTAATCGACATGAATTGTCTGTGATGCTGTAAGACGGAGAGGGCGTAACCACTGTGAAGCGAAGCAAAGTGCATTGTTTCACGTTTATTATGCGGGATAATAAACTGAACGGCAGTGTTGCAGAATCCGCAGAGTCCATCATACTATAGTACGTATTTCGGCATTGGTGTTTTTCCGATTTCGGCTAGCGGCTTTCCCAAAAGAGATCGGCAATCTTTTTTGCTTCAGTGATCGGAGTTCCCTGATTGCGATTGGTTAAAATGATGATCATCATCTTTCGTTGGGGGAAGAGGAGCAGGTGATTGCGGAATCCTCGAGTGCTGCCGGCATGATGCGGATGATTGATGCCACGGTATGTTTCGGTGTGCCAGCCCATGCCGTATGGAATCGGAGTTCCGTCATTCAACACGCCGTCCGACCATGCTTGCTGCTGCTGCAATTCAGGGATAAAGTTAAAATGCCAAAGCGAAGTGATCCAACGGGACATATCTTCAACGTTGGAATAGATGCCGCCATCCCCCAGCACAGCACTGGTATTACTTTGATCTGTTTCAGTCCACATGCTGCCGATAAAGGAATACCCATAAGCGCGATTGACAACAGTAGAACTTCCATGTTCAAATGCGACCGTTGTAGTCATTCCCGCTTTTACAAAAATGTTCTCATTCACAAATTCAGCATAATGGTTACCGGATATTTGTTCAACAATTAGTGCCAGCAGTGCATATCCGGTGTTGCTGTACCGGTACTGTGTTCCGGCAGGGAAGTAGAGCGATTCAGCATTGAACATCAACCGTAAACAATCGGCATCAAGTACTTGATAGGTCTGTGTATCAGGCACAAAATCTTCATAGTCGTTCAGTCCGGAAGTGTGATTGAGCAGATTACGGACGGTAATATCTTTTCCATAAAGAGGAAAATCAGGAAAAAATTTCAGAATCTTATCATCCAACGAAAGTTTGCCTTGTTCTTTCAGTAAAAGAACAGACATCGCCGTGAATTGTTTGGTGACTGAGGCGAGCCGAAAATTGGTGGAGGTTGTCACAGGAATTTGTTCTTTTACCGAAGCCAGTCCGTACGATTTTTTGAAGATAACGCTGTCACGATCCATCACCAACACCGAAGCACCCGGACCGTTTGGCAATGCATAATCGGACAGGATCAAATCAATCGATTGTTCTGTCGACATCGGCTGGGTGGTACCGCATGCGCCGAGAAAGAGTGTAAAGAGGATGATCGTAAAGAAAAATACATTTGTTTTCATGTTGAACTCTTTCGCATGTATGCAGTGTATTTAGGGAAGATCAAAAACCAACAATCATACCTCTTAATAAAAAAGGGAGACGCTCGGGCGTAACGATTTTGTATAAATAACTGATGCTACGCAAAAAGGTAAAAATGGTTCGACGCGGCGCAGAAACAGCGGTCATCCTGAGCAAATCCTTTGCTGTTTGTTCCGAAGGAATCCCTGCGGGAAAGGATGCGTCTCCCGATAGGGATGCCT
>Ga0172379_10009428_pt1 | contig 12057 bp, 13 predicted proteins | sample GrowelOW334metaG_FD_119756 | JGI IMG/M metagenome (GOLD analysis project Ga0172379, IMG submission 119756) | Groundwater microbial communities from an aquifer near a municipal landfill in Southern Ontario, Canada - Groundwater well OW334 metaG | ecosystem: Environmental > Aquatic > Deep... | reverse complement strand
TCGCACTTATTTCCGCCAGCTCTCTCGTAATTCCCTCTTGCCGCATCTGATTGAATGTCAGCGACAAATCTCCGACCAGCTCTTTCGCGTTCTCGGTGGCTGAGTGCATGGCTAACATTCTTGATGAGTGCTCGCCGGCGTTGGAATCTAGGAGTGCTTGGTACATTTCCATTTCTACGAGGTTGCGAATAATGTATGGAAGGACTTTTGCGGGAGAGGGTTCAAATAAATATTCAAAATTTTCGTTCGCATGTCTGTCTTCTTTTGGTCCCAAGGAATACGGATCAATTTTTTGCACGGCTTGCACATCGGGGGCTTCTTCGGGAGAGAACGGGAAAAGCCAACGGATCGCCGGATGTTGTACTGAATTTGAAATGAAGTGCGTGAAAATGAGATAGACGCGGCGATATTTTTCTTCGGAGTAACCATCCAGTGCTATTTTGGCGAACGGACGGATATCAAAAATTTTCGGTTTCCAATCCAAGTGCGTTGCGGTTGCGATTATATTGTATCCTTGTCGGCGGAATGCGTCTTGCCCGACTTTTCCGATGGTCATCAAGTCAATTTCGTCTTTCGGATATTTAGAAAGAAGCATTGTGGCTTCACGAACAACATTTCCGGCAAGCGCGCCGCAGAGCCCGCGGTCGGGTGTAATGACGAGCGCAAGAATTTTTCCTTTTTCGTTTGTTTTCAGAAACGGCGAAGCATCCGTATCGGAATGTTCCATGAGGGCACGCAAAATTTTTCGTCCGCGAGCGGAATATGCCTGAGTACCGCGCGCCTCCGATTCGGCACGTTTCATCTTCGTCGCTGCCACAAGTTCCATCGCCCGAGTTATTTGGCTCGTGGTTTGGATCAACTTTATCCGGCGTTTGATATCGCGTGTGCTGGGCATATTTTAAGAAAAAAGTTACGAGGAGCTACTGTGCCGGACGGAGGTTGTACCTCCGTTCATGACATTTGAAATTATTTTCAGTATTTTGTTTCAAAAACATAATTCTGTGTAATCTCCAAACATTTCGAACAGGGGTACAACCCCAGTCCGGCGGACGGATATTATGCGGCTCTTTTCATTAGAGCTATTTTTATCATTTGTATATCTTTTTCTATGTTTTTAATACGATTTTCGTATGAGATATCTTCAATCGTCATATTTTTCTTTTTTAATGCACTTTTTATATTTTTCATAAGATTATTTTCTTTTTTTATAGTTTAAATATAGCGATTTCAAGATAAGAAGTAAAACTTGACAAAAATTACTATATTTGATATACTGCAAACGATTTTGAACATTCACAAACCTTTGGGGGTTAACTTGAAACAATTTTTTATTTGTTTATCCGGTGCCATTTTTGGTATTTTAGCACTTATTGTGCTCGGTTGTCTTATTTACCTTTTTGTTCCCGTCAATTGGATCGTAGGTTTTCTTGCTTTTACTGGTTTTGTACATTTCGCTTCAAAAGTGGTTAAAGCAACAATGACTGGATATTTTTTTCTTTTAAAAAAACTATTGGATTAAAACATCTGCCTCTGCCGTTTTTACGGCGGGGGCGTTTTTTTTAACTCATTTCTTTAAAATTCTCAATTAACTCTTTCAATTTCGTCTGCGTTTCGTCTCCTAACTTTTCTCCTTTTTCAATTTCAGCGATTATTCCTTTTCCTTTGTCTTCCATATATCTGAATAAGTTTTCGTCGAAGGCGAAGATGTTTTTGGGTTCAATATCGTCTGCCATTCCTTGGGTTACGGCGAAAATTCCTATGACTTGTCTGGGAATCGATTGCGGGGCGTATTGACCTTGTTTCAAGAGTTCGGTTAAGCGGCGACCTCTGGCGATCTGATTTTTTGTGCCTTCATCAAGGTCGCCTTCAAATTGGGCGAAAGCGGCGAGTTCGCGGAATTGTGCCAAGTCCAAACGGAGTTTTCCGGCGAATTGCTTCATGGGTTTGGTTTGTGCGGTTGCTCCGACACGGGAGACGGAAAGTCCGACATTTAAAGCGGGGCGTGTACCGGCGTAAAAGAGGTCGGTGTCCAAGTAAATTTGTCCGTCGGTAATGGAAATGACGTTGGTTGGAATGTAGGCAGAAACGTCGCCTTGCTGGGTTTCAATGATTGGGAGTGCGGTAATGGAACCGCCGCCGTATTTTTCATCGCGTCTGGCGGATCGTTCCAGTAAACGGGAATGTAAATAAAAGACATCGCCCGGATAGGCTTCGCGGCCCGGCGGACGGCGAAGCAAAAGCGAGATTTCGCGGTATGACCATGCGTGTTTGGAAAGATCATCGTAGACAACAAGTACATCTTTGCCTTGATCCATGAAGTACTCGGCGATGGCTGATGCGGAGAACGGTGCGATGTATTGGAGTGATGCGGGCATGGAGGCGGAAGCGTTCACGACAATCGTGTGTTCCATCGCGCCGGCTTTTTTGAATTCCGCTACGATCTTCGCGGTCTTTGATTCTTTCTGTCCGATGGCGACGTAAATGCAGATGACGTCTTTACCCTTTTGGTTAATGATGGTATCAACGGCGATGGCGGTCTTGCCTGTCTGGCGGTCTCCGATGATGAGCTCGCGCTGTCCGCGTCCGATTGGAATGAGTGCGTCAATGGCGCGGATGCCGGTTTCAATCGGTTGAGATACGGCTTTTCTTTCGATAACTCCTGCGGCGATTTTTTCTATCGGGTAACGTTTTGTGGAGGAAATCTTTTCTCTGCCGTCTTGCGGAGCACCCAAGGGATCAATAACGCGGCCGAGCAAATCGTCGCTTACCGGAACACTTGCGATATTTCCGGTCGTTTTTACTGTATCGCCTTCTTTAATATGAGAATAGTCGCCAAGCACAATCACACCGACGGAATCTTCTTCCAAGCTGAGTGCCATTCCCAAAACTCCTCCGTTAAATTCCAGGAGTTCGTTGTAGAAGCATTCGGTTAGTCCCGAAACGCGGGCGATACCGTCTTTTATTTCGGTAACGTGACCGACGTTTTCAAAACCGGCCTCAAGTTTTACTTCAGAGAGTTCTTTCCTTAAGGTTTCAATAATTTGTTTCGCGCTGTTCATAGTCTTGTGTTATATAATTTCTAATATCCAATTTCTAATTTCTAATAAAATGCCTAATGCCCGAATTTCAAAAACCGTTGTCGTTCATTAGAAATAAAAGCAGTTTCACTCTTATATTTCTTGCTCTCGCTCGGAAATGTAAGTTGCGACTTCCATTTCTCTCGCTCGTTTAGAAATTAGATATTAGTAATTAGAAATTATATGTCTTACTTTCTCATAATCTTTCTCAATACCCCCTTTACCGTACCATCAAACAAAAAGTCACGATACTCTACCAAAATTCCTCCCATCATTTTTTCATCAATTTTAAAGTGAATGCGGTCGGCGGTTATTTCGGGGAAATTCTTTTTGAGTTTATGAAAAACTTCTTTTTGGAGATCTTCGTCAAGTTCTCGTGCAGTTGTTATCGTTGCGTTTTCGCGATATTCAAGCGAAGCGATCACTGTTCTCAAAATACGCGGATACAAATGCATTTCTTCTCTTTTTTTGAGAACTTCTTTGAAACGCGCGAGTGCAGACAAAACTTTGTCCGCGGTAATTCCGTGAATGCTTTCCAGAAATGCTTTTGAATATATCGCGGTCTTATCCATACTGTTATTTTTCGCTCATTATCCCCTGAATGAATTTTTTGTCGTGTTCGCTATCCATTTTTTCGTGAAGGATTTTTTCAACGATTGAGGAAGCAAGCGTGAGCACTTCGCCTTTTACTTCCCCGAGCATTTTCTTTTTTTCTTCTTCGAGGCGCAGCGCGGTTGCGCCCATCATTTCTTTTGACTTTTCGGAAGCATCCTTCATTATGCCGTCGCGAATTTTTTCTCCCGCAAGAACGGCGTTTTCAACAATGGATTGAGACTCTTTTTTCGCTTTTTGCATGAGAATGGCGTGCGCCTCGTCGAATTTTTTGGAGTCTTCCGCCATTTTTTTGGCGTTGGCGAGCCCTTCTTCTATTTCCACGCGCCGCTTTTCCAGCATGTCTAGAATCGGTTTGTACAAAAACCGTTTGAGCAAGAAAAACAAAATGGCGAAATTGACGAGCTGGGCGATAAAAAACGGCCAGTCCACTCCAAAATTTTTAAGGGCTTCCATAATCAGTTAAAAGTTTATCAAGTTCATCAAGTTTATAAAGTCCGACAACGTAGTTTACTTGATGAACTCTGTTTTTATTTAAGCATCATGAATGACAACACGAGCGCGTAGATCGCAAGCGCTTCGGTCAAAGCGGCTCCCAAGATCATCATATTGAAGACCTTGCCGTGCGCCTCAGGGTTTCTTCCTGTTGATTCAATGGCTTGGGCAACGATCTTGCCGATTCCCAAACCTGCTCCGATGGCTGCAAAACCGATTGCGAGCCCGATTCCTATGAATTTTAATTCCATACAATATTGATTATGTTATTTTTTAATAAAATTTTATTTGCTATTTGCTTTTTTGTTTTATTTTTCGGTTGCTTTACTAATAATTTCTAATTCCCAATTTCTAATTTCTAAAAACGACGACGTCATTGGAAATTAGAAATTAGGAATTTGATATTTTTTAATGAACCATTTCAGTCGTTGCGATCTTTATGAATACGATGGTCAACAAAACGAATACGAGCGCCTGAATTCCTCCGATAAAAAGTTCCAGTCCGAGAAACGGCAATGGGGCGAGATAAGGAACAAGACCAGTGATAACCGTCAGCAGCACTTCTCCGGCAAAAACGCTCCCAAAAAGACGGAACGAGAACGAAATGATCTTTGCGAATTCTGAAATGAGTTCCAAAAGTCCGACGAAAAAATTGATGGGGCTTGAGAAATTGATGAACTTTTTTCCGTATTTGAAAAATCCGAGCGCCATAACGCCGGATATCTGTATGATAATAACCGAAATCATGGCGAAGGCCAAAGTAGTGTTCAAGTCTGCTGTGGCGCTTCGAAAGAGCGGTACGAGCTTCCCTTCTTCGTGAATGCCGATACTGCCGAAACCGGGGAGAAGTCCCATCCAATTGGATGCCAAAATGAAAAAGAAGAATGTCGCGGCAAGCGGAAAAATTTTGAGCGTTTGTTTCCGGTCGCCCATAAAACCTTCTACCAGTCCGAGAAGCGACTCGATTGCCCACTCAAAGAAGTTTTGGATCCCACTCGGGATCTTTTGCATATGGCGCGTCGCGAAATAAGACGAAATCGATAACAGTAAAATAACCATCCATGCGGTAAGCATAGTGTTCGAAACAGGAATTCCAAAAACAGAGAAAAGTTGTTCTGCGGCAACGCTGACGTGCATGAAAGAAATTATACACAACTTTCCGCTACGGTTCAAATTGACAATGTAGATTTTTGTTGGTATCCTGCTACTCGGGCAATATTCTTGAATAAAAAGGTAAAAAATGAAAGAGAGAAAAAATACATGCAAGTTGTTTATAATTCTGTCCGTGTTCATCCTCGCGCTTATGCCGGCGTGCACCACAAAAATCCCGATTCATACAAAAGATAACGGAATGGTAATGGTCAATAATTTCCTCGCCCGACTGTCAGATACACAAGAAGATGTTACTCTTCGGGAAGAAAAAACATATACCATTTTATTTTACGCGAAAGATCAAAGCTTTTTTATTGGACTAAAAGATAAGGATTTGGTCACAGCCAGGAAAGAAGGCGAAGCTGCTTTATTGGATACACTTGATATTTCAAAAGAAGATGCTTGCAAACTTCGAGTATCTCTCACTGTGCCATTTTCCGTAAGCGAAAATGCCGCCGGCGTGGATTACGGGCTGAGTTTTTGTCCGAACGGAAGATCTCTGCCGAAAGATGCTTAAAGGATTACTTGCGCCAAAAAATTGACGTCGGATGCTTTTATTAGTATTCTGCTGTTTAGATGATGTTCACCCAAAAAAAAGGAGAGAAAAATGCAAAATAGAAAGAAATACGTATTATTACTTGGTGTTCTTCTATCATTAGCTTTGATTGCCATCATAGCAACCGCTAAAGACATGGGATATTCGATGCAGACAGTTGCTTCAGTTTCCGCAAAGCAATCCGTTCCAGTTATCAACCCGGTTACTGCGGGCGAAAACGAAGTTATTGTTCCCAATAAACCCATAAGCGTGATGATAACTGCGACAAAAGGAAGGCAGGAAGCAACACGAGAAGCGATCGTAAAAAGCGGAGAAGCGACCGTAACAACATGCTTATGGAAAGAGGAAAAACTCGTGAGTGGTGGCTACGACAAACTGGCTACCATGCACGTGTGGATACTTGGCGAGACCGTCTACTCACAAGTTGTGGTAGACAAATCGGTTTGTCCTGATAAGTAGTTAAAAAATATCCCCGCGAGCATTGCGCCCGCGGGGATTTTATTTGAGAAGTTATTCTCCCGGCAATGCGTTGCCGTTCGCTTTATACATTTCGCACATAAGAGTTGCTTTTTGTTCCTCTTTGTTGCCAGCGGTATAATATTTATCAACCGCCAAATATATCGCACCGATTTCAAAATTTGGAACGCGTATTTCGTTCTCAGCATCGGAAAGAGATCGACCGAATATTTTTTCCATGTCGTTTAGATAATCCTCCGCCGAAGAAAGTTTTGCTTTTGTGTCGCTAAAATACACTCCCCACTCTTCTGCCCTTTTATCGAGAAGCTTTTGATAGGCATCTCCTCCGATTTTCAAAGTGAGTTTATTTGAAAACGTATGAACTATTACTTCTTCACGGCAATAATTCATCGGTGTATCCAATGATGTACCGCCAGGATTAAAGGAGCGATGTTTCAATTCATGAGCAAAAACGATTCCCTCATATAAAGGAGTTATGGGATTGCCACCTTTCAAAAGCAGTATTTTGTCGAGACCGGAATAAGACGCCACGCTTGGAGAAGTAAATAAATCTCCCCAAGGGGATATATTTTTATCGACTTCTACAAGCGGTACAATGACAAAATCGTTTGCGGCTAATTTACGCGATGGAATCATTCCATTTTGTTTTGGAATGGCAATAACGCCATGTTTTTCAATGTCCAATAATTGATCGGACACTTCTTTATCTTCGGTACGCAAATATACTTCATTCAGTCCTTTGAGCCAATCGTTCGCAATGTTTACTCTTACCTCCGGAGTGGCACTAGGTACTTGCGCTGTGGATGCATCATTTTTTGCGTCAGATAATGAGAATATTGCCACAATGGCTAAAACTAAGAGAGAAAACGTATACCATTTTATTTTCATCCAAAACCTCCTTCGGGTTCAATGTCAAACATCTTGTTCTTGTTTTGTAATACCACATACGGCGAAAAAAGTCTATAAAAAAAGGATAGCTGTTTTGGGGCTATCCTTTTATATTATTTATTCGGGCATCTATATGGACGACGCATGTTTGATCGCGGTATCAAATACTTCAAGTATGGAATCATTCCGATACGTTGTGCGGTAAAGGCTTCTTCTTCTCTGGCGAGAAAATTTTCACAGCTTTTTTCTTTAAACTTTCCGCTCAAGTCTTGAAGAAAGTGAACAGACTCATGCCCCACCAAACTTGCTGCTTCGGCGTGATTTTGATCCGGTTTCTCCGGATAAGAACTTTCAGAAAGAACCGATTGATGCTTTTCATCAATATAGATCATTCCGGCATCGTTGTACCAACCCTGCGCATCGCATTCTCGTCCGTCGCAAACTTTTTCAACGAAAAAACTATGCGGTTCAAATTGAATGTTCGGAAGATAATCTGGTACGGGATAACCAGTAATGGTAACCATCCAACCCATAATAAGCGCTAATAATGTACTATTCATAAAACCTCCTAAAGAATACTGATTTTATGATACAATAAATATGATATTTTGTAAAGAAAAAGGATAGCCCGCGAACGAGCTATCCTTTGTAGACCTTAACGTAAAGAACAAACTTATTTTAGCATATGCGCGGGAGGATTTCTCCGGTTGGCATATGGATTGGTTTTTCGGAACCGAGCAGGGTTTTGGCTGTTACCAATCCCATTTCGTGTTTCCCGACGACTTCACCGATGATCGCGGCGTGTTCCCCGCCTTCGCACTTGTGTAGAATTTCTAACGCATGCTCCGCTTCTTCATCTTTTACGAAGAGAACAAATCTTCCTTCGTTGGCGAGAACGAGCGGGTCATAACCAAGAATTTCGGCAAGACCGCGAACATCATCTGCAACGGGAACTTTTTCTTCGTCAATGCGGATGTGCAGTTTGGCAGAACGCGCGATTTCATTTAGAACCGCGGCAACTCCGCCACGTGTTGCATCGCGCATGCAATTTGGATTGATATTATAGTAATATAATCCGCGTCCCATTTCATTCAACGGCATTGAATCAGAGAGGATCGGTGGATCAAGTTCCAAGCCATTCCGTACCGACATTAGCGCCATACCATGCCGCCCAATATCTCCGGAAACAATTACTTTATTTCCGACTGAAACGTTTTTTGGCTCAGGAAGTACTTTCCAATCACGCATTGCGCCGATACCGCTTGTGTTAATAAGAATTTCAGGTATTTCGTGCGACCGTTCTATAACTTTTGTGTCACCTGTCACTATCCGCACAATCGCTTTTTTAGACGCTTCGGCGATTGATAAAACGATTCGTTCCAAATCTTTCATCGGAAAACCTTCTTCCAAAATGAAAGAAACGCTTATCCAGTGTGGAAGTGAACCGCGCATAACAAGATCATTTACTGTACCGTGAACTGCAAGCGAACCGATGTCACCGCCCGGAAAAAAAGGCGGTTTTGCCACAAACGAGTCTGTGGTAAAAGCAAGTTGATATCTATCGGTGTTGATTAATGCTGCATCATGTTCCGACTGCAAATAGGGAAACGCTTTTGCATACATTTCCGCAATAAGTTTTTGCATACTTTCCCCGCCCGATCCGTGGGCGAGCATGACGACATCCGTGTCTTGGTACCCTGTCACAGGGCATTCTAAACGGTAAGTCATTTAAGTTTCCTTCGCCGCGCCATAGCTCGGTGAGAGCGGCGGCGGGTCTGTGTCTGTGCCCTGATTGTATAGATAGTATGCCGCGCAGGCACCCTCCGAGGAAACCATAAGCGCCCCGATCGGGTGTTCTTGCGAACATTCCTTTCTGAAAAAAGGACACTCTGTTGGTTTTATTTTCCCCGTAAGAACGAGACCGCAATATTTATTGGGTTCGGGTTCTTTGCGGGCGTTGATATGTTTCCATTTTATTTCGGCATCGAAATGTTTATATTCATCGCGAAGTCCGAAACCGCTGTTTGGTATCACTCCGATACCGCGCCATTTTCTATCTACCACTTTGAAGAATTTGTTGATGAGCGCTTTTGCGACGGTATTGCCCGCGCCTTTTGCCACCCATCCGTAGGCATTCTCAACTTCCGCACGGCTGTCTCGTATCTGTTTCAGACACATGAGCACGCCGTTCAAAATATCAACCGGCTGAAAACCGGTAACGACAATCGGAACGCCATACTTTTCTACCAGCGGTTCGTATTCTTCGGTTCCCATGATCGTGCACACGTGTCCGGCGGCAAGTATGCCGTCAATCACACATTCCGGATCGCTCAAAATGACTTCGAGCGCGGGAGGAACGCGAACCATGGTAGGCAGAATAGAGAAGTTTTTTACGCTGTCTCTTTCGGCAACGCAGAGCGCTTCCGTGATCGGCCACGTGGTCGTTTCAAATCCGATGGCAAAGAAAATGATTTCTTTGTCGGGATTTTGTTTTGCAATCTCCACCGCTTCGGTCGGTGCGTACACCCACCGAATATCAGCGCCTTTCGCTTTGGCTTCAAACATATTTTCGTCTGAGCCGGGAACGCGCAGCATGTCGCCGAAAGAAGTGAAAATCACGTTCGGCTGTTTCGCGAGTTCGAGCGCAAGGTTGATGGTTTCAATCGGCGTAACGCATACCGGACATCCGGGACCGTGGACAAATTCCACTTCCTTCGGAAGCGCGGTGTGAATACCGTATTGTAAGATTGAATGGGTTTGCCCTCCGCAGATTTCCATCAGACGGATCGGCAAATGTATTTTTGGGTTTTGTTTGATCTCAAGAACGACTTTCTGTATTTCTCGGATCACCCCCTCCGCGACTTCCCTGTCGCGAAATTCAGTTACGTATTTCATTATCCGATCCTCTTAAAGTGCGGAATATTCGCGCAACAATTCCGTTGTTTCGCGAGCGCAATCTTCGTCAATGACAGAAAGCGCACTTCCCGCGTGAGTTAAACAATAGTCGCCTTCCTTCGCATCAGGGCAAGCCAAAAGCGAAATGCCGCTTTTAACCGCCCCGCCAAAATTAACTTTGGCCGTGCAAAATGGCGCGACGCCTGTGATTGTAACGATTTTTCCTGGTACTCCCAAGCACATAATTATCACCTCCTACTTTGTTTCAGTGATGTTAAGCAACACCGCCGCAATCTGACCGAGAGCAATGCCCCCGTCATTTGACGGCACTTTTTTGTGAGTGAAAATTTGAATATCCTTTTCTTTTTCAAACTCACGAAGCGTCCTTTCCAACAGATATTTGTTTTGAAAACATCCGCCGGAGAGAACAACTTTTTTCTGTTCCGCTAATGTGGCAACGTGAACGATGGATTTCGCCAGAGTATTGTGGAACTTGGCCGCAATAACTGAACGAGGAATTCCTTCGTTGTAATCGTCAACAATAGAACGAATCATCGGTTCCCAATCAAAAACATATTCATCGCCTCCTTTTATAAAGGAAAGTTCATATGTTCCGTTGTTCTCTTGTTCCGCCGCTTGTTCCAACAATATCGCCGCATGTCCTTCGTAATCGGACGAGTGGCAAATATCAAGAATGGACGCAACGGCGTCAAACAATCTTCCCGCGCTGGATGTCGTATGAACATTCAGTTTATTTTTCAACATGTGCGGAAAAACTTTTCTTTCTGTTTCGGTTAATGCCTTTACTGGTGCGTAATCATCGGTTTCAAAAATTTGGTTTCCGAAGATTTCGTAGAGTATTGCCACGGCGGAGCGTTTCGGCTCGCGCGCGGCGGCATCTCCGCCGATCAAACCGAATGTACGGAAGTGAGCAAAACGGTTCAGACCGTTTTTGTTGACGCGGAAAAATTCTCCGCCCCAAATCGTACCGTCTTCGCCGTACCCTGTTCCGTCCCAAGCCACGCCGAGCGCGTTCTTGCCGAGAATGTCGTTTTCAGACATCGCGGATAAAATGTGCGCTTTGTGGTGTTGGACGCGATGCAAAGGAATATCAAATTCTTTCGCGAACGCTTCCGCCATTTTTGTAGACTCATAACCCGGGTGCAAATCGCAGACGACCGCTTCGGGAATTTTTTCCCTGAAAGCGAGCGTGTCTTTGAACGAACTCAATAATGCCTTTTCAGAAGCAACCGTTTCCATATCGCCGATATGTTGTGTCAGAAACACTTTGTCGTCAATCAAAACCGCGCCAGTGTTTTTCAGGTCAGGTCCGAAAGCGACCACACACGGATTATCCTTTTTGTTTACTTTAATAGTATCGCCTTTATAGTAAGCAATTCCATTTTTTAATACCACAAAATGAGGAATAACCTTTTCATTTTTAATGGTAACAGGCAAAGGAGCATACCCCCGCGCCCTTCTCAAAATTATCGGTTTCCCATTTACCACTCTCGCGATGGAATCGTCAACGTGACGAACGATTCCACGATTGTGAACGAGAAAAGCGTCGGCAATCTTGTTCAGTTTTTCAAGTGCGCTCATGACTTCTGTTTCTATCGGTTCATCCGAAACGTTACCGCTTGTGGCGATAACCGGAAAACCGAGGTCGCTCATCAATAAATGATGAAGCGGAGAATATGGAAGCATAACGCCGATGATGTTGCTGTCGGGAGCGATATTTTTATGCGGAATTTTTTCAAGTTCGGAAGGATTTTCTTTTCTCTTCAAAAGCACGATGGGCGCTTCGGGAGACAAAAGAAGTTTTTCTTCTTCTTCCGAAACTTCGCAATGCGCTTTCACGAGTTCAATATTCGGATACATAATCGCGAACGGTTTTTGTCCGGG
>Ga0172379_10009427_pt1 | contig 12060 bp, 8 predicted proteins | sample GrowelOW334metaG_FD_119756 | JGI IMG/M metagenome (GOLD analysis project Ga0172379, IMG submission 119756) | Groundwater microbial communities from an aquifer near a municipal landfill in Southern Ontario, Canada - Groundwater well OW334 metaG | ecosystem: Environmental > Aquatic > Deep... | reverse complement strand
GATACGGCGGGGAATATCGAGGCAGTGAAGGAAGCGGTGTATGTCATCAACCCGACAAACCAAACGGGCGCAGTGCATCTGCCCCAGACAGGGCAAACGTCCTGTTACGATGCAAATGGTGCGGTTATTTCCTGCACCGGGACGGGGCATGATGGTGAATTGCAGAAGGGTTTGGCTTGGCCAAATCCCAGGTTTACCGATAACGGTGACCAGACCGTGATGGACAACCTTACGGGGCTGATCTGGACGAAGGACGGAAATGTCATGAAGACGCGGGACTCCGGCTTCGACAACGATTCTACCGCTGGTGATGGCACCGTCACCTGGCAGCGTGCCCTCGATTACATCAAGAAACTGAACCAGGAGACTTACCTTGGGCATAACGACTGGCGTCTGCCAAATATCATCGAGTTGGAGAGCCTTGTCAACATCGGTCTGTTAAATTCCGATATCTGGCTGAATTTGCAAGGCATGTCTAATGCTCAGTCGTCCAGCTATTGGTCATCCAGTACCGTCGCCATCCTCCCCAACTACGCATGGAGCGTCTTTTTGACCACTGGCTTCGTGAACACTGGCAATAAGTCCATCAACTTCTATGTCTGGCCTGTACGACATTCCGGACAGTTTGGATTATTGGGTTCTTCGATCATTTCTCTACCTAGAACAGGACAGACAACGTGCTACAACGCCTCCGGTTCCCCAATTGACTGCGCCGGGACTGGGCAGGACGGCGAACTCCAGATGGGCGCGGCTTGGCCAAATCCCCGGTTTATGGACTATGGCGACCAGACGGTAATGGACAACCTGACGGGGCTGATCTGGACGAAGGACGGCAATGCCCCTGGCCCCGCCGCCTGCTCCCCTGGCGTAGCCAAGCTCTGGCAAGGCGCCCTGGATTACGTGAAGTGCCTCAACACGAATTATTACCTAGGTCATAACGATTGGCGCCTGCCCAACAGGAAGGAGTTGTGGAGCCTGGTCCATGTCGGCCAATCTAATTCTAATATCTTTTTGAATCTACAAGGATTATCTAATGTTCAGGCGGATGAATATTGGTCTTCCTCTGCCTACCCCCTTAAAGACTACAACGGCGCGTGGTGCGTCCCTTTCAACTATGGCGGCGTGAGCAGTGGCGCTAGGCCCTACAGCTATTACCATGTATGGCCCGTGCGCTCCGGAGAGTCTGGATCATTTGCTTCTTTGGTAATTTTGAAGTCTGGTTCCGGGGCAGTAACCATCACCCCCACAGGCATTGTCTGCTCCTCTGCAACCTCTGAGTGCAGTATGCCCTTCTCCATAGGGACAAACGTCATCTTGACAGCGAAAGCTGACGCTGGAGAGGCATTCGCCGGCTGGTCCGGTGGGAGCTGCCAAGGAACATCGCCGTGCACCGTCACTCTGAACGCAAGTACAACCATTACGGCCACCTTTACAAAGGAGCCACCAGGTAAAGGCGACATCAACTATAACGGACAGGTAAATCTGAACGATGCCGTTTTGGCACTGCAAGTCATCGTCGGCATTTTACCTCAACAAATGGTTTATAAAGAGGCTGACGTGAACGGAGATGGTAAAATAGGCCTGGCAGAGGTTATTTTTATCCTTCAGAAGACGGCGGGAATGAGATAATATTTGATGCTTTCGGATAAGCGTCTTTCTGTTGCGAAGTTGTAGAATGACGCTTGAAGAACTTTGCCGCTACGTCAGCCTATGGGGGCCATTACCGAGATAACATTTGCCCGGTGGCACAATGAAGCTTACAAGAAGATTGCCGGTAACTCCGACTATCGCCCATCGGTTCCGCCAATATGTTCCAAGAAGGACATATTCGAGGGACTGAAGAACTCACACAAGTTCATAAGGCGCAAGTTTATTTGGGTAATCGTAAAAAGTTGTGGTTGAGGAGTCAGAACATGCCCTCATCCATCAATCGCAACAATGTTGATATGTCCACTCCATAGTTGATTGTTGGTGAATCGGAATCTGTTGATGAGACGTAATAGAAACGATCTTCGCGCCGGCGCTTTTTGGAAAGGTCTTCTCGTATAGATTTCCGTACTGCATCAAGAGATGCATTGACCATTCTAAGCACATGAAATTTGTCTACTACGATGAAGGCCGAGGGGAGAAATGTGCGCACAGCCTCCCTATAGGGCAACCACATATCCATCGTGACGCATTTGATGGCATTCCGATCCGGGTTTTCATTATCACCAACTGCTGTTCCAGCTCTTCCCGGTTATAGTGGTAACCCCTTGATGATGTTGATTTTTAGTTTTCCTCCGGTAATGTCAAAACAATCCCAACAACAAATATGCAATTTGAGTTTTAGGCTTGCGAATTACATATTTTGTGATAAGGTATCACCATGATTGATAGAACCATTGAACCTGTCCTCCTTGGGCTGGCACAACAGTACCCCGTCGTTACGATCACGGGGCCGCGTCAAAGCGGCAAGACCACTCTTTGCCGGAAGGTATTCCCTACTCTGAAATATGCCAATCTTGAAGCCCCGGATACGCGTATGTTTGCCATTGAGGACCCTCGCGGTTTCCTGGCGGCGAACCGTGATGGCGTCATCTTCGATGAAATACAACGAGCGCCCGAACTCCTCTCTTATATCCAGACCATTGTCGATCTCAAGAACAATCCGGGACAATTCATCCTGACAGGCAGCCAGCAGTTCGAGGTTATGAACACCATCAGCCAGTCCCTTGCCGGCAGGACGGCGCTCCTGAAGCTACTGCCCTTTTCTCTGGGTGAGCTGAAACAGATGCCTCAATCAAGAATTGACCGTCTTATGATCACTGGATTCTACCCCCGCATCCACGACCAGGGGCTTAACCCTGCTCAGGCCCTCGGTGATTACCTGGAAACATACGTGGAACGGGACCTTCGCCAACTCGCGATGGTGAAAGACATCTCCCTTTTTGAAAGGTTCCTGAAACTATGTGCCGGCCGGGTGGGGCAGGTGTTGAATTTCCAGAGCCTCGGAAACGACGTCGGCGTATCCCATTCCACCGCCCGGTCCTGGCTGAACCTCCTGGAGGCAAGTTATATCATTTTCCTGCTCCAGCCGTGGCACTCGAACGTTTCTAAGAGATTGATCAAGTCCCCGAAGCTGTATTTCTATGACGTCGGACTCGCATCCTTTCTCCTCGGCCTGGAAAATGAAACGCAGGTAAGCAGAGACCCGCTACGGGGAAGCCTCTTCGAGAACATGGTGGTGATGGAAGCGCTGAAATACCGTTATAACCGGGGAATGCGGAGCAATATCTTCTTCTACCGGGACAGCAACAGCAATGAGGTAGATTTAGTCGCCGAAAAGGGCAGGGATCTTTGCGCCATTGAGATAAAGGCGGGCGCCACCGTGAACCCCGACTATTTCAGGGGGCTGCACCATTTTGCTAAAGCCGTCGGGAGTAGCCGGGTGGTTAGAGGCGGCGTTATCTATGGCGGGGAAGAAATGCAGGAACGGAGTTCTTTCCCTGTTTATCCGCTGAGCCTCTGTGAAGATCTCTTTGCCGAACAAAAAACAGAGTAGGGATAGATTGATTGGTTTAACCCGTGAAGGCTATGGAATTTCTGAGTTAATGAACCCGTAGATGAGCCGAACAAGATAATCCAGGCAACGGGGAGGGGCTTGCACCCCATAAGTTCACCCACCTGAGGAAGATAGGTAATTATGGATGGAAAACCTGCTGAATGGTGGTGTGGGTACAATCCTAACCCGGCTACATTTACAAGCGATCCTAACGCTGCCGCCGTTTATCCTTCCAGAGGAGAACCTCTATTAACGAGCCATAAAGTTGCCCATCAACGACTATTTACGATTTTGCAACCGGGGAACATTGGGAGGTGCGGACAGTGGATCAACAACTTTTTACGAATACCCCTAAAATTTAAAGTCCTCACAGATGCGGATATTTTCTTCGGCCAGCTCCTGATATGCGACCCTCATCTGTTCCGCTACAGATATGTCTTCCGCTAATCGCTTCTCTGCCTGGATCTTCTTATATGCCCTTCTTAAATGCCCATAACTGCACTTCATCTTAAAGGTTTTTTTGAGGTATTCCCCCAGGTCCCGCCATGAAAAATTCTCTTCTTCCCTCAGCTTTGTGATTACGTGGTAGTATGCTTTCCGGATTTTCCCCTCCACTGGTCCTTCTTTCCTTTTTCGTTTTACCTTCACCCTCGCTACTGATAGCGCCTCCAGTGCTTTCAGCTCCTCCGCCGAGTATTTCCCCTTCTTTTCTTTCGGCCCCAGGAGCTCTTTTACACTGTGTATCGCCAGAGTCCAGGCCGCCAAGTGGAACTCTGGCATAAGATTCTTCTCTCTCTGCTTCCATAATTTTTGTACGATCTCGCCATGCCGCCTGGCGATTTCGATCCGGACCGCTTCCGGCTCACGCGAAAACCAGCGAAATATTTTATCGCGCTGGGCTTGAGTAAGTGGCGAAGTCAACTGATCCATGTAGTCCAGGTCGTAAACGATTTTTTCCATTTTGCATTCTTCCTTATGCGATGCGATATGAGATATTATATCGCGATGCATAAGAATAATGCAAAAATAAAATCACAAAACAAACTCACTAATTTCAGAAAATTGGTTATCCAAAGCCATTTCCCGCATTGCTCTTTAAAAAACGATAGAAATATCTTTGGATAACTCCTTTTTATAAGGTGAGGCAGGCGATCGTCCGCAGCCCCATCTCCTGCTCTATAATATCGGGGCTGACGAACAGAAAGCTGACATTTAATCTGCTAACAAACCGGATAGCGAGGATTCTTACGAAGGATTTGGGGTTTTTGATTCATTTTTTACCATAGCGGCACTGTTCATTATGCCAATCACTTTCTTAGCGAAGTGTTCTGGTAGATTCCATGTATGCTTTATTTTTCGCCTTTTGAGTTCTGGAAGTTCGTTGTCATCAAGCCATGCTCCTCTGTGTCGTGCACAATACATCAAAACTTCTATCAGAGTCGTATCCTCAATTACACATAGATCGTGATTGTAAAGTATGAGCGTTGTATATTTGTCGCTTTTTTTGAGCATACGTTCAATCTCGAACAGATAAAACACATTTTTGCCTAATGTGACGCGACATATGGCTACCTGCCTTCGTCTTCTTCCCCGATGCGTTCTTGTCCACTTAACTGGTTCTCCATGCGCGTCGGGGAAAAAAGATACGTTCTCGTCAATATTAGAAGGTATGATAACCAAATAATCGCACTGTATATATTCCCTTTGTCCCAGAGCTTCTATACCTTTCTGGAAATTATCAAATGTTGCAGGCAACCCCTTTTCCCTACCCACTTTAGGAATTTCGTCTCCTGCTGAAGTTGTTGCAAAGGAAGAAGGAGCCGTCTCCGATTTCTCGTGAGTTGGCTCCCCCGTTGAATGTAATATTTCTGGTGGGGATGCTGAAGGAGTCGTCAAGGACGTTGTTGCTGCTGAAGATGGTTCTTTATGTCTGTATTTACTATCACTTGTTTTCTTGGGAGGCTTCTTGATTTCTTTGCCTTTAAGCTCAGCAAACCTTGAATGATGCAAATATTCCGTGTATTTTCCTCTGCTGACATCAGGTTCTTCATCGTCCCATATTATAGTTTCCTCTCCCAGTTTTTCTCTATTCCTATCAGGTCGGTCGTTCCGTTCAGACGATTTCCATTCACCAGAGTCATTTTCAGGCGACCTGCCAAAGTTGTCTCTAATTAATGTAAGCTGCTCATAAGGAAATTTTCCTGTACATGAAATGATCTCAAGAACCAGAAATCTACTCTTGTTTCCGGAAGAGATTTCTTTCCCCCATACAGTTAATATTGTATCTCCAGTAAAAGGTGGTATCGTTTTTGGATATGCTTTTTCTTGTGTAGGCATAATCAACATGGATTCAAATATACGTCTGGCGCCTCTGAACGCAGTTTGATCGCATGCAATGCGTGCCACAACCCAGGCGTCATCATCAGTATATTCTTTTCTTAATTGCAATACATACTCGCCATCGCTTCCCTGATAGCTTTTCTGTTTGTTGAAGAGTTTCTCTTCATTGAGATAGAATTGTCCGTTAAAGAGCGACCTGCAAAGTTCAGTGCTTCCCGCATAATAAAACCTGATCAGTTCAACCATGGGAATAATAATACCATAAGGGTCGTTCTTGTATTCTATACAGAGACAATGAGATTTTAAAGCATCCGAATTTTTATTAAAATCGTAATAATAAGGTGGGATCAAGAAATGTCCATCTCGGTTTTCTCCGGATTCGATTGTAGTCATTGTTGTATCTGATAAAGATAATTCAAATTTTCTCTTTCCATATTTATCTCTTGTAAAACCTTTAGAACATCCAATATACTTTCCATTTTTCCAGATGCTCCCAATGGCTAAGATAGGCAATTGCCCGACACCAACCCGTATCATACGAAAAATTTGTTTGCCCGCCGTTTGATTCAAGAGGATGCCAATGGTCGGTTCATGCGGATTATTTGGATTTCGACTCAAATCTCCAAACCACACTATCTCCCATTGCAAATCATCTTGGGGGAATTTTGAGATTATTGGTATCATCAAATGTATTTATCCATTTCGATATTCATAGTTGCATCAACTTTGGTATAGTTGCATCAACTCTGAGAATTGACAATTAGTCCGGCATCGGAGATGGTATGATGGGGCGACCGGAAGGGACGCCGCCTGATCATGACCTCCCCTCTGTTCAACAGCCCGGCTACTGAATATATCTTGGCCGCTTCGACGGCCTCGGCGAAGGAAAGGGCCGGCAGAATGGACGGCAGGCGCCGGGCCAGCATCGTTTTCCCGCTCCCCGGAGGACCGAGCATAAGAATATTGTGCCCCCCGGCGGCGGCAATCTCCATCGCCCGTTTGGCCTGATCCTGACCCTGGACATCCCGGAAGTCGTGGTCTTCAGGCAAGGGTCCCTGAAACATCGCCTCCACGTCCAGTTGCATCGGTTTGATTTCCCTGGCGCCATTGAGAAACTCCACTACCTCAGCGAGGCTTTCCACCGGGATGACCTCAATACCAGCAACCATGGCCGCTTCCGGGGCATTGTCCGGGGACAGGATGATACCCCGAAGCCCCGCTTCCCTCGCCTGAAAGGCCGCCGGCAGGGCCCCGTGCACCCCCTTGATCCGTCCGTTCAGAGAAAGTTCTCCCAGGAGGATGTAGTCGTGAAGCATGCCCGGTCCGACCACGCCTTCCGCCGCCAGGATGCCTGCCGCAATGGGAAGGTCAAAACCCGTTCCCTCCTTCTTGATATCCGCCGGGGCAAGATTGACGGTGACATGATGCCGGGGAAAGGGGTAGCCGGAGTTTTTTACGGCCGCCTTGATCCGGTCCCGACTCTCCCGCACGGAGACATCGGGAAGCCCCACCGTAGAGAACTGGGGCAACCCCGGCGAGGTATCGACCTCGACGTCAATCAGGTAGGCCTCAATGCCGATAACCGAACTGCCAAAGATTTTAACAATCATTCAAGACCTTTCCCATCCTAGAAAGCCTTTTGCCAGGCCTGCTTCACCGGAAAACATTTAGACAGAGACACAACTCCCTGGGTCTGAGCTGAAGACTAGTGGATATATATAGAAGACCAGAAGTTTTTTCAACTATCTTGACGAGACAAAAAGGCTGTGATAAGTTAACGCCAATCAGGAATACATTTATGCCAAAGCTAACTCATCTGGATGAATACGGTCAGGCCAGGATGGTGGATGTTACCGGGAAGACGCCGACGATGAGGGAGGCGGTGGCCCGGGGCAGGGTCATTATGAAGCCGGAAACCCTGGCCCTCGTGGAGGGCGGCAAAATTCCCAAAGGGGATGTATATGGAGTTGCCAGAATCGCCGGGATCATGGCCGCGAAAGAAACGGGGCGCCTTATCCCCATGTGTCATCCCCTGGAATTGACAGGGATCGATGTCTCCTTTCAAAGTAATCATGACCGGGGGGAAGTCGCTATTGAAGCGAAGGTGAAAACCGTGGGACGAACGGGCGTGGAAATGGAAGCCCTTACCGCCGTGAGCGTCGCCGCCCTGACCATCTATGATATGTGCAAAGCCGCCGACCGGGACATGATCCTCACCGACATCAGGCTGATCTCCAAGCGGGGCGGCAAAAGCGGAGTATTTAACAAGGAAGAATGACCATGCCCAAAGCCGTTTACCGCATACGTCGATCCTTTATCATTCCCCTGGCCATCGACGTCCTGCTTCTCTGCGTCCTCCTGGTGCTGTCCTTTGCCGTAAAAGGATCGGTAACGGAGAAAATCGTCTTATCCGGGTTTTTTATCGCTTCCCTACTGATCATGATCGAGGCGGTCAACCGGCGGATCGTGATCACCGAAGGTGGCGTTACACTTAAAAAGCTAGCGAAAACAAGGAACCTCCTCTGGAGCGACATCACCCACGTCGGTTGCCTCAGCATGCGAAGCAAGGTTTACATCCTCTTGACAACCAAAAAGGGATTTCACATCCTCTCCAATGCCTACGAGCCCTTTTCCACTCTTATCCGGGACATCGTAAATCATCTGGATACGGAAAAGATCGAAGTCGAAGGGGAGGTTAGAGCGCAGATGGAGAAGCCTGTGGAAAATCTCTCTGACCTCGTTGCCGTGTGGATCGCAGCGGCCCTCCTCATCTGTATCATTTACATTAAATTCATCTCATAGAACAAGGAAGATCGCCGCGTATGAATGACATAATACTAGCTAAATCCTGTGGAAAGAAAGCCGAGGGGTTATCCTCGCTCCATGCCGTCGCCGAGGATATTCTGGGTCAGAAATTAGAGGATATCGCCACCATTCTGAGCGGTTCGGGAAACGGGAAGAGCAGACTTCATGAAGATATCGTGGCCATCGTCGAACGCTGCCTGTTCAGAATCGCCTTGCAGAGATCCCATAACGTCAAGAGCCGGGCTGCCGACTATCTGGGGATCAACCGTAACACCTTTCAAAAAAAGATGGTGAAGCTTAACCTGGAAGATTGAATAACTATTAATGTCTATGAACCAACAATCTAAAATCATTCAGCTTCTCGAAAAAGGGGTGAACATTCCCAATCCTGAAATGGTGGATATTGGCGAAGAAGTCGTCATCGAAAGGATTGCCGGCGAAGACGTGTCATTTTTCTCGGGAACAAGGATTTGCGGTGAAAAGACATATATCGCCAAGGGGGTCAAATTGGGCCTCGAAGCTCCCGTAACCGTGGTCAATTGTCAGATGGGGCCCCAGGTGGAACTTAAAGGCGGGTTCTATGCCGACTCGACATTTTTAGCGAACACCAGTATGGGTAGCGGCGCCCATCTCCGTGAAGGCTGCCTTATGGAAGAAGAAGCCAACGGGGCCCACACAGTCGGGATGAAACAGACCATCCTGTTTCCCTTCGTCACTCTCGGCAGCCTGATCAATTGCTGCGACTGCCTTGTGGCCGGGGGAACGAGCCGCAGGAACCACAGTGAGGTAGGCAGTTCTTACATCCACTTCAACTATACCCCCAATCAGGATAAAGCCACCGCTTCCCTAATCGGTGACGTCCCCCGGGGGGTCATGCTAAACCAGGACCCCATTTTTCTGGGCGGTCAGGGAGGCATCGTCGGGCCGGTCCGGATCGGCTACGGAACCGTCATTGCCGCCGGCACCGTCTACCGGGGCGATTGCCCCGAAGGGGGCAAACTATTCGGTCAACAGGGCAATATGGCTTACGAAATAAGCTTTTACATGGGCTTTTACGCCGACATCAAACGGCGTATCTGCAATAATATTCTTTATATCGCCAACATTCTCTCCCTCCGGCAGTGGTATGATTACATTCGGCGCCCTTTCTTCATACAGACAAACGACGGCGCCCTTTACGAAGGAGCCGTGGAAAAGCTGGATATAATCATTCAGGATAGGCTCGCCCGCTTCCGCGCCCTCTCGGAAAAGATGGAGACCTCGATTAGGATCAGTGAAAAAATTCTTTCCGGAGAGCGGCGTGACAACCTGATCCGGCAATCCCGAGAATTCATGGAAAACTGGCCGGCCATTGAGGCCTCCTTGACTAGCGGGAGGGAAGGAGATATAGGGTCCGCGCATAGACAAACCATGCAAAACATCATCGAAAAGAATAATACCGGAAAGATTATGGACTACATCTCTTGCATCCAGGACCTCGACTCAGAAACCGTAAACATCGGCGTCGGCTGGCTGCAATCAATTGTAGATGACGTGTCCGAACGAATCTTTTCCTTAATACCTGCATGCAAATAATTACAATCGTCATCGAAAGCCTTGTCCTTACAACAGCTATGGCAGTGACAATTATGACTATAGGCTGGATGAGGCGCGTGTTTCGTTCCTGGCATATTTGTTGGGGATGCCGACCGTCCCAGGCCCCGGCCCCGGCGATCATCTTTTTTCCCCTGAATCTGACGACCCTGTGTTGCGGTCTCGCGGGCATTCTCAAGGTGAAAAGAAAGGACCGGTCACTTGACGATGAACCGGACAAGAAACTAAGGCAAATATTCGAAACCATTCGTGGGAAAGGCATTCAAACCTTGGCCGCAGGAACCTTCCCGGTTCGGGAGTATCTTGAGAGTCAGGAGACCCTGGAAGGGATGGACGAGTCGATAAGGCAGTTGAAGGGTGATGATGCCTTTGGGGTCATCTTCTTTGACACCCCCAGGACAGACAACCTTTATGCCCTTCTTAAGGACATGAAGGCCTTTCTCACAGCGGAAGAAACCACTTTCGAGCTCCACGCCAACCGTTTTTCCACCATCGATTCGGAAGCGATCAACGGCAGATTGACCCGGATAAAGGATATCGTCTGGGCTCTCGATAAGGACATCCTGGAGAACTTTGGCAAGATCATGGACCTTGCCGGTGCGGCGTCAGCCGCCGACATCCCTCCGGCGGCCCTCAGAAAATACCGGAGCATTAATTTTCTCTTCAATTGTCTCGACCGCCTGGAGGTCAGAGGCCGGGATTCAGCGGGCATCGAGATGGTCTTCCCCCTGGCGGACGGCAATGCCGGTCAAGAAATTTCGACCCTTCTAAAGGCAGATAATCTTTACGAAGATTTTCAGCGGCGAACCTCCCCCGGAGATCTAATGAACGGATCCATTCAGATATCATCCGGGGAAATTGACTCTCTGTCCTTTGTCTACAAGACTTGCTCGGTCGTAGGCAAATTGGGGAGAAATGTTAAAGCCCTGAGAAAGACCCTGAGCGATGACAAGGTATTCCAGGCCTGCGCCCAATGCCAGACATCCTGGGAGGCGGCCATCGCCCATACCCGCTGGGCCTCTGTGGGCTCTATTACGGAAGAAAACTGTCACCCCTTGGGCGGTTACACCCTGGCGAGGGGAAATAACCCGCAAGGGTTACCTTTTTACGGAACTGGCTCCTGGACCATTGATGTGGTTCTCAACGGCGACATCGACAACTATCAGGCCCTCCGCACTTCCCTGGAGCAGGATGGCGATCTGATCGCCCCGGAGATCACGACGGACACCAAAATCATCCCCCTAATGATCGAAAGCTACCTCTCCCGGGGAGACGACCTTGCCCAGGCCTTTCGGAAGGCCGTGAATGACTTCGAAGGTTCCCATGCCATCGCCATGAGAAGCAGCGTCGAACCGGGCAAGATCTTTTTAGCCCTGAAGGGTAGCGGTCAGGCCATCTACGTAGGACTGAATACGGACGGGTATATCTTTTCCTCGGAATTGTACGGCTTGGTGGAGGAAACACCATTTTTCGTCAAGATGGACGGAGAGAAACCATCCACAATCGATCAACCCAGTAGTAACGGCCAGGTTTTTATCCTTGATCAAGGCAGTTCCGGAGGGATTGACGGGATTCGCGCCTGTTTCTATGACGGGACCTCGTTGCTGCTGGCCACGGAAGATATTCAACGGGCGGAGATCACGACCCGCGATATCGACCGGCGGGACTATCCCCATTTCTTTCTCAAGGAAATAACCGAATCAACCTTGTCGGTTAAAAAGACTCTGCGGGGAAAATACCGCATTTCCCCTGAGGACAAAGTCGTCTTCAATCTCGGG
>Ga0172379_10009426_pt1 | contig 12061 bp, 10 predicted proteins | sample GrowelOW334metaG_FD_119756 | JGI IMG/M metagenome (GOLD analysis project Ga0172379, IMG submission 119756) | Groundwater microbial communities from an aquifer near a municipal landfill in Southern Ontario, Canada - Groundwater well OW334 metaG | ecosystem: Environmental > Aquatic > Deep... | reverse complement strand
TTTAGACTTTGAAACTAAGTAGCCTAAAGCCATGCCAATGAGGGATCCGGCTAAAAAACCGATAATAATTTCAACTGTTGTAATCCATGTATGATAAAGTAATCGGCCGGAAGCAGCCATTGAAATATAGGTATTAATCACTTTAAATGAGCCGGGGAGTAAAAATTCGGAGATATTAAAAAACCTGACAATTCCTTCCCAGAGTAATATAAATATCAATATTACCGATAACGTTAAAAGTACTTTTTTAATCATAGTAAACCCTCCTCAAGGATTAATCTTGTTTCGGCAACGTTTTTGAAAAAAATCGGATTGGATAATAATTTTGGTGTTCTTTCAGGCAAATCAATTATTTTTTGACCAATCACGGTGTTAGGGTTTGTTCCGAAGATAATTATTTTGTCAGCTAAAGTTACTGCTTCTAAAATGCTGTGAGTGACAAAGATAATAGTTTTGTTAGTTCTTTTTTTAATTCGCAAAAGTTCAAAATCAAGCTTCTGTCTCATTATTTCATCAAGTGCGGAGAATGGTTCATCCATTAGTAAAACGGGAGGATCACTAATAAGAGCCCTGGCAATAGCGACCCGCTGTCTCATTCCGCCTGATAGATCTATCGGATAGTGCTTTTCAAATTTCTTTAAGTTGAGAATATAAAGAAGTCTTTCAGCCTGGTTATACATTGTCTGTTTATCTTCGTCCATCATTTCGAGTGGTAAGATAATATTTTCCGTGACTGTCCGCCAAGGCATTAAAGTTGAATGTTGAAATACATAACCGAATTTAGAATGTTTGGGATTATCGGCATGACCGGAAAATAAAATTTTTCCCTTTGAGGGTTTGATCAAGTGAGCTAGGATCCTAAGCATCGTACTTTTGCCGCAACCGCTAGGTCCGACCAGAACGACGATCTCTCCTTCTTTTACATCAAATGAAATATTTGATAGACCATCAATTTTTCCCCTTTCTGAGACAAACGTTTTTGTAACATTTTTTACTGAATAAAGTATTTTTTTTGAAGACGCCATGGAAGTATTGGCTTTTATTTTGGAATAAATTTGTTGGTAAACATTGCCGCTACATCAGTTTTTTTGGTGATCAAACCACTATCAAACAGAACATCCTGCGATTTTTGCCAATTTTGCAGTTTATCAATTCCAGGAAGGTTATCCCGATAATTATGTGCTTTAATAAGCTCATTCCAAATATTCAAACTTAATTTTTTTTGAGACTTAGCATCGGGGTTGACGATATTATAAATATCAATTGCCTCTTCTGGATGATTAACCGCATATTCTAAGCCTTTTTTTGTAGCTCTCAAAAATTTTTCTATTAACTCGGGATTACTTTTAATAAGTTTTCCTGATGTAACTATGTGACCGCGACCGATCCCAGAATAATCGGACGCTTTTATAACATTGAGTTCAGGTATTTTTTCTTTAACAGCCGGCAATGAATTTAAGTGTATTGGAGCAGCATCAAATTTTCTTTCAATAAATGCCTGCACCTGAGTTGCTCCTGCCTGAATTATCTCAACTTGATTTTTATCAATTTTTGATGAATTTAAAATCACCAGCAAATTGTCATAAGTTCCACTACCAACACCTATTACGCCAACTTTTTTTCTAACGAGATCTTCGGGTTTAGTTATATTTTTACTCTTTTCCGATACGATATAAAAAACGTTGGTAGGTTCCAAAGGATAGACAGAAACAACATCAAGTCCTTTTGATCGGGCCATAATTACGCTTTCTTCACCAGTATGGATAAGATCCGCCTTGCCACCAATAAGTTGTTCTATTGAGCCGACGTTCCCTTTTGACGAATACTGAATTTCTACATCTAACCCCTCATCTTTATAATAGCCTTTGTTCAACGTTGTATAGTAAGTTGTCCATTGAGGAGATGTGATAAACGGCATTACCATTATTACTTTCTGTAGTTTTTTTTCAACTTGTTTTTTGGGAGTTTTAATTAACAACAAGGCGAAGACGATGAAGATTATTGCTACTCCTAATATTTTTTTCATAACAATGAACATATCATATTAAAAGAAATCTAGTTTGTCAAAAGATATTTGCCTTTTATTTTTTTTTGCTATAATCTAATTAATTTATAAATTTAATAAATTTTTATGGACAATGTCATAGATATTCTTAAAAAGGTTGGGGCTGTTATCACTGATTCTCATTTTGTTTATACTTCCGGAAAACACGGAAGCGTTTACGTTAATAAAGATGCCGTCTATCCTCATACAGCTGAGACTTCAAGAATAGGGGAATTATTTGCCGAAAAATATAAAGATATGGATATTGATGTTATTGCTGCTCCGGCACTGGGCGGAATTATTTTATCTCAATGGACTGCTTATCATTTATCAAAATTGAAAGGTAAAGAGGTTTTGGGAGTTTATACGGAAAAAACCGCTGATAAGCAAATGATCTTTACAAGGGGTTATGATAAATTGGTTAAAGGAAAAAACGTTTTAGTGATTGAAGATCTAACAACAACAGGTGGTTCAGTTAGAAAAGTCGTTGATACCGTTAAGGCAGTCGGCGGAAATGTTGTTGCCGTTTGCGTCATGGTTAACCGTGATCCGGAAAAAGTCACCTCAGAAGTTGTCGGTGGTCCTTTTTCAGCTCTTGGAATACTCAAAGCATCAGCGTTTGACGAAGCCGTTTGTCCTTTATGCAAGGATAACGTCGCCATCAACACTGATGTTGGCCATGGAAAAAAATATCTGGAACAAAAAAAAGCAAAATAACTCAAATAATTTTTCTTATTATCTCAATGAGTTTTTCTTTCTGTGTTAATGAGTTTTTTTGTGTACTTTGTGTACATAGATAATTAATATTATGCGCGGTTATGATATAGACGTAAGAGCGGAAGATCAAGCGAGAATTCACAGTTTCAAGAACATGAAAGATCCTATTGGATCTTACTTGCATAGTGAACCCTTGCCAAAAAAAACGATAATTATTCCTTATAACGAATATGGTGATGTAGTATTTTATAGTGAAATGTGGAGAGATGAACAGACTTTTTATAAAGCTGATAGGCGTGCTAATGAGTATAGAGTAGATTTATTTAGCGATGAGTTTGAAACAGTTGAAAATGATCTTCGTAAAGGTCCGCATACTGTTAGGCGTTTAGGAGAAAAATCTCGCTTAATCGCTGGTGGAATTGAAAATGCATTTGCTCCAGGTAAAACTGTACTTGATTTAGGAAGTGGAAGAGCGTATGCGATATTGCAATTTTCAAGAGATTACCCAATGACAAATTTTATAGGAGTAGATGCTAGATATGATCAAGTAAGCCCGGTTGATATCAAAGAACCGGGAGTTCATCTTATAGATGATTATTGGAGTGATTTACGGACAATTCCAGATTGTAGCGTAGATACAATAATTTCAGAAAGATCTTTATTCACTTGGGGAATTGGAAGTAATGAAGAACCAGAAACAAATAAACAAATTATTGATTCTATTAACAGAGTAACAAAGCCTGGTGCCATCATGAGGTATGATACAGAAAGAGGTTCATCAAGCGGTGAAGATGAAGGGGGAGACGAGAAAAGATGGATAGTTAATTTTTTAAATGCGAATGAATGGGATGTATTTGAAGATAAAGGAAAAACAAATGTTGCAATCAAGAGAAACCAATCAACACTGACGTCGGTCACGGAAAAAAATATCTAGAGGCAAAAGGAGCGAAGTAACAAGCTTTTTTTGAAATCTTTTGATATAATATAGTTCTATATGGTAGCAACTGCTGGTGAAACAACGGCACATAGAACTGGGGGGACTAATTATGGAGTGGAAGGTGCCAAGAACTATGCAAGGGCCAAACATGGTCCGGATGGATCTGCTTTTCTTGATTCTGTTTTCTTACCTTTTTTGAGAAATATCGCTGGTAAATTTTTAATTGATGTCGGTTGTGGCGCTGGCCCGTGGGCAGTATTTGCCGCTGATCAAGGAGCAAAGGTATTTGGGATAGATTTCCAGATGGACATGTTAAAAAATGCAAAAATAGCTATCTCTGACGCGGACGTAAATGGAAAAGTCTTTTTAGCTAATGCTGATGGAGCAGCTTTGCCTGCCAGAGAAGGGGAATTTGATCAGGCCCTAAGTATTAATGTGGGTTGCAATTTGCCAAATCAATCTACCAAACATGTGTTTGAGCCAGATTTGAAATTAGAATATGATAAAAAAGTTGGTTTTGAGTCTCATTTTGAAGAAATGGCAAGGGTTTTAAAACCGTATGGAAAGGCGATTGTTACTGCTCCAACTTCTTTTGGTGAAGTGTTTACTAGGGGAACGAGAGAGAAAAAATATGTATTAAAATCAATTGAACAACAATTAAATTTCATAAACATTGAGATTAGTCAAATACCTCCAACATTAAGCGAGCGCGAAAGAAAAATTCAAGAAGATACCATAATAAAAAACCACCTAAATAAACTAGACGATGTCTATAGAGCAACATTTGCCAGTAGAGATGGTAAATGGGTTTTAATAACTGATGAAGGAAAGTTAAAGTCTGGAGAAAAAATATGGAGGAAATTACCTGGTTTGACTGTCCCGAACAATTATCATCATGAAGATGAATATATCGCAGCAGCCAAGAAAGCTGGTTTTAGAGTAGTAGAACAACATCATAAATTATTTCGAACTGAAAAAGAAAGAAGAAAATATAATGCGTCTGTTTCCACAGATAAGCATTTAGGGAAAGAATATTCCGAAGAAGCTGGCGGCAAACCTCCTTTCGTAGTTTATGTTTTTGAAAAACTCCTTCCACCCCTTGACCCAAGAATTAGAATTATTGGTCAAGTGACGGATAGTGAAAGTGCTGCGGATATTGCTGAAGCTACGGTACACGCTTTAGCTAAACAAGCGGGAGGACAATAATAGGTTGTGAAATTATAGCTTAGTCCACTTAATAACTATTGAACTACGTTTATAAATAATTTATACTTCTTTCAATTAATAATTTAATAAATTAATATGACCTTTCAAGAGAAACTAGATGCGATTGTTAAGAAAAATAAGTCACTTGTTTGTGTAGGATTGGATAGTGATGTTTCCAAGATTTCTTCTGGAAAAAAGTCTTATCCAATTTCGACTCCAACCGAACAGTACTTGTCCCTCATTTCGTTCAATAAGACCATCATTGAAGCCACCCACGACCTTGTTTGTGCATATAAGTTGAACGCTGCCTTCTATGAATCTATAGGTCATGAAGGGGTTAATGCTTTAAAAGACACTTGCGACTATTTAGTTAAGAAATACCCGGAAATTCCGATAATCATTGATGCAAAGCGGGCGGATATTGGCAATACAAACAAGGGTTATGTTCAATTTGTTTTTACATATCTTGGTGGTGACGCTGTCACCGTCCACCCGTACTTAGGAGAAGAGGCTATAAGACCATTTCTAGACCAGAAAGATAAAGGAATTATTATATTATGTCGTACTTCCAATCCTGGAGCCGGTGAGTTTCAGGATCTTAAGGTCGGGGACACTCCTTTGTACAAAATCGTCGCCGAAAACGTCGCAAAAAAATGGAATAAGAACAAAAACTGTATGTTAGTCGTTGGGGCTACCTACCCGCAAGAACTTAAAGAAGTAAGATCAATTGTCGGGGACATGACCTTGCTTGTTCCGGGGATTGGAGCTCAGGGAGGCGATTTAGAAGCCACACTTAAGGCAGGATTAAACTCAAAAAAAGCAGGATTGATGATAAATTCTTCCCGGGGAATTATATTTGCACAAAATCCGAGAGAAGAAGCGATGAAGTTGAGGAATGAAATTAATAAATTGATATGATTTTTGATAAAGTTGTAATTCAATCAGCCAAAGACGGTCATAAAATTGACGTTACGCCATTCCTTCTTGATCCTGATAATTTCTTCGGCGACCATGAAGTTGATCACCTGGTTAAATTTAAAGATACTTACACAAAAATTATCGGTAAATATCATGGCCAGTTTGGCAAATGGAATTTAAAGGACCTGGAAAAGAATCAGATTTATATTTTGGAAAATTATTATGATAACGCCAAGTATCTGATGGATAAGATTAATGAAATAGCCCAAAAAATTGTTTTTAACTCGGTTTTCTATCATGATACCGGCATTGCCAATGAATATTTTCTCCTGGCTAAAGAAGGCTATGAATTATTACGTAAACATGAAAGTCAGTTTAAAATCAAAGATCAGAAGTTGCCAGCGGTTAGTTTAGAAAGGGCAGGACTTGTTACAACCCGATTGGCATTAGGGAAAAGTAAAAACGCTAAACTTAAAAATGAGATCAGGGTTGTCACTAAGCGAACTCATTTGATCGGAGAGCCAACGACCAACCTGTCAGTGACGGTTTTATGGCGCAACAAGGAGCAGTTGAAACAAATTAATAATCAGTCGATATTGATCAGTGATTTTGTCAATCCGGCCTCAGGAGCCTCGGCCGCCGCCTTTATCTTAGCTGCCGAAAAATTAGGGATAAAGCCGTCCAAGATCTTTCACCGGTCAGTCAGCCTCACTCAAGCAGGAGTCTTGCTGATGAAGAAGGCTTTGACTGAGATAGGGATAAAATCAACCTTCTACAGTGTCGGAGTTGCCTCAGAACTCAGTCCTAACTACTACCTGGTAGGTAACCGGGCCGTCGCCGACGCCGGCCACATATTACGACATTTTTTGCCTAAAGAATAATTATATTTTAAGTAAGAATCTTCTATACGTAGGCTCACGATTAGGGATAAATTTTTCTTTATTAAACCAGGTTTTCCCCTCGGATACGTCAAATTCTTTGATAATTTTAAACCCGGATTTTGTAAAAAGCTTTTTATAATAGGGCACGGTAAAACAGTATCTTTCCAGATTTTCTTTAAACATGAATATATGGGGAGAACTTTTATTTATGGGAGCCTTTTCTTGATCAGTTCCGTAGCGAGATGACTCGTATCTTGAATCAACAACGACAGAGATTAATACCAATCCGTTTGATTTTAAAATTCTTCTAATGCCATACATTGCTTCCTGGTTTTGTTCATGATCGGAATTAAAATTAAGCCGGAAATCATTAATTACCAAATCAAACGATTTTGGAGTAAGACGGGTTTTTCTTATATCATCATATATTACCTCGACATGTTCAAGTCCAAGATCAAAAATTCTTTTTTGGTGAATTTTTATTGCCCGGTCATCAAGATGACTAAATATTATTCTTGCTTGTATTTTATTGTTTGAAAGCCAGGAAGATATAGCGTCGACGTTGTCATGAGAGTAAGAATTAATTACCAGAATCATCGGTTCTTTGATATCTTTCAAAGAAGAATCTAAATATTTAGTTATATTTTCTTTTTTAATGGATTTAAAAAGATCGAAGAGAGTTTTTCTGATGTTGGTTGTATCGTTCATGTATTTTAAATATTCTTCATGTGGGTGAGTGCCTTCGGATTTAATTGTTGGAGTGCTTCTTATTATCTTAAAAGGAGTAGTTTCTGACTTTGAAAATATTATACCACGGTTTCTAAAGGTAGTTATTTTATAAGGAGCAATCAATTTTCTTCTTAAAAGATATATGACTTTATCGATCATGTAGTCCGAATATTTTTCCAGCCAAAGATTACCCCATAAAGCTTTGGCAATATCATCTCTTTTGACAAGTTTATTGGAGTTATCTAATAACAAATTAAGGACTTTCTCTTCAGAAAGCGTCAGTAGGGAATTATCTCTAATTACTTTATCATTTGTTTCTTTCATGTCGTTAATACAAGCTAACAAAAAGTCAGATACAAGTCAAGTTAATTTAATAACTATCCTATAGAATATCAGAATTTAATATTATGAGAAATATTGAAATATATTCAAATCAAAACCCAGTTTCTCAACCTGTTCGTGAATCTTTACACACGAATACTGGAATGAGGGCAACTGACATTTATCGAAATCCGCGGCTTACAACAATTAATTTCATTAGAAATTTAAATCATGTAATAACGAGGGATGATATTTCTCATAAGATGGATTTAATTCCAGAAAATGATAAATTATTTTATTTTGGAGAGATGCTTCGACTATTAGATTGGGTTTATCACAAGACTCACTCAATTGAACAAAAGAGTTTATCACAATTTAATTTAAAACTTAAAAATAGCGGCAATCATTCATTAATTGGGATATTGTCAGATGATTACAAACGATCTAGAGAAAGATTGTTGCAAGAAGTAATGAAGGTCTCAATCGACGTATTCCCTAAAATGCTAAGGTTAGACTGGGTGAATAAATTTCGAGAAGAAACCGCTCCTAGAGATAATCCGATATCATGGGGAAAATTTGGAGAAAGAGTACGTTTTTCAGCAAGAGACGGAAAAGTTATCTTTGAAGGACAAGGTCCTGTGTACCGAGACGGACTACCAAGGACCGCTCAATACATTTATGGAAACAATTGCGAGGTTTATCCGAATACTCGAGCATATGAAGAAGTTGACTATCTGGATGCAAAATTACCATTAATTAGCGCAAATCGTGTATATTATCCGACGAATAATGAAAAGTTTAATAAAGAATTATTCGATGTTCAAATTTTAGTTAAACCAAAAAATACTAAAAAATACGCTTATGTTGTGGTCAATTTTTCCGCGGACGGTAAAATTGAAAAAAATTATATTGAGCATGATCCATTTTTTGAAGGAGATGAAAAAAATCTCCAAGAAACTCTAACGAGACTAGGTGTTCTTGATGAAAGGGATGTATCCAATATTAGCATCCATATTTTAAGAGGAATGTTCCTAGAATATGCTAATAAGGGAAAACCAATAGATAAGGCTTTTTATAAAGGAATACTTAAAGATGAAACGATTATGACCCCTGATTTAAGTAGAAGTAGTGAAAATAAAAAACGTGCTAAATCGATTTCGGAAGAAGATTGGAAAAAAATGGAAATGGACAAAATAATACCATATTTAGAATTAGAAAAGAGAGGTTATGGTTCAGACAACCTTAGGCTCGCTCATATAGTAATTACTAATAAGATAGGAGGTTTATCAAATCTAGCTGAGCACTACATGGAAGCCTATGTTTTATATTATGCAAGATTAATGGCAAAGGAACCACTTAATTATAAAAACATAAAAAAATTTATTGCTCAATATTCGCAAACAATGCAAGATTTTATTAAATTTATCACGGAAATACCTTTGAATAAAAATCAAGAGGATGTTAACCAATTAGAAATTTTGAGAAATAGACTAGAAGATAAGTATAAACTTGTAGTAAAAGAGTCTTTCAAACTAATTTTACTTCCAAACGATTGTTTTAAAGATATAGCTTGGTTAAAAGAATTAGACCCTGTATTCGGTTACGATTATTTCTTTTATAATAATAGAATTGGAGAAGTTAATCATAGAGAGCCAATAGATCAAGACCATTTTCAATATTCGTCTGATACATCCAGTTTTCCTCTTCACGAAAAGGAAACAAATCCTCCGGAAAGACTAACGGAATCATTAATGATTATAAATGGCCACAGTATTAAGATGCAGTTAATATCGGGACAAAATCCTTCCGGAAAAAGAAGAAGAATGATATCGATATATGCAATATCAAATTACGGCGGAACATCAGAAAAATCGATTGTTTACCATGAAGATGGAAAATATGATATCAGTTCAATAGGAGTCGGTGGGGGAAGAAAATATGTAATTGATGAAAAAATTAAACTGAGTCGTTTAGGGTTTCCGACGACAGAAGATGTTCCTCTGCAGATTGATTTTGAAAATACATGGAAAAAATCTATTGAAGCTGCTAATTTTGGGAAACCACCAGAAAATATTTTGGATTTGTTAGTAATAAATCAAAAAACATCAGGTTTTGAAAATTGGGGTAATCTTTATCAAGAAATTTCTGATAACGAAATTAACTACGGTTCAGATACCATAAGTAAAGCAATGACAAAAGCGGCGGTAAGAGTTAACAATGAAGAAGAAACAAAAGCGGAAAGATATCGACAGTTATCAGAAAATGAAGGCGTTCATTCAAAACTAGGAAAGTTTTATCATAAACAATATTTAGTTTATAGAAAATTGGCTGATGAAAAAAAATATCAATCACCAGTAGAAATCAATGCCAATATGCTTCGGGAAATGGATGAATTTGCATCAAATGGCGATTGGAGAGAAGTCTTTTTATTAAGCAATTTTGGATTTACTAGTCTTTCATATAATATTAATGGTGAAAAGGTAAGTTGTTTTGAATTAGGAGTGTTTGCGTATGAAATCGCAAAAGATCTATTTTCGGATATTTATAATTTTGGAGGCGGTTTTGTAGATGCTAAATTGAATTCACTGTCGAAACGTCATCAAGATAAATCCCATTTTGATGTTTATAATCCGGCACATTCATCGTTTTTATCAACTTCAATTTTTAATTTAATTACACTCCAATTAAGATTAAAAGCTATCAATAATGGAATTGAAAAGGAAACGTCTCCAGAGTTAAAAGAAAAACTTGAAATAATCAAAAAAGGAATCGAAAGGGCGAATCAATATTATATCGACAGACTACAATTGGCTCAGGATGCCTTAATGCTATACGCTCAGGTTGAAGGAGTAGATATAAAAAAACGAGTTCAAGATTATTTAACTCAAAACAAAATATCAATAGCTATTTAATATTTACAACTATAAGAAATAGATATTATTGTAATAAATCCTTCTTTTTGTTAACATTTCAAAATGTTTACTCCTGATAAAAAAATTCTTGAAAATTATGCGAAAGTAATGATTGATTTTGCTTTAGGGAAGGGGAAAGGGGTAAAAGCGGGTCAAGTGGTTTATCTTCAATACGATTCAGAAGCATTACCATTGGCACTAGCTGTTTATAAAAGAATATTAGAGAAGGGAGCTTACCCGATGGTCAAGGGAATTGAAGAAAGTTTTCAAAAGGCAATGTATGAAAATGCTTCAGATGATCAGTTGAAATTTTTTCCTAAAGAATATACAAAAGCCTTAGTTAACACCATTGATCACAGGATTTATTTAATTGCTCCAACAAACCCTTTTTTACTAAAAGATATTGATCCAAAAAAAGTTATGGTCAGTAATAGTGGTGATAAGCGGCTGCTTCGAAAATGGCTTTTTGAAAAAGAGGACCAGGGAAAATTAACCTGGACTTTATGTCTTTACGGTACGGAAGGAATGGCTCGTGAGGCAGGTCTGTCAATAAAGGATTTTTGGAATGAAATAATTAATGCTTGTTATTTAGGATCGGAAGACCCAATCCTTACATGGAAACGAACGTTTGAACAAATTAATGAATTAAAAACTAAATTAAATTCATTGCCTGTCGATACTTATCACATGATTTCTGAAAAAACCGATTTATATATTAAGTTGGGGGAAAAGAGAATATGGCAGGGCGGGGGAGGAGCTAATATTCCATCTTTTGAGATCTTTACTTCCCCCGATTGGCGGGGAGTAAACGGAAAAATATTTTTTAACTTTCCTCTTTACCGTTATGGAAATATCATTAAAAATATCCAACTGGAATTTAAAAACGGCCTTGTTGTTAAGGCAACCGCCGATAAAAATGAAAAGTTACTCAGAGAAATGATTTCTCAAAAAAATGCCAATAAAATTGGGGAATTTTCTCTCACCGATAAACGATTTTCAAAAATATCAAAATTTATGGCGAATACTTTATATGATGAAAATTTCGGCGGAGACTTTGGCAATAGTCACTTGGCTGTGGGCACTTCATATCATGACTGTTATAACGGTGATGTAAAAAAAATGGGAGAAAAAGATTGGGAATCCTTAGGTTTTAACGAATCGGTTGAACACTGTGACATAATTAATACTAATGAAAAGACCGTTGAAGCAATCTTTATTGACGGTTCAAAAATGGTTATTTACAAAAACGGAAATTTTGTGATATAACTGTCATATGCGTCTTTTGAATATTTTAAAAGAGAACGATATTATAAAAGTATCTCCGGAAGATCACCTTTCAAAAGTTTTGAGTAAATTATCAACTTCCCACGACGCCGCCTTTGTTTTTGATGAAAAT
>Ga0172379_10009425_pt1 | contig 12061 bp, 7 predicted proteins | sample GrowelOW334metaG_FD_119756 | JGI IMG/M metagenome (GOLD analysis project Ga0172379, IMG submission 119756) | Groundwater microbial communities from an aquifer near a municipal landfill in Southern Ontario, Canada - Groundwater well OW334 metaG | ecosystem: Environmental > Aquatic > Deep... | reverse complement strand
TAATGTGGCCCAGGGGTCGTACTCCCTGACAGCTAAAGCCTATGACAATCTAAATGCCGTGACGACTTCTAATGCTTCGAGCATTGTGGTAAGTAATCCTGGTTTCAATACTAATACATTGATACAAGCTGAAGTTGGAACTAATAATGGGTTTACGATTGCTTCTACTTATGTTTACACTGCTGTTGGTAATGCAGGAAGTATTAGTTATACCTTTAATGTATCTCAAGCCGGAACATACGTTATTGATGTAAACATGGTCAGTCCTACTAGCGGCACTAATTCTTTCTTTGTCGGGTTAGATGGTGAAACAGCTGCTGGCGTTAATGCAAATGTTTATGACAGTCTCACTGGTGCGGGAACTGTTGCTGACACTGTAAGATTACGTGGCAGTAGCCCTGATGATACTTATGCGGAGTTTGATCCTAAAGTCTGGACTCTGTCTTCAGGCTCTCATACATTTACTTTCTATGGACGTGAAGTGAATACTAAGCTTGATAATCTAATGTTACATTTATACACTAATCTTCTACCAACAGTATCACTTACTTCTCCCGCTAACAATACCCAATACACCGCTCCAGCTTCCGTAAGCATGACGGCTTCCGCTGCTGACGCTGATGGAAGCATCACTAAAGTAGACTTCTATAATGGAAGCACACTACTATATTCAGATACAACAAGCCCTTACTTCTATACTTGGAATAATGTGGCCCAGGGTTCATACTCTCTGACAGCTAAAGCCTATGACAATCTAAATGCTGTGACCACTTCTTCTCCCATATCCATTGTCGTTAATGCTGCAGGTAATGCTTCACCGGCGGTTTCTTTAACTGCTCCCGCTAACAACACCCAATACACCGCGCCGGCTACCGTAAGCATGACGGCTTCCGCCGCTGACTCTGATGGAAGCATCACCAAGGTGGACTTCTATAATGGAAGCACCTTGCTGTATTCAGATACCGCCAGCCCTTACGCCTATACTTGGAATAACGTGGCCCAGGGCTCTTATTCCCTGACAGCTAAAGCCTATGACAATCTAAATGCCGTGACTACTTCTTCTCCCATATCTATTGTTGTTAATGGAGGTTCTGCTGGTTCTTGGTATGTGGATAATGCAGTTGCTGTTAGTGGTAATGGGCAATCCTGGGGAACTGCCTGGAAAAACTTTTCAAATATAGTTTGGGTAAGTGTTACCCCGGGAGATACCATTTATATTTCTGGGGGAAGTAGTAGTAAGACGTATAATGAAACATTAACTGTAGGAAAATCTGGAACTGAGGGAAATCCTATTACGATAACGAAAGGAGCCACCTCGGGGCATAATGGTATAGCTATTATAGATGGGCAGGGTATTTCTGGAAATGGAATTTATATAAGACCTAGAAGTTATGTTACTTTGTCTGGTTTTAAAATAACTGGCTGGGGGAATTGTGTGTATATTTCTGGGAGTAGTGGTTCTGTCTACACGCAAGCTGGCGCTTCAAGTCATATAATAATAGAAAATATAGACATGTATACCTCAGGTGGTAGAGGAGTGACTATACAAACAAGTGATAATATATTAGTACGAAATAATAATATTTCCACTCCTCCAGATGTCCCATTGCAAACGGATGGCATATATTCCCAGAGATCTTTCAACAACATTTATGAACATAATTTTATTATGATAAATAATGTTAATAATTGTACTCCATGTCATAATGACGGGATACAGGGGTACTTGGATACAGATATGACATATAGATTTAATTATATTGAACAGAACAATACAAAACATGATGGGAATGCTCAGGGGATTTACGTCACGACAAGCAATGGAACACTTTTGGCATATGGAAATGTTGTTTATGGGCCAAATACAAGAAATGCATTACTTACTAATATAAATTTAAACGGAAGTACCGCTAGTATGATCGCTTATAATAATACTCTCGTAGGCGGAGGATGGGGTGTTCTATTTTTTGGAGATAGCCCAAATTCAGTTGCCAAAAATAATGTAATTGTGAGTTACCAAACTGGCGCAGTTTTGCCTAGGATAGAAGGAGAGGGGCAACTTCCAAGTAATTGGGATTATAATTTGTATTATGCGCCTAACTCAACCTATTTCTTTAATAACGCAATAAGGACTTTTGCGCAGTGGCAAGCAGCAGGATATGATCTGCATGGGAAGTATGGGGATCCGAAATTTGTTAATGTAGTAAGTCAAGGTGATTTTAAAACATTATCTTCTTCTCCTGCAATTGATTTTGGCTTAAATTTAGGCTCGCCATATAATACAGACAGAGATGGAACTCCTCGCCCCCAAGGTTCTGCTTGGGACATCGGCGCCTACGAAACCTCAGGTGGTCAATAAAGAGAAACAGGATTTTCCGCGTACATTGATGAATACGCGGTCAGCGCAGTTTTTTGGCTTTCAGGAAGTCTATAAGCTCGGCGGGATAGTCGGTTATTATGCCGTCCACGTCGTAGTCTATGGCCGCTTCCCATTCGGCGGGCGCGTTCAGCGTCCAGGGCACCACCTGTATATTGTCTTTGTGCGCCTGCTCCACCACCTCCTTGGTTATCCACAGGTAATAGGGGCTGAGTATTTCCGCCCCTGAGGAGTTCACGGCGTCTTTGGGCGCTATCAGGTTGTCGGACGTGAGTTGGGCCTTAAGGATCTTCTTCGACAGCTTCCTGACCTCGGCCAGCGTGCGGTAGTCGAACGACTGGATTATCACGCGGTCCTCCAACTTGTATTTTTTTACCACGTCCACCACCAGCCTGGCGAAGGCCGCAGGCGCGGGAGAATTGCCGGGCTGGCCCGGGTCTATCTTGGTCTCTATGTTGAACTTTACCTTGGCCGCGGCCGGGTGCTTTGAAGCGGCGGCCAGGTCGAAAACCTCGGCCAGTGTGGGGATGCGGGTGCCCGGCACCGGGACCTGTTTGGGGAACTTTGGGTTTTTAATGGTGCCGCAATCGTATTTTTTCACCTCTACCAGTGTGAGAGAGTTTATGAGCGGCGCCTTCTCTATCGGTTTGCCTTCCGGGTCCAGGCAGATAAGCTGGCTTACATGCTGGTCGTGTGAGACCACCACCACGTTATCTTTGGTCACGCCCAGGTCCAGCTCCAGCACGTCCACGCCGGCGCGCAGGGCCTCTTCGAAGGCGGGGAGGGTGTCTTCGGGGTGCGTGCCGCGGCTGCCGCGGTGCCCCTGCACTTCAATGGCTTGCGCGGTGGCGCCGGCGAAAAATAAAACCGCGAGAACGGGGAAAAGTATTTTATTCATTTAAAAATAATAGGATATTGCGGCCCGGTTGGCAATTTCGGCGGCTTATAGTGTAAACTTTCCGCGATGAGATTCTTCGATGCCCATAACCATTTGCAGAACTACGCCGTCCCGGAGGAGCTGGCCGCCGCGCTGGCGGCGGCCTCGGCCGCAGGGGTGGAGGGCATGCATTGCTGCGCCACCAGGCCCGGCGACTGGCGGCGGGTGCTGGAAATTTCCTCCGGCTGGGAAAACATAACCCCGTGCCTGGGCGTGCATCCCTGGTTCGCGGCCGAAGTCTCCGGCGGTTGGCTGGCGGAGTTGGAGGCGCTGCTGCTGCGCGGGCCCGCTTGCGTGGGGGAAATAGGTCTGGACGCCGTGCGGGCCACCGCCGGGCAGGAAGAGGTTTTTATCGCGCAGTTGGAACTGGCTAAAAAACTTGATAGGCCGGTCATGCTGCACTGCGTCGGCGCCTGGGGGCGCATGCTGGAGCTGCTCCGGGCGCATCGGCCGCCGGCGTTCCTGCTGCACGCCTACGGCGGCTCACCGGAGCTGGTGATAAATTTTCTGGCGTTGGGAGGCTACTTTTCTTTTGGCGGTGAGCTGCTGGCGCCCGAAAGGGCCAAGGCGCGCGCGGCCTTAAAAACTGTGCCGCGCGGCCGCTTGCTTTTTGAAACCGATTCCCCGGCGCACGGGTGTGCCGGCCCGGCCGGCATAGCTGAAGTTGTTAAAGCCGCGGCGACTATCCTGGCGGTTCCAGCCGCAGAACTGGCGGAACTTTCTTTTGACAATGGGCGGGAATTTACCGGCGGCGTCAGAACCTGGCCGCGATGACCGCGTGCTTTTCCAGTATCTGGTAGATAAAATTAATATACAACAGCACCGTGATTACCGCCGGCGCGGTTAGCCTTTTGCGCAGCGCCGCCGCGTCCGGCCCCTTAAGCCCCGCTATTATTCCAGGCAGCAGCGACAGCCCGTACCCGCTGAGCAGCAGGATGAACGGCACCAGTTGGAACCGCATCCTGCCCGTGGCGAAGAAGATAGTGATGAAGATCAGCGTGTTGAGACCGATCACAAAGTGCGACACCAGGGCGGTTTTGTCCTTCCGCGAAAAGAACGCGCCCAGTATCATGGCGGGGAACAAGACCATATGCGTCAGGATGCTGAGGAAAAAGAAAGTTTTTCTCAGCGGGTAAGGACCGTTGTTCATGTCAAAATGCGTTCTGAGCGACCAATACTTGGAAAGCTTCAGGAAAAACAGCTCTACTTCGCGGCCCGGGTTATTGCGTATGAAGTCGAAGGCGAGGTTGCGCGCGATAACCGTTTTCTGCTTCGTGGTCAGGGAAGGGTCTCTCTCGAAGCTGCCGTAATCGGTAGGCAAAAAATCAAAATCCGCCCCGCCTTTAGCGTAGGGGTTATGCCCCATAAAGATGGAGCCGCCTTCATGCGCCGTGATCAGCACAAAGCCCTTGTGCACGCCGTAATTCCTGATGGTCCAGGGGGCTATGGCCAGGAACATGCATGCGGTGAAAGTTATGACTGCCCGGGCGGCGCTTTTCCGCTCTGTGTTAAGAAACAGCCACAGGAGCAGCGCCGGCAGGGAAATAAGGTATACGCCCTTGGTCAGGCAGGTCAGCCCGAAGGCTATGCCGGTAATAGCCGGGTGTTTTTTTGTCAGTACCAGGTAGACCACCAGCGTCAGCAGGAAAATGCCGAAAGTTTCCGCCATCAGGACCCCGGTGTACCAGACCATATCGATGTATAAGCAGGAAACTACGAGTGTCAGGAGTCCGGCGGATTTTCCGAAAGTTTTCCGGGCTATCAGGTAGAGGAGGTAGCAGGTGGCGGTTGAGACCACCGCCTGGGCCAGGTAAAGCGTCAGGTGGCCGCCGCCGAAAATAAAGGAAACCACAGCCAGGAAAAAAGAGTAGACCGGCGGGTAGTCCAGAGAATAGGAACCGAGGTTGAGGATTTCCAACCGCCCCTGGTCGTAGATGGCCAGGTCGTTCCAGGGCGGCACGGCTGTAGCGGCCCAGGCGTACAGCGCCCTGGCCAGCAGGCCGGCCGCCAGCAGCAGTAATACTGTTTTTGTTTCTTTCTTGTCTTGGCCCTCTTCCTGGATTGTGGTCATTTGCTGTTTTCCTTCTGCTTAAGTATAACTTTTTTGTTCGGCGCCAGGCCATCGGCTGAAGCTGCCTACCAGGCCGGGTAAACGGCGCCAGTTTCGCCGGCAATCAGGCAGATGCGGGTGAACGGCGGGGAGTTTTTTGCGAGGTGCAGGGCGGCGGCCAGCTCCCCCAGGGCGAACTGGTCCGCTGGGCCGTCCAGCTCCAGCGCAAAAATTATTCCACCGTGCTCGCGGCCCGTTCGCCTGCGCGTGCAGTTGACCTGCCGGATCTTCTTTTCGTATTTCAGCCGCAGGTACTTCACCGCGTCCGGGCCCGGAGGCCGCGGCGCACCGTTCTTTTTGCACAGGTAAGCAAGCCGGGCCGCCCCGGCGGTAATGCAGCGTACTTCGAAAACATAGTCGCGTCCGGCCCTGGCGCCGGCCAGGTCGGTGCTGAGGCTAGCCTGCTGGCGCAGCAGGGTCAGGCCGGTAAAGCCCTCGCCGGCCAGGAAGACCGCGGCCCGCAGTTCAGCCAGCGCGGCCGCGAACCGACCCGGCGCGAAGTCGTTCTTGTTAAAACCGGTGACGAAAAGGACTTCCTCCCGTGAGCAGCCCAGCGCTGCGCCGGCCGCGGTCAGCAGGTCGTCGAGGATAATTATAAATTTTGCAGGATCTTTTCCGGCTGCGGTTTTTATGGGGGACCGCGTTTTTAATAATGAAGCCCGGAGCAGGTACTCTTTAACCTGTCCTGGCAGCGGGGAAGCGTCAATTATTTGGGGAAAACCGCGCATCCGGGGCTACTGATACCCGGCTAGGGCGGCGGTGTAGACCTCCCAGAGCCTTTTCATTGTGTGGGTGGGCTGCCCGTAGGGGCTGCCGGGCAGGGAAGCCCAGATGGGGTTCAGCTTGGTTATGGCCTTGCTGAAGTTGGCGTATTTAGCGGAGCCCGCCACAAGTTTATACGCGCCTGAGCGGCGTATCAGCTCCAACGCGGCTTTTTCCTGGTTGGGGGGGGTGAAATCCGGCAGCGCCAGCTCTTTCGCCAGCGGGTCCCAGGTCTTTGCCAGGAACTGGTAGCGCCCGGCTGCAGTGGAACACAGGCCGTCCAGGCAGACTTTTTTGCGGGGGTGGTCGGCGTAGCTGCTGAAGGCGACAAAAGTGAAAATATAGTTATAGTGCTCTTTCGTCCCCTCGGAGAAAGCGAGGGTGTCTAGGAAGGCCCGCACATTTACCGGCAGCTCCCACAGGCCGCCGGCGGAAGTTGAGGAAACATGCGGCATATAGATAAAGCCGCGGGTGAAAGCGCAGCCTGGCAGCGGTGTTTCAAGCTCGGCTATGATGTGCTGCGCCTGGAAAACGGGGGCGGTGCGCAGGGAGTAAAGGGTATTTGCAGTCAGCAGACACTTGCCAGAACTGTCGGCCAGCTGGCCGGAGTACGCCTCGCTGGTTTTAAAGTAAGTGGAATACGCGCCGACGCGCAGATATTGCGCCCGCTGCAGCTCTTTTCCTTGATAGGTCCAATCGAACCCGGGTTCGTTATTGCTCGGGGGAAGATACTGCACGGCCTCGTTCTGCAGTTGAGCGGGTGGTGAAGCGTAAGGTATGGAGGCTGATTTTTCTAATCCGGCGGTTACTGTAAGGTCACCGTAAGCGGATTGGCCAGCCATGAGACCGCAGGGCAGGGCGAGCGCGGAAACCAGGGCCAGGCGGCAGCAGCGGGCTACTTTCATGCTTATAGTGTAGCCCGCGGCGGGTTTTAATGTAAGTGTAAATAGGCCCAGGCCGCAATAGGTCTTCCAGCTTATGCTCGAACCCGCGCCTAGCCTTTAAGCTTGGCCGTATAAGCGGTGTGGAACTTCTTCATGCTGGCCACCAGCGCCTTGATGTCGTCCTTGGGCGGCAGGAAGGTGGTGCGGAAATGCAGCGTGCCGGGCGCCTGGCCGAAGCCGGAGCCGGGCACCACGCAGATGCCTGTTTCTTCCAGCAGGCGCAGGCAGTACTCGGTGTCGCGCTGCGTCTCGTAAAGCAGCCGCTGTGCCGGCTGCATGGTTTCCGGGTTGGCGCCGGCCGGGTGCGGCAGATCGAATTTCACGAAGGCGTACATGGCCCCGCGCGGTATGCGGGTCTCCATGCCGGGGATATCGTTCAGGCCGTTGCCCAGGATCTCCGCTTTTTCGCGGAGGTCGTTTAAAATTCCGTCCCGCTCCGCTTTATAAAGCGGGTAGCTGGCCTCGCCCTCGGCGGGCGGCGCCGTCATGATGTAGGTCACTATCTGCCCGTCCACGTTGGCGCACAGGGCAATGGACTGGAGTTTTACCAGTTCGGCGAAAACATCGTCGGGCATATTGCGCACCTCCAGGTAGCCGCCGCGGTGGCCGCATTCCCCCAGGAAGCCTTTTGAAACGGAATGGAAACTGAACAAGGTGACATCCGTCTCACCCATCTCATGCATGACCTTGGCAAAAGAGTGGAACTTCAGTTCTTTGGAGTAGATATTCTCCTGGTAAACCTCGTCGGCGATGATGGACAGCTTATGCTTGCGCGCGAAGCGCACTATCATCTCAATATTCTCATGCGAAAGCACGGCGCCAGTCGGGTTTCCGGGGTTTATCACCACCAGGGCCACCGGGTTTATGCCCTTAACGCGGGCGGCCTCGAAGCTGACGTTCAGCTCGCTCTCACCCAACTGCCAGCCGTTACCTTCGTCCAGCAGATAGTCTACCTGTTTCGCGCCGTAAAGCTCTATGGTGGCGCTGTACAGCGGGTACTGCGGTATGGGTATCATGTAGCCGTCGTTGGGCTTATTGGTGAGCATGGTCAGCGCGGCCTGCACGCCCTTGGAAGCCCCGTCGGTGAGGATTATCCGGTTCATATCGGCCGGTATGCCGTCCCTGTGCTGTATGAAATCCGCCACTGCCTTCCGGACGAAAGGCATGCCGGTGCTCAGCGTGTAAGCGCCCATCCCGTTGGGGTTCTTCTCGATGATCTGTCTGGCGCGGGCCACGGCGTCCGTCGGGAAAAGGCGGACGGCGTCGGGCTTTCCAGCAGCGCCGGGTATTCCAGCAGGCTGAGCACCTGGCGCACGAAGGTAAGCGGCTTCTGTTTCAGCGCCTGCGGGTTGCCGATGTTGCAATAAATTATTTTCTTCCCCTGCCCCTCTAGCTGGTTGGCGCGGGTGGCTATTTTTCCGCGCACGGCGTAGTGGGCTTTAAGGAGTTTCAAATTGACGTCTTTGATGGTAAGCATATGCCAAATTATATAAATATTCGGCGCAAAAACAGTCCGGATCGCATCGGTCCGGGCCGCTTTCCCGCTTCAAATCCGGGTATATTATGGTAATATAGTTTCAGGGGCAGGTTTTAACAGGTCAACTGACAAGGAAATAGGTGCGGCGGCCGGGGCGTGCGCGGCGATATCCGTAATACTACTGATAGGCTTGCGTAAAGGTACGTATAATTGCGTCCTGACGCATGGGGTATAATTATAGTGGGCTGTCATTGGACAGGTATAACCCGGAGCGGGGACAGCATAAACAGGGGCATGTGAAAAAAAACAACAAGGCTAAGATATTTCCCATAGTCGCCATAGGCGCTTCTGCCGGCGGGCTAAAGGCGTTCGCGGAGCTCCTGGGCGCCCTGCCGCAGGAGCCGGGCATGGCGTTCGTGCTTGTGCCCCACCTGGCCCCCCAATATAAAAGCCATCTTGCCGAGATCCTGGCGCGCAACACCAGGCTTCCGGTCAGGGAAGTTAAAAGCGGGGATAAGGTCCTGCCCAACCAGATTTACATCCTCCCGCCCAACCGCTCGATGCTTATAAAGAATGGGCGCCTCCACCTTTCCTCCTACGGACGCAAGTCCGTCTGGCGCAATCCTATCGACAGTTTTTTTCGCTCGTTGGCCGCCGACCAGAAGAAAAAGGCGATCGGGGTACTCTTGTCGGGCGAGGGGTCCGACGGAACTGAGGGCCTGAAGGCTATCAAGGAAAATGGCGGGATCACTTTCGCGCAGGATGTGGACACTGCGGATCATCTCATCATGCCTCATTCAGCCGTGCTTTCCGGCCATGTGGACTTCATCCTTTCCCCGGCCGAGATCGGCGAACGGCTGGATTCCGCGCGGGATGGCGGCGATACCCAGCAAGACAAGCCCATGGGCGAAGAATCCCTGAATAAGATACTAGGACTTCTGCGGACCGCCAAGGGGGTCGAGTTCGAACTTTATAAACGGAGCACGCTGCGCCGGCGTATCCAGAGGCGCATGGCGCTGAAGCGGATCCGCGAGCCGGAGAATTACTTCCGCGCGCTGAAAGCGGACTCCGGGGAAGTTGAGCAGCTCTACCGCGATATCCTGATCTCCGTTACGTCTTTTTTCCGGGAACCGGAGTCCTTCAAGGTCTTGAAAAGTACTATCTATCCGCGCATCCTCAAAAACAGATCCCCCTATACGCCCATCCGCATTTGGATTCCCGGCTGCTCCACCGGCGAAGAGGCCTATTCCCAGGCCATGAACCTGGTAGAGTTCCTGGGTAAACAGGCCTCCAAAATACCTTTCCAGATCTTTGCGACGGATGTGAACCCCGCTGTCATTGAAATGGCCCGCGCCGGAATTTATTCCAGGAAGATCAAAGAGGAGCTCTCCCCTAAGCGGCTGCGTCGCTTCTTCGTTAAGACGGAGGACGGCTATCGCATCGCCCCGGCCATCCGCGAGCGGTGCATTTTTGCCGCCAATAACCTGGTGCAGGATCCGCCTTTCACGAACCTGGACCTGATCAGCTGCCGCAACCTTCTGATCTACCTTGGCCCGTCGCTGCAGGAAAGGGCGCTGAAGATCTTCCAATACGCCCTGAGGCCCCGGGGCATTCTTATGCTGGGCCCTTCGGAGGCTATCGGAAATGTGTCGGTAGCCTTCTCGCCTCTGAACGCGGGAAAAAAGATATTTTTCGAGCGGACGTCAGCTTCAAAGGAGCCCCTCGACTTTGTCCTCCCCGGCCGCTTAGTGGAGGCCAAATCCGCTTTCAACGGCCCCGGGCGCGCCGGGCCGGCGCAAAGCAAACCCGCTCCGGACGGCCCCGACCTGCAAGGCGAGCTCGACAGCGTCCTGCCACTGCGCTACATCCCCAACGGTGTCATCGTCAACGGCGAGCTGGAGATCCTGCGGTTCCTGGGGAACACCGTTGCGTATCTCAGGCCGGCGCCGGGCAAGCCAAGCATGAATCTCCGCCGCATGGCTTCAGGCGCGCTCCTTCTGGAGCTCCGGGCGGCCATCCATGTGGCGAAAAGTTCAACCTGCGCCGTGCGCAAGGAGATAGCGGCGCCTCACCCGGGCGGGGCTCCCGGGCGCGTCCGGATAGAGGTCCTGCCGGTCAAGTCCCCGAATCTGCAGAAATGTTTTCTCGTCCTCTTTGAGGAGGTAGACCTTGCGGTCTCCGGCCCGCTGCAAGCCGGCAAGGCACAGCGGGGAATGGAAAACCGCCGCGTTATAGAACTCAAAGAGGACCTGGCGGTCTCCGGCAGGCACCTTAACGCCATTATCGAAGAGCAGGAGGCGACCAACGCGAAGCTTAAGACCTCCAATGAGGACCTTCTTTCCAGTAACGAAGAACTGCAAAGCATTAATGAGGAGTTCGAGACCGCCAAGGAAGAGCTTCAGTCCACCAACGAGGAGTTGATCACTTCTACCGAGGAAGTTGGGCACAGTAATCAGATCTTGAGCCGCACTAACAACGACCTCTCCAATCTTTTGTCCAGCACCGATATCACTGTTGTCCTGCTGGATCCGGATCTGACCGTGCGCCGCCTTACACCGACGGCGGAAAAGGTGCTTGGCCTCTCCGCGGACAAGATCGGACGGTCTATTGTGGATCTCAAGCTCCCGCTGCGCCTGCCAAACTTAAAACAACTGCTCTTGAAAGTGATCAAGACCGGTTATATCCAAAAGCTGGAAGTCCAGAGCACGAAAGGCCGCTGGTATTATCTCATTATACGGCCGTACCAGATCGGAAAAAGCAAGACCGTAAGAAGCAGGACCGAGGGCGCCGTAATTGCGCTTATCGATATCCATGACCGGAAGCTTTCGGAAAAAACCGTGCTGCGGCTGGCCACTACGGTGCTCGACTCCAACGACGCTGTTATCATCCGTGACCGCAAGGACCAGATCACCGCCTGGAACAAAGGCGCGCAAAAGATGTACGGCTATACCGAAGCGGAAGCCCTTAAGATGAATATCCGCCGGCTCATGCCGAAAAACAAGCTCATAAGGGCGCGGGAGCTTGTCCGGGTAGTAGCGGCGCAGGGAAAGAAAGCGGCGCCGATAGAGATCCAGCGCGTCGCGAAGGACGGCCGGACCCTGGAAGTGCTGCTCACGGTTACGGTGCTGCGCGACGACAAGGGCGCTCCGGTGGAGGTTGCCACTACCGAACGGGACATTACGGCGCAAAAGCGGGCCGAGCGTGAGCGTAAGCTTTCAGAAAAAGCGGTGCTGCGGCTGGCTACTACGGTGCTCGACTCCAACGATGCCGTTATCATCCGCGACCGCAAGGACCAGATTACCGCCTGGAACAAAGGCGCGCAAAAAATGTACGGCTATACCGAAGCGGAAGCCCTTAAGATGAACATCCGCCGGCTCATGCCGAAAAACAAGCTCATAAGGGCGCGGGAGCTTGTCCGGGTAGTAGCGGCGCAGGGAAAGAAAGCGGCGCCGAT
>Ga0172379_10009424_pt1 | contig 12062 bp, 13 predicted proteins | sample GrowelOW334metaG_FD_119756 | JGI IMG/M metagenome (GOLD analysis project Ga0172379, IMG submission 119756) | Groundwater microbial communities from an aquifer near a municipal landfill in Southern Ontario, Canada - Groundwater well OW334 metaG | ecosystem: Environmental > Aquatic > Deep... | reverse complement strand
TTCAGGTCAAGGAATTTCTGCACGGCCTCTATGCCGTTTTCGCCTTCGCCGACAACTTCGAAGCCGCCCAGTTCCAGCATATCCCGCAGCACGGACCTGATTACCGGAGCGTCGTCAACAATTAATATTTTCTTTGGCATAAAATCCTCACGCTAAATGGCTGCAAGGTGCTCAAGCACCTTTTTTTCGTCAACCGGAATTATATACATGCTGCATCTGAGCCCGTGCCCCACCACATTGAAAACGCTTTCTATTATCACGATTTCTTCGGCGATGATTTGGGAGTTCATGATATATTCCTCAAAAATGGAGCCGCTGAAATCATGCATTCCGTACGGCGGGGTGGGTTTCAGGTTAAGCTTGAAGTCAACGGAAAACACGCCGGCAATCGCGCTGGCCAGAATGTTTCCTATTTCTTTGACCGTGCTGTAAACGTAAGGGCCGAAGGCCGTTGTGGTGCCGATGGGTTTGCGGAGCATGAGGTCGGTCAGCAGGAAACTGTCTTTATCGTTCACAAAAAGAAGGAATTTGAAATCCGTATCACCCGTCAGATCTATCATCGCGCCGATAATCCGCTCGCCGGAGGCGTTCATTTTGGATGTTATGGCCGACATGTCGCTCATGTATACGTTTTCCAGTTCGATCTTGGCGTCGTTTTTAAGCAGTTTGCCCAGCACGGCGGACGCTTTTTCAACGCTCATTTGAGAAACCATTCTGATATATTTATTAACCGGCGTGTGTTGTTCCATAAATTAAAACTCCATTATGTCTCCGTCAAATGTCTGGCACTTCACTTTGCCTGTGCCCAGGTCAAAATCCACTTTGTACCCTTTGACGCCTCCGGTTTTGGAGGCGATAATGCGGATTCCGTATTCCCGCAGGTATTTGCGGGCCGCCGCTTCGTTATCCAGACCGATGTTATGCTTTACGCCCGGCAAAAGGCTTGCCCCGCCGAAAATTTTGGCGGTAAGCTGGGTTTGTTCCACGCCGAAACGGGATTTGAGAACCGTTATCAGTTCCGGGATGCCGGTTTCGGCGTACTTTCCCTTTTTAAAGCCTTCCCGCTCCTTCGGCAGCGGCGAAGCGAGCATGAAGTGGAGCATGCCGCCCACTTCCGCCGCCTGGCAATAGAGGCATACCGCTATGCACGAACCGAGATTGGTTTTCAGCACCTGCGGGGATCTGCCGACGCGTACGTCGGCTATGCCCACAAGGACTGTGTTTCCCGGTTCGCACTGAAAGTGCGCGGCGAGCAGGCGGCTTTGTTCGTTATCCATTTAACTCGTGCCTTAAATTTTATTCGCTTTGCTGATAATATCGGCGGGGTCAAGAATAAGGGCTATCCTGCCGTCGCCCAGTATTGACGCGCCGGTTATACCCCGGACATGCGCGAAATATTCCGGCAGTGATTTGATGACAATCTCATCCTCGCCCACCAGATCGTCCACCACCACACCCACTTTCTTGTTCCCGTCGGTTATAACCACCACCCGTTTATAGGGGGACTCCGTTTTCTTCGCGTTGATTTTCAGCACATCAGGCAATTCGACAAGGCTCAACGCGTGTTCGCGGAGTTTTATGGTGTCGTTATTGTTGACCGAGTAGATGTCTCCCGACGAAATCTTGACGATTTCCGTAACGGCCTCAAGCGGGAACGCGTAAACCGAATCGCCTATAACCACCAGCAGGGCTTCGATAATGGCGAGCGTGAGCGGAATCTTAAGGATAAACGTTGTGCCTTTGCCCAATTGGGTTTCGATGTCTATCGTTCCGTTAACGCTGGTTATCATGTTTTTTACAACGTCCATTCCCACTCCGCGCCCCGACAGGCTGGTCACTTTTTCCGCGGTGGAAAAACCCGGCAGGAAAAGAATGTTAAGCTTGTCTTTTTCGGTCATTTTTTCGATATTGGTTTCGGTGTACAGCCCCTTGCGGACCGCGCTTTCCGTTACCTTGTTGACGTCTATGCCTCGGCCGTCGTCCCGCACTTCTATCCAGATGTTGTTGCCTTTATGCTCGGCGCTTAGCGAGATGGTTCCTGTTGGAGGTTTGCCGGTTTTCCGGCGGGTTTCCGCATCCTCAATTCCGTGGTCTATGGCGTTTCGCACCATATGGGTAAGCGGATCGCCCAGGCTGTCCACGAGTTTTTTGTCCAGTTCGGTGGTTTCACCTTTAATTTGCAGGCAGACATCTTTATTAAGGCTCTTGGCGATGTCGCGGATAATGCGTTTGAATCTGGTGAAAATACCCTCTATCGGAATCATGCGCGCCTGCATGACGCCGGTTTGTATATCGCTCGATATTTTGCCCAGCGAGCCGGTGATCTCGTCTAAAGCGTGGACGGTGTTGGCGAAACTGTTTTTTGACGACTGGGTCATTATCTGCTCTATTTTCGCGTCCAGTTCTTCTATCGCCGAGCGGATCCGTTTGCTTTCCCGGCTGTCTGTTTTGCTGTCGGACAGGACTTCCTTGCTCAGCGTTTCCGATGAGGATTTTATTTCCCGCAGCGTTTGCACGCTTTCCCGGTGAACGGAAATTTCGCGGTTAAACAGGCCCACCAGCTGGGCGAAGCGCGCCCGGACAATAACCAGCTCCCCGGCGAGATTCATAAGCGTGTCAAGCTTGTTGGAATCTATGCGTATGGTAGACAGTTCTATCCCGCCCGGTTTCGCAACTGTCTGGGTTTTTGCGTCCAAACCGTTTTCGTTGGCATTATTGTTATTTTCAAGCATATTCCCGTCACTCCCCTGTGCGGCGTTTGTGCTGCTTTCTTTTTCCCTCGTGTCTACTCTTTCGATGGAAACCACTTCGAAGGCGTCCAGTTTCAAGAGTTTTCTTATATCTTTTTCATCCAGCTGCGAAGACGCGAATGTGATTTCTATTTCCACGGCTTCCCCGGAATCATCCTTTATCTGTTCCGGTCCAGGCTTGCAGGCTATTACCTTGCCCAGCGGGGCAAGTTTCTCCAGCGCCAGAATCAGTTTGACGCTTTTCATCGCAGCCATTTTCATGATAGCGACGTTTATCCGGAAAAGATCAATGTTTTCGTAATTCATCTGCGTTTCCTCCGGTTTTTGCTGAGGCTTGTCCGGTATGCCGGTTTTTTGGCTTTCCCGGGGAACCGCCGGTACCGGCTGTTTTTCTTTTGTGTCGTGGTCTTCACCGTTTATCTGCGGAGGCGCCTGATGTGTCAGTTCCAGGTAGACCACGTCAAACATCGCGCAAATTGGGCGCGTATCAAATTTTGTGGCGCTTTTTTCCTTATAGAGGGAAATGATTTCCTTCACCGCGTCTATGCCCACGAAAAGCAGCGATATCGTGGTCTCGTCCATTTTGGTTTTCGCGTCGCGGTAATACGCGAGAATATTTTCCATGCTGTGCGCTATTTTCGCTATCTTCTTCGCGTTGACCAGTCCTGCGGACCCTTTCACCGTGTGGATTATCCGGAAAAGTTCGTTCACCGCGCCGGGTGTTTCCAGATTGGACTCAACGGACAGAAGGACATTGTTGAAATTCACTATCTGGTGGTCGGTGTCTTCAATGAATTTAGCGATGTACTTGTCCGCCGGCGGCAGGGGCTGTTCCGCGGGTTCGGGTGGGCTGGCCTTTTTTTCGTCCGGCGCAGGCTCCAGCAACCCCTTAATGTCGGCGAGCACCTGCTCCACATCCGTCGTTTCCCTTGAAGTGTCCTTAAGGCTTTGGAATTCTTCTTCAAGCGCGTCAAAAACCTCGAATAAAACGTCTATCACCCTGCTGTTAAACTGCAGTTCCTTGTTCCTGACTTTCGAGAGGACTGTTTCCATCTCGTGCGTAAGAGTCTGGGTTATCGGCAGCCCCACGAACGCGGCCATGCCTTTGATGTTGTGGGCCGCCCGGAACATTTCGTGCAGATCGTCGTCGGAAAGAGCTTTTCCGCAGTTTACGGACTCTTCCGCGCTCACAAGTTTCTGGTTGAGGTCCTGAAGGAAACCGGAACTTTCCGACAAAAATTCGGATATGAGCGCCGCCCTCTCCTCTGGTGATATATCGTCTGACATGTTTCCTCTTCTCTATAATGCCCCAGGCTGGTCAAGGCCGATTACTTTTTCTATGGCCGAGTGGATGGCGCTTAACGGGTATTGCGCGTCAACCGCGCCCTTGCAGAAGGCCGCTTTGGGCATTCCGTATACTATGCAGCTCCGTTCGTCCTGTCCTATTACCAGGGCTCCTTTCGCGTGCATGTTCACAAGCCCTTCGGTCCCGTCATCGCCCATGCCGGTTAAAATAACGCCGAGCGCTTTTTGTCCGTAACACTCCGCCACCGAATTAAAAAGCACGTTGCAAGAGGGGCAGTGTCCGTTCACTTTTACCGAGTCGCCTATGCGGATGCGCGTTTTCGCGCCGGTTTTGACGACGGTCATCTGGAATCCGCCGGGCGCCAGATAGCATCTTCCGTTTTCTATAGCCATGCCGTCCGCCGCTTCCACCACGTTCATGGCGGACAGGCCGTCAAGCCTGTCGGCGAAACTTTTCGTGAACTTGGGCGGCATATGCTGAACCCATACGATAGGTTTTGTTTCCGCCGGCAGTTTCGGAATAATTTCAACCGCGGCCTGAACCCCGCCCGTTGATGAACCCATGGCGATCACATCCACATCCTTGCGTTCCATGTGTTGGGGGGAAACGGGTTTTTCCTCCCGTTCCTCCTCCGCGTCCTTTTCCTTCGTCTGGTGTCTGAATTTTTCAAGCCGGGCGAATTTGCTTTTCATCACGATAAAACGTATTTTCTGAACCAGCTCGCCCACTACGTCCTGAAGGGCGTGCGCTCCGCCCGCAGGTTTCGGAAAAAAATCCAGAGCCCCCAGTTCCAGAGCTTTTATCGTGACGGATGCACCTTCCTGTGTAAGAGAACTGAACATGAACACCGGCAGGGGGCATTCCGCCATTATTTTAGCCAGAGCTTCAAGGCCATGCATGACCGGCATTTCGCAGTCCAGAATAAGGATATCCGGCTTCAATTCTTTTACAAGGGCGATGGCTTCCTTGCCGTTTTTCGCCGCGCCGACGACGCTCAGGCCGCGCTGGGTCAGAACATCCGTAAGAACTTCTCGCAAAAATGCCGAATCGTCAGCGATAACAAGCCGTATCATGCTTAATCCTGATTCCTGAAAATACCGGATTTCCAAAACTTCATGCCGCACTTTATGTCATGCAGGTGTTCGGCCAGGCTGATGAAAAAATAGCCGTCTTTAGCCAGCGATCCCTGAATATTCCCGACAACCCGCTGTTTAGCGTCCGAATCAAAGTAAATCATCACGTTGCGCAAAAAAACTATGTCGTTGTTTTTCTGGATGGGAGGGTTGAGCAGGTTGTGCCTGCGGAACGTGACGAGCGCTTTTATCCTGGGGCTTACGGCGTAAGCCTTTTTGTCATGCGTTTCCGACGGGATTTCCGTGAAATATCTGGCCAGCAGTTCGGGATCCACATCGCGCACGCTACGGGGGCTGTAGATGCCGGCGGCGGCATCGCGCAGAACTTCCGTGTTTATATCCGAGGCCAGAATCGAGAAGCTCCAGTTGTGTTTGCCCCTGAAATATTCGGAGAGCAGGATAGCCAGCGTGTACGGCTCCTCGCCCGTGGAGCAGGCGGCCGACCAAACCCTTATTTCCTTTGGCTTTCCGAGCGACTCTTTCAGGTGCGTCAGGCTCGGCAGGATTTCATTTTTCAGGCAGTCAAACTGCGCGTCGTGCCGGAAGAAGAAGGTTTCATTGGTCGTTATGGCGTTTATGAAAATTTCGAGTTCGCCGCAGCTATGCGCCATAAGTTTCGGCAGGTAATCGGTGAAAGAGCTCAGGCCCAGTTCTATGAGCCGTTTGCGCAAACGCGATATGACCAGCGGCTTCTTCGAGTCTTTAAGAAGAACGCCGGTCAATTTATACATGAGATCGCGCACTTGGCAGAACTCTGTATCGGAAATAGTCAAGTTTGTCATGGCCGCCCCAAAGCTGCTACTCTACGGTTTTTAAAAGCTCCATTTCTTCTTGGGACAAAATGCCGTCCAGATCAAGCACAAGCATCATCGTGTTCTGGCGCTTAACCACGCCAAGAATGAATTTTCTGTTAATTCCGGAAACAATGGCCGGTGTTTTCTCAAATTCGGCGTCTTCCACTTTAATGACCTTTTCCACGAAATCAACGGCCAGTCCGATTTTTACGCCGCCGATATCCACGACCACTATCCGGGACTGCGCCTGCTTGTCCGATCCAGTCATGCCGAATCTTTTTTTCAGGTCGATTACCGCGATGACCTTGCCGCGCAGGTTGATTATTCCCTCAATAAAATCGGGCGCGTTGGGAATCTTCACGATATTTCCGCAACGGATGATTTCCTGGATTTTCGTTATGTTGGCGCAGAACAGCTCTCCGCCTATTCCGAAGCTTACCAGATGCAGGTTGGTATGTTCGCTCATATTATTTCCTTGGTCGCGTTTATCGCTCCGGCAATAACATTGCTGACAACCGAGGTGTCTAGAATGATGATCATCCTGTTGTCTATTTCGCCCAAGCCCAGAATGCATTCGCGGTCCATCTTAAGTTTAATGGACGGAGCGGGATCTATTTTGTGGCTTTCCAGTTTCACGTTGTCCAAAATTTCATCAACTATGATGCTGAAGCTTTGCCCGCCCACATTCAGCACGAGAATTTTCGTGTGTTCGTCAAAAGGTTTTTTCGGCAGCTGAAAGGCAGCGCGCAGATCAAACAGCGGCACGATATTGCCCCTGATATTTATGACGCCCAGCACAAAGTCAGGCATTTGGGGAACGTGCGTTATGCTTTGAATTCGGATAACTTCCTGCACTCGGACGATGTCTACGGCGTATTCTTCCTTGTCCAGCCTGAAACAAACCAGTTGGACAATATCCTCCGAAATTCTTTCGGATACTTTTGTGTTTTCATCCATGGCATTTTCCTTTCCGGCAGGCGCGCTCGGCGCGCCTGCCGGTATCAATATGCAGGTTTAGACTTTTGTCGCTTTCCGAGCCGCTTTTGCCGCGGGCATAGCGTGCGCGACGTGCGGCGCTGCGTGCGTCGGCGCCGCCGACAGGTTTGCCAGTGCCGCTTCGTTTACCTTAAACATGGAAACCAACCGCTTAAGCGCATTTGCCTGAGAAGCCAGTTCTTCGGAAGACGCCGCCAGTTCTTCGGACGCGGAGGCGTTGGCTTCCGTGATGGAGGTGTTTTCTTCCATCGCGGCGGCCTGCTCCTGCGTCACTCCGGATATTGTCTGGAGCTGCTCGGCTATTTTATTTATATCGGTAACCATCTTCTGCAGACTTTCACCGGCGGATTTCGACATATTGACTCCGTTGCCGACATGGGAAACGCTTTCCTTTATAAGGCCGGAAATTTCCTTTGCCGAAGACGCGCTTCTCTCCGCCAGTTTCCTGACTTCGTCCGCCACCACGGCGAATCCTTTGCCGTGTTCGCCCGCGCGGGCCGCTTCAATAGCGGCGTTTAACGCGAGCAGGTTGGTCTGATCCGCGATGTCCGTGATGATTGCCACGGCTTCCGCTATCTGTTTGGCGCTTTTCTCAATGGCGTTCATGGCTTCAACCGTCAGTTCCATATCCGCGCCGGATTTTTCAGCCTGTTTAACGGTAAGCTGGGCTATTTCATTGGACTGCGACGCGTTTGACGCGCTGGACTGCACGGAACCGGAAAGTTCCTCGAAGCTGGAGGACTGCTGCTGCGCGCCGTCCGCTATCTGCTGTGACGATGAGGATATCTGCTCGGTGGCGTTGACAAGCTGGTCCGCAGAATCTTTCACCTGTGCCACCATTTCTCCGACGCTGGTGTTAACGCGGTCAATGGCGTTTGAAATATCGCCTATTTCATCTTTGCGGCTTTTATACTTCTCAGGAACGGCAATGGAAAAGTCGCCTTTGGCCAGTTCCATCATGTGCGCTGTCGCCGCCATTAAGGCCACGCTTATGCTTTTCGCGAGAGAATATCCGAATACCAGTGAGAACACTGCGCCAAGCAGTATTGTTATCAGTGTGAGGGCGAGCACGGTTTTCTTGGTTGAGTCCATTTCCGCGTAGAGCCGTTTATTGTTCTCCTCGTTGATTACAATTATTTCCTGGGCGCATTTCAATTCTTCATTGACTATTCTGATCGTTTCCGCTGAATGTAGCAGGTTAAGCGCTTCGGCCTTTCTTCCGTCCGCGAACATTTTGCCGATTCTGTACGTGACGTCATTTGTCGCCTGGGCCGATTTGTAATAATCGTTTGTTGCATTTTTCATTTTTTCCGAGGAGACCATTTTCTTCACGTTTTCAATCTCGGCGATCAGTTTATCCGACGCTTCTTTCGTATTGGCCACTTCTTTTTCCAGAGTTTCTTTGTCCTGGGCCAGCAGAATGTTACGCAGTGAGAACCGTCTTTCTCCCCAGTATCTCGTAGCTTCAAGCAGGCGCTCTGTCGCGCCGACGCCTTCAATCTTCAACACTTCGGACATGTTTGACATCTTGACGATTCCGTAGATGCCAATGGTGCCGACCAACAGTAATATGGCCGCCACTGCTATAAATCCCCCGACAAGCTTTGTTTCTATTTTTGTATTCTCTAACATGGTTCTCTCCGTAATGGTTTTATGCGCTGCGGTTATTGTTCCGTTCGCGCAAGCACTTGATAAGCGACCACCGCTGACCTTCGTCCAGCCCGCTGAAGTTAATGCCGACATCGTATTTGCCTGACGGCAGCTCTTTCACATATACCACCTGCCCTATCACAACAAAAGGTTTCTTTTCCGGCGCTTGCCCGGGTTTGTAGAACGTGTTGTTGTACTTTTCCCAGTCCGGTATGAAGATTTCCATGCGCAGTATGTCACCTAATTTATACGCATGGTCGGCTTCAATCAAAATACCGCCGCCGCTAGCGTTCTTTGCCTTTACCGTACTGGCAGCGCCGCTTCGCGGAATGGTGTATTTTTCGCAGCTCGCTACGTATTCCGCTTCAACACGCAGGTACTTACGACGTTCGTCCATATAATTTTTACCCCCTTGAGAAATGCCTGGAACCTGGCACTTTGGCAGGTTCGGCATTTGATCCGACTCTAACAAAACTGCTTAGCTGGTCCGTATTAAGCTAGTACGGATGGTCTATTAATTGTTCGAGTTTTTTTCTATTCCCTCGCAAATTATGTTTATGGTGGGCAGATCCGGGAAAAACAGGAACAAGCCTTCAAAATTTCGGTTCTGAATCCTTAACGCTGTTTTTATCAGCATGGTCTCATCTTCGTCGGCGCGGTTACTGTTTACCAGGGGCATGTGGCTGTCTAGTTTAAGATCTGGCACGCTGAACATGACTTCAAGGCCGGTAACTTCGCTGAGCACCGCCATATACGCGCCGGCGATGATGTTAAGCGCTTCTTTAAGCGAGGAATGGAACATCACGTCGTCCATATTTATTTCCTCTTCCGCTATGCCGAGCAGGGCCGCGCCGAGCAGTTTCGCTTCCGCCGAGGACATTATAAAATAAATGTTGCCGCCTAATTTCCCTTCCAGTTCCAGAATGAGGGCGAAACAGGGCACCCGGGGCGCCAGCACCGAATCTTTGAAGGTGTTTTTGAAAAGGACGTCTATGTCGGAAACATTTACGTCAACTTGAGTGCTTATCATGGAAGACAGTGCTTCCGCGGCTCTTTTGGCGCCAACTTCGCCGATCTGTTTCAAAAGCTTGATTTGTCCTGTGCGCATGTTTTCCCTGTTTGTCATAAAGTTTCGCTCCGTTTACAACGCCGAATCATCTTCGCCGTGCAAAGCTTTTTTTACCGCCGCGGATACGCGGGAGGCATTGAAAGGTTTGCTGACAAAGTCTTTCGCGCCCGCCTGCATCGCTTCAATAACAAGCCCGACCTGACCCATCGAGGACACCATGATGATCTTGGCGTTCGGGTCAAATTTGATAATCTCTCTTACCGCCACAATGCCGCTGACAACTTCCCCGACTTTCGGCATGACTATGTCCATCGTCACCAGGTCGGGCTTCAGTTCCTTATATTTATCAACGGCAATTTGTCCGTTTTCCGCTTCGCCGATAATGTCCAGGCCTTCGCGTTTGAGCATATCGCCCAGCATGCGGCGCATGAACACCGCATCGTCTACTACTAAAACTGTTGGCATAAAATATCCCCGTTACGGCTAGAATGTGGCCCCCGATAAACGCTGGCTGTCAGCTTCTCCCCCAAGAGAATATTCCACATGTCGGACACAAGAAGCAAAAGATATGGAAAATCATTTGTTGCAATATTATATCACACTAACGCTGTTTGCGTAATATGTTTTTTAGTGCCGACAACTAATGTTTTTTTTATGGCTATGAATTTACCCCAAAAATTCCAGCGCGGCGCGCGCGGTCGCGACTTTTGACATGGCGCAAGGCGTTAGTCCCGCTGTCCGAGCCATCTGTCCGGCAAGCGCGTGAAAATATTCCAGCGCTCCGCCCGCGAACTCAAGTTCAATTTCCTTCATGCGAACCGCTTTCATGGCGAGGTGAATTGTCACGTCGTCGAAACTGGCCAGTGCGGAACACCCGGCGAAATTCAGGCGGTAATCTGTTCTGCGGTTGTAAATTTTGAAAAGCACGCGCAGTTTCTCCGGTTTTATGCCGAACGGATTAAGCTTTGCCGCCTCCGTCACCGCGCCGCGCAGGGTGGACGCTTTTATCGCCAGATTGTCTTCTTTTCGGCTGGCCATTCCGTTTTTCAGGGCCGTGGCGCTTTTGACCGTGAGAAGGAATTTTCCTCCGCAGGCGCGCAATCTCATAGCACAGGAGGATTTTTCAATCTGGCGTTCTGGTGTGTCAAAATAGTAATCCCTGTTGTAAAGTTTTTCCTTATGATGAGGTTTTCCTGAGTCGGGCAGCGCCAGTTTTGCCAGGCGCGCAAGGCTCGCCGAAACGGGCACCTGCCACTTGTATTCGATTTCCAAGGGGGAATCAGGCGTCATATTCGTTATGGCGGTTTTTAAGATAATCGCGCAACAACAGTTTATCGCGTTCAACGAGCTCGCGGAAGCAGACGGCGACTTCAAAAAAGCCGTCCGGGTTTGCAACACACCTTATCACGCTGGCGAAAAAGGAGTGAACGTCAGGAGGGAGGCCGTCTTCGCTTGGAGGCTTGCCGCCGCGGCAGTCATCCCAGCCGGGCAGCGTTATTTCAATAATAAGAGTGTCGCCCTGGTCGTAGGGGACGGGTGCTTCGAACAGAATGCCGGCGGGGCTGATGTCATGGGTGACGCCGTCCACGCCGCAATCCACGCCCTTTTCTCCGGGTGTGAATTTCCGGCAGTTGAGTATATAGCGGGACTCCAGCCTTTCGTATTGCCGCTTTTCTTTGTTTGCCGACATAAGGGGCCCCCTTTATCCTTTAAAGTATAGCCTATAAACATTGATTTCGCCATGTCAATTACAGCTGGGAACTTTGTATTATTTCCATATGCCGCGTATTATTCAAAAATTCGAGAACTGGGCTGAAACGGTTTTTGAACTGGACCGGTATCGTACCTCCGTCAAACGGGAAAGCGCCGCGGGCATAACCATTTTCCTGACAATGTCGTATATCCTTTTCGTCCAGCCTAGCGTGCTGGGCGCCGCCGGCATGGATAAGGGCGCGGTTTTTACGTCCACCTGTATTGTGAGCGCGATTGCCTGCCTTATGATGGGGTTTGTGGCGAAACTGCCCGTGGCACAGGCGCCCCTGATGGGCGAGAATTTCTTTTTCGCCTATACCGTGGTGCTGGGGATGGGGTATTCCTGGCGGCAGGGCTTGAGTCTGGTGTTCATTTCCGGAATTCTGTTCCTGCTGTTAAACTTCACTAAAATACGCCAGCGGCTTATTTCGGTTATTCCCGATTCGCTCAAGTTCGGGATTTCCGCGGGGATTGGGCTTTTCATTGCGATGATAGGTTTTAAGCAGTGCGGCCTTATCGTCGCCGATCCCGCCACGCTGTTGAAGCTGGGGCCTCTGCACCGGCCGGAAATCCTTATCGCCGTTTTCGGGTTTTTCATCACGGCGGCTTTTT